>ENA-UOTZ01000376-UOTZ01000376.1-compost-metagenome-genome-assembly--contig:-NODE-376-length-37910-cov-13.851743_pt1 | contig 37910 bp, 21 predicted proteins | sample MGYA00238144_ERZ746983 | MGnify/ENA primary metagenome ERZ746983 (study PRJEB28759, sample SAMN06268863) | compost metagenome | isolation source: single cell | place: USA: California, Emeryville, Joint...
CTTGTTGTAAAAGATCACTCATTCGAAATGAAATGAAGAAAATACAGTGTTATAATCAAAAGTAATGAATCTCAGGAAAGTTTGTTCGTGTTTTTTCACTCAAAAAATACCCAAGATCGGTCAGCCAACATCATCCGATGACTTGCTTGAAAAAAACCCGAGCCCTTTCGCTTTGATTATATTTATTTTGATGAAATTAGCAGAATTGTAAAGTTTTTATATATTAATGTTGGCACATTTTTCATAAATGATCTCTTACTAGTTTAATCATTCAGGAAACTACTTTGTAAAGTACTTCAAAGTATTCACATAATATAAGATTCTGATGCAATTACTTTAAAAGTTTTTCAAGTAAAAAATGCCATTGAATTCAAATTATCTTGCTCAACATCTACTAAACAATATATATATTACTAAATAGGAATTACAACGTGATAAATTTGATTCGCAGGCATCATCTAATTACTTCATAAATAACGACTAGTAATATTGGGGCTCTCTCTCAAAATATTAATGATATGTATTGTCCTAAATATATCGCTCTCTTATAAACTCAAAGAAGATTATTATCTTCGATTCTATAATAATTTCCGAATAATAAAAAACTGGCAGGTATTTTTGAGTTGAAGGAACTCTTTTTTTTGTCTCTGTCGCAAGCTATCGCTTACACGGCCTTGCCAAACAATTTCGTTCAACTTCTTCATGATACAATACTGAATTATGTATATCAAAAAAGAACCTACAGTCAGGTACAGCTCGAAATAGAACACTCGCTAGTTCAAAAATTAAAAGGCAACCTATTGTGTATTTGTAATGTCACATTTCTTCTATAAATGAAAATAATGGTAATTCAACCCTTCGTAAATCATTTGACAAGATAATTTCAAAGCAACCGAATCGGTAAGAAAATCATATAACGAAATATATGTAATCTTGAATGTTGTCAAATTCTCAAAAGATACAACGGCATTCTAAATTTTAATTATCACAGAGTACGACTAAACCTAAATTCAAATTTATTCAGGCGACCAGGATGTGTGTAATAGTCTCATCAATGAAAGAAAAGAGAAAATACTAAAGTTTAATTTAATAAAGCATCTGCTTATGCTTTCTAGAATTACCATCAGCACTCTAATAGAAATTAAAAAAGCGTTCATCTGAGTAGGTCGACATTACGATACTATAAGGAAGTGTTTTAGGTCCTGAGTCACTAATTAATTTAGAATGGATGCAAGCTTACCTAAGGTCTAGTTTTGAACAGCGGAAGACCTAGCTCAGCTGCAACTGATAAAACATCGGCAACCGAGGTACACAAAGAAATATCCCCAGATCGCAATCAAGCTGATATTTTTCATCTCCACACAATTCAATTGTCTGAACCTGTCCTTCTTCGAAAGAACCATCGAAAATTTAAAGCTTAGTACACGTGTAATATCATGCTGAGCAGAAGAATGTGCTTCTTTTGATTGTGCTCAATAATGAAAATTTCTCGGTTACCTTCTCACCACCTTTAACTTGCTAACCACAAGTTAGTTGCTTATTAGGACCGAGGATAATATGAATCTGCTTCTAAGTTACTGTGCCAGTGTGTACTTCGGATTAGATTCATTAACCGAATGATTAAATGTTGAAAATACTCTAATGAAGTAAGTTGCACACAGAAACATAAATATTTTTTGATCAACAAGAGGACACTATAATAGAGCATATCATTACATGTTCACAAAAAAGACAGTTGTAGTAAACCAGCCTTGTAGACTTTACATTGTGAATTCTTAATTCCAGAAAGTATTTTAATTGAGTAATATATTTTTATCATTATTTCATATTATCAGTTCTCAAAAGAATCATTTCATAAGATAAAACGATTTCGAATGTAGTTAGTTATAATGATAATCAATGCTGTTGTTGTTGTTCTTGATTACTGTTACCATATGTTCAAATGGCAAGCAAATAACTCGTTTCCCAATTTAAAATCCTCCTCACAAAGTGGAATCGAATTCAAATTGATACAGGTAAATAACTCCCTTAATTTCCCTGCATGGAGTCGAGCCATCAGCCTTGCATTTACTATTTTTGCAGAATCCCACTGAAATCTATTTTCAATTTTTGATTTTATAATTCGATGATCCGAAAGAAAATATTTTTTAATTAATTATAACCGATTCCAAACTTCCATAAATCACCTAGGCCCAGTTATGGTCTGCAATAAACTTTTGAATATCTGAACATCAATCAATCACTGATTTGAGATTGCACTGCCATTGCTCGCAAACCTTTAATTTTGAAAGTATTAGTCAGAGAGGAAAGCTATTTTGACCTTGATCCTTTTATGAATTTCATGAATGTAATTCGTTTAAGTCATAGTATCATCAGACAGAACGTTGCATTGTCTTATTCTCTCCTTATAAAGAGAGATTAGCTTTGATTATTCAGAGAGAGAGAGGATTTTGGAAAACCATTTTAGAGCTATAGACATATTTTCCAATCATCTGAACTGTATTGTTTGTTCTAAGCAAGGCCAGCAAAGAAGGTGAGAAAACAGCAAAAGAGCATTTAGTTTGAAGATTGAATCTTTTTGTCAAGCCTGGCAATCATTAGGAATTCTCTGACTCTCAATTCTACGAACTCGAACACCTTTAACTTAACTCATTACACAACTACTCTCCCAAATAAAACTAATTTACTTTCATAACTAAATTCTCAAAAGACAAAAAAAGCCACCAAAAACAGAAATGCTTCCAGCTGACGACGTCAAATGCGATAAAAAGTTTGTTGTCCATTCTAGATCGAGCTTATCTCCCAAACTTTTAGGATCGAAGGAGAACAACCTCAGGATCTCTCGGATCCAGCTCTTGAGGAATCAAAACAGTCTAAAGTTGAAGCTCAGGATAGTACTCAAGAGAACCGAACTAGTCTTACTAGTGGTATGTGTACTTTCTATCGAAATCGCCGTTCTTTCTCACCATTGAATCTACTCTATTCAACTAACTCTAATTTGCTATAGAAATTTCACTTCCGAAACTCCTGGCATTGAGTTCCTCTCATGCCGAGATCACTATCATAGAACTTGAAACGGAACAAGAGTATGCGAAGTTCCGAGGACCAGAACTTTGGGGAGGTTTTTTTTTTGTTTTTGTATCGTAGTTGCTAAATTCACTATGATGATCTTCTAAGGTTCCTGGAACATGCGTTGGGCTCATTTGAAAGAAATTCCAAATACAGAACTTCTTGTTTCTCTCAATCATATTGAGAACGGAAGTTCTGAGATGGCGATATTCGATGTCTCACGGAAAGATGAAGTGAAAAAAATATTTTCATCTGGAAAAATTGACAATAGTAAACTATTCTTCTCGTCAATAACCTGAGACTCTCTTCTCTAGGGGGCGGCCCCCGTGGAGATGTCACTATTAATCCAAGAACAAATTTCATTGGTGCAATTTCCTGTACAGGGGAAATTGCGTACCATCTGTATAGCGTCGATACATCTAAGAGTGACAAGACAGCCAAGCTCATCCGCACATCGAAATGGCCTTCTCAGTCATACACCTCTTCTGGTAACCGATATTAATCTTTCTCTTCGTGATTCATTTACATGCATTTACATCTAGCTGCCTTTATTACGAGCTTTGATTTTCATCCTGCTGGAGACTCTATCGCTATCATTGACAAGTATTCTATTCTCGAAGTATCAGATGTGAACACTGATGAGCAAAAGCTTCAACAGAAAGTGGGGATGGGAACTTTGGGTAAATCAAATATCACAACATATTACTCATGTATTGACAATAATTATATCCTTATTTACCTAGATCATTTTGGTCTCTGCAGATGGAGCCCGAACACTGGAGAATCATTGTTATTCGTGAAGCATCAGAGGAACCTGCTAAGTATGTTCGATGCTGAGAAGAAAGCCTTCATTTCACAGAAGCCATATGAAATTGGAAATGGTTACAATTTAGAAAATAATTATTAAATTTGAAAGTCTCTAGCTTTTCGGGACACGTGCTGGATTGATGTTTGCCCTAGCAATGGGAATCTGCTTGCGTCATGCGACTATGGTGGCTTTATCAAGATTTTTGACAAACGAGAATTAAATGTTGTCAAAACATTCTCTGATATGCATAATGGTATGTCTTTCTTCAAATTTCCAAATTCTTTTCAAACGTTTATTATCCCCATAGAACTTGCATGGGTTTTCTGTGTGCGGTGGAGTCCTAGCGGGGACATGCTCGCATCTTCAGGTGAGGATTTAACAGCAAAACTGTTCGATGTTAAGACAGGCAAGGAGCATTGTAAAGGAACCATGAAGACAGCAGGTAAATCTAGCTGATTTAAAAAAGATGCTTACTTCTTGATAAGAATGTGTTTCGTCTGTCTGTATGATTTGAGCAATGACTCGACACAAAATTCGATAGGTGGAAATGCAACACCCGAGGACTTTTATGATAAATTCATTGAATGCAAGGGAGGAAAGAACAATTGATTAACAACAATTCTTTGGAGCTATTTGATATTTACTTGTTGTCCTCAATACTTTCATATCTTCTTGTCGAGAGAACAAAACAATAACAATAGCGACAATAAACAAGAGACAAGCATAATAACCAAAACTAAAAAGAAGTTTGAAAAATGTTTATTATATCATACGATAACGAAAAATTATTGGACCTCGAATTTATTACAATTTTGAGACTCGATTGGTATTATTATCAGCATTATGATAGGAAAGCAAAAAAATTAAGGATAACCTGAAAGTGCTTAGAAATGTATCTTAATTGATGTTCTTGTTTAATTTTGCATGATCCCTTGCTGGTTGCCGTATTATCCTAAGATTATCGGCGCAGAGATATTAATGATCGGTTTGAAGCCGAGCTGACTGACGACGCTAATTTTGTCTAGAACCAATTTTATATGAAGAAGATCAAGAAATCTGAGTATTGGTCTACATTTTTCACTACGTTTGTCTTTGAGGGGACTGATCTTTTGGATTTTCATCATGGGAAATATTACGCGCCACTGTGGTAATCAACATTAATCCCGAATTTTCCTGATTTTGAGTATACAAATTAAGTGATCATGATTTGAGATGCAACCAGACATTAAATAATTAAAAATGTATCTAATATATTTAATCAGCAACTGGAAAAATCAATAAATGTTATTATTCCTTCGGTTTCTTTACATCTCAGCAAGAGTTTATCGATTGTTTCACTTGACTTGATTATCTGCTCTCTAGAAGAGTCAAATTTAGTCTCACGAACTACCTGCAATCTAAGCAAGCTTGAATGAGCTAATATTAACAAGCGGGGAAAATTTCCTTAAAGTTGACTGAGCATCCTTATTACTTCTTCAATATAAAACCTCAAATATCTAAAAACTCTTCGAATTTCCTCTATTAAATTGGCATCCGATCCTCATTGAGTCTTTAAATTAATTTCAGATAAATCATTCTTCGAATTACCGGCTAATTTTCAAAACCTTAATTATTGCACACAATTCTTCCTACTTACCAGAGAATTTAATGTATCAAGCAAGAACAAGACAAAAATCTCCACTTTCCAACAAAAGAACCGAACGAACACCTTCTCGTGAACCCATGTAACCTCAATTCTATATAATCGCACCTCTCACACACTGTCTCAGAGAGAAAAAATTAAGTTTCAACCCATCGCCCATGGATTCAGTAGCTTATGCTTAGCTCTACCACCTCTAACTTCATATTCGCAGCAATGGAGCAGACACGACCGAATTCACACTGATGGAGATTTCAATACTTCGCGGTTTCGCTACAATGTGGACCAAGGCGAAAGTGCTCGAAGATTTGATTCTTTCTCGCCTTCCAAAAACGACCTTGGAAAAGAATACACCAGAGTGCTGGTACAACTCGTCTTTGTCTGGGGATCCTTAACCATAATTCCTTGCAAAATCAGACTCTATTAAGAAAAAGAGAACATGAGAGTGCATTGATAGAGCAAAGAAGTTCTTTACTTGAAAAACGAGTGAGATGCTCTCAGTGAGATGTATTGGAAGTCTAATCGTTTGTGTAGATTGAAGATTTGGAGAAAGATAAGGAGCATTATATGACTATGCAGGCGCGGTTCAAAGAAGAAAATCGAGTGCTGAAAGAAAAAATTTCTTTGTATCAAAAGTAAGGTGGTTGTATTTTTCAAGGGGTCAGTTCGGAATGCTTTAGGGAGTTAGCAGATAAAGAATTCACAATAAAAGAACATCATACAGCGAGTAAAAACGAAATCGAGGCGCTCAAAACGCAGAATAAAGACCTCCATGCATTGCTTCAACAAGTGCAAAGAGACAGCGAAAATTTCCTGAAAAATAAGGATCAGGAGACGCAGCAGCTCGATATCCAACTGAATTTTCTGGAAACCAAGCTCAGAGATATGGTTCCTAAGTCAGCAATCACGGATCTCAAGACTACTTATAACGCTCATATTGCAGAACTAACCAAACGACTTGATGAGGAAAAGGAGCGCATATTGGATGAAAGAGCGAAACTGAATACAGAAAATTCTCAGTTAATGTCACAGCTGAGGGCAGCAGAAGATCAAAATTCAAGTAGCTTAATATTTATGCAGCAGCAGCGATAAAATTTCTTCCTAGGACTTATGAGCGACCAAACCAGACTCAAAGACCAAATAGCTAGGCTTCAATCCGAGAAGAGTCATGCAGAGCAGCTCAATGAAAGACTTGAAGCTGATCTTCGGCTCGCCGAAGACCAGTGTCGACGCTTCGAGGAATTGAACAAAATCTCATCAGATAAGATAGCAAAACAGGATGCCGATATTAATGACTTGCAGAAGAGAATCGCTGCTCTAGAAAGAGACTATCAGAACTTGGTATCTGAATCTCAACAGAATCTTAAAACGAAAGAGTTAGAGCATCAAGGCCTTTTCAATCAGTATGCTGTTCATCTGTAACTTTTTCTAAGGGTGTGATAGGAAAGAAATAGCTTTTTCTGAGGAACTCGAGAAGAGAAATCTCGAAATTGATCGGCTAAAGCAGCAGATATCAAAGTCAGAGATCGAGAAGAAAGAGCAGGATATCAAAATTGAAAACCTCAAAAATGAGATTAAGGAAGCAAGAAGTGAAGCAGAGCATGAGCAGCAAATGCATGAGAAAAAGCAACAAGTGCTACAAGAACAAATCAAAGATAAGGAGCTCGAAATGAAGAAAGTGCGTGAGGAACTGCAGATGCAGCTATGCGAGTTAACAGAGGAGCGAGAAGTCCTTTGGGTAGAGCTAGGGGAGGCGACTCAAGCAAAAGAAGCCCACAGACTCCGTATTGAGCATTTGGCTCAAGAGCTAGCGGAAGTTGGAGACGAATACAGCGAGTTGAATAGAAACTACTCTTTGTTGAAGCAGGATTATGATCGGATGAAAAGAGATGTGGCAGACCTGGAAAACGATAACACTCAGCTCAAAATGTTGAGCGACAGGCTCGAAAGAGAGCTGAAGGACTCGGAACATGCTTATAATCTCATCAAACTCAGAGAAAATGATTTGAAAATTCAGGTAGCAGTGATATTTCATTACGATAGACAACTTTTTGTAATAGATAAGCAGTTTAGAGGAGCAATTACACGATCGTAATGTGAAAGGAAGGTTTTACAATGAGTCTGGACAAAGGGGAAGAGAGCCAATGGCTGAGAAGAGGCAGGTTGATCGGTCACCGCTTCGTGAGCTGCAGGCAAATGTTATTCCTAGTGAGAAAATTTCGCCTATACAGTCCGCGCGCAAGTATCCTGGGGGAATGAACACGACGCTCAATTTGTACGAAGACAATTATGAAAATCTACAATCAAGAAGATTTGAGGGAGAAGGGAGATATCAGAGTATATAGATTTATGAGATAGGTAATTCACCCATTGAATAGGAGAGAAAACTGTTGAAGATTATCCAAGACAAAGAGAGTTTGAGCAAGGGCAATCGGTCTATGACAGGCTGTCTGAGAAGTACCACCAGATCAAAAATTTGTAAGACTGATTTATTGAAGAAGATTTTAACCACGAATTATATTCGAATAGGCTCAATGACAACAAAAACTAGTAGTGCGGGTCTGGAAGATTTTGTAGTATTTTAAAATTCAAAGGCTTGGTCAAGTTTAGGAGAATGTTTAATTTTTGGCTGCGTTTCTGTAGATATACGCTGATGCTCTTCGAATTGTTTTTGTATCCACTGAGTAATAATTGAGAGAATTTTGATATGACAATTAATTATTAAATTCGATTTGCTCCAATTGGGAAATGTAAATGATAATCTAAGCTTTGTTAGACTGAAATTGATGGACAGCAATTGGATTGAATTTAGTTTAAATATCTTCATTAAATTAATAGGACTATGCTTCCAAAGCATAGCGATCCTATGTCAAAAAGGAAGTCTTCCAGTGGAAAGGAATTCTGTTAAAAGGAATTCTGTTAATTTTTTTGTCAATTGTTGGTTTGTGTAATTGAACTTTGCAAATAGCAACACAAAGGAAAATGCAACCAAAATTTATATGTATTCATTATGAAAAACTGATCAATAGAACGACAATTTCCTTTAGTCAATATTTCTTTTTTGTTTTTCAAACATTAGCGAGAACTACAACAAAAATTAAGCATTAACCATTTTTTTTCTCTCTCTTATCACCAGAGCCTCCATTCGCTTTGCTTCTTTAACTGTTTTCTTATAAACAACTACTCTTTCCTTTTATTATTCTGTTTTTTGCCCCTAGGAAGAGAGCATAAAAAAACCTTGCTGCGGAAAAATGACCCATCACCATTCAAAAATTGGGTTAGCTTCACATGCTTATCTTTTCGAAAACACATTCCAGCCAGTTAAAAATCATCTCTATATGTTCTTCAATTAACGCTCCTTGATTTCTATTCAGAATAAAACAAGGTACTTTCTCATTTGAGAGATCCAAATATATTTTATTCGAATTTACGAATTCGTTAAAGACTGAAGAACATTCAGCAAATTCGAAAAAAATAAAAATTGTAACATTTCTACTCCATTCGCTTCTCCCAGACCTCACCAACCTTATATAACTCAGATTTCATCTGATAAGTCACTTTCCCGCCCTTATCGAAAGAAATGCTCTCAAATTTCTCTTTAGATCACTATTTAGCAATTTGGCCCGAGAATCCATAACGATCTAAAGAAATTTTAAATCAAAAATAGTTACTGTTCACGACTGATTCGCGGTAGATCCGATATTTTTTAGGAAATCTGTACGAACTTTTATACTTTTATAATCAGTACAAAGTCCGAGCTCGATGTTGGTCCTTGGCTTTGGCTCTTCGCAGCCTATTCATAACTCGCAGCTCAACAAATCAACTGCTAAAGCCCAATACTCTTTTCCAAAGGCAAAAAGAATCAACCTAACTCCGCGTCCCATGTATTTTGTTTTCAATTGCATTCATCATTTTCATAGTGAATCTAGAATTGATACGCCTTATTATGATCTGCCTCCAGTACGAAGCTCACGAGCAGCGGGATTCGGCTATGCACGCAAATTCGACTTTTCAAAAATCGTGATAGGTACTCCTGCGCCAAATACCTATCGGGTTGAGGGTAGAAGCCTATCGACTAACAAAGGAATCACGTTTGGCATGTCTAGAGCGGTATCTCCCACCGATTTTATTAATTTAAATCTGATATCGCCAGAAAATGGAGAAGACAGGAATGTTCAACATCGGAGAGAAGAGTTCCCCAGGACCTGGGGCTTATAACACTGCAGATGTTCCAAAAAAGATTATTTCTTTCACATTCAGAAAGAAAGCCAATCCAGGTACCCAATTCCATCTGATTCATTCTAACGACCCTTTGTGTAGGTCTCTCTCTTAATCTTGCAAACTTGAGGAGTGTTAGCCCTGGCCCAGCTGCTTATAACACGAGTGGAGGACTAAATAACACGGGAAAGTACTTCAATTCTAAATATCGTGATTCAGGAGCAGGGATAATATCTCCGCTGCCGAGAAGGTATGACAGGGACAACTTAAACAGCTAATCTTTTTTGATCCAGAAAAGTGTCTCTCAGCAGAGATAATTCCCCAGGACCCGGAGCTTATGAACCGAGAGATACGTTGAATAAATCGGGAAGCTACTTCGTTTCGAAATTCCGCTCTACGAATTCAAAGTCTTTTGGGCGTCCTCGTAAGGAAACTCCCCCTTCGTTACACCAATTATGTATGATTATCATATAATTTTGTTGTGCTATTAAATTAATTAATGAACAGACAGTGTCCCAGGGCCTGGAAGCTACCGTTTATACTCTGAGTTTGGAGATTATGAAATGAGGAATACGAAAAAACGAGTAATAAAACTGAAGATTCATACTTCTCTTCGTCCAAGCGCAGCAGGATCGCAATTAAGCACAACAAAAAGCACCGCAAGAGTAGAAACTTCAAGTGACGAACCTGAAAAAGTCATTCCGGAGAACCAATCAATTAGTTCAGAAGCTAGCCCTTCTTAGACCGATGTAGAGTTTTCATATCATTAAACGAAATTATAACAATTAGTTGCATACGTCTGTATAGATAGATTGCTCCATATTTTTTTTTAATACCCATGCTTATGTTTGCAGCAAGTTTCTCTTGAATACTCAAATAAAAGCAAGCGCGTTGTATAGAAACTATATCAGCTTAGAGTCGGCTAATGGTGACGTCGGGAAGATAAGAGGCATTTTGGTATAATAATATCATATGCACCTGCGTTTCGGTTTAACAGACAATAATAAAGAAAAATCTGCCTTGTTAAAAAATCGTCCTTTACAACAACAAAAAAATCTGCTCTAATTTCCTTTAATTAACTACAAGTGACAAATTATTCGTGGAATTATACACAATTATATACTAATTAGCACCAACTCCATCAAAGTTTTAACAATGCTTACTCAGGTTTTTCGAACGGGCCTTCTTCATCAAAATCTTTCATCAGCTCGCTAAGATGATCAATGCTTTCTCGAGTCTTATATTCATGCGCGAACCATTTTGATGGCAAATCTTCGAATTTTCCTTTCTCCAGATCACGCAACCTCGCCTCATTTATTTCATGCAATTTTTCTATCTGGAAGCTGGTTTCTCTCGATTCGTTTTGAGGAATCTGGAAAACATCGACTTCTTTATGAACGTCCTTCTCCCTTGACTTCACATCAGCTCTCTTATCTTTCAAGTCCCACTTCTCGTCTTCTTTGAGCTCGTAATTTTTGGAACCTTCACTAGGAAGACTGAATAGACTATTATTAATTTCAATCCCTTTAGAAGTGATTTCTGTGCCTTTAACCGCTGAGTTTCCACCCAATACGTTCTTTCCAGCCACACTAAACGTAGGGGCATAGGGCCTTGCACTGGCAGAGGAAATTCGGCTGGCTGGTTTCGACTCTTCCTTTTTATTCCAGACAGGTTCTTTGTTCATTTTGTAGTAATTCACCCCGACCTTCCCTTCTGTCATTCTTTCGTAAGTCTGACTGCTAGGCCGATTGCTTTCTGCTTTACTCACTAACTTATCTAGGATATCGCCTCCTGGCTGACTCTTTTGTGAGGGAACTGGACCGATATTCAGTTGGTGAAGCTTTGTCATGGTTAATTCATCATAACCGACATTCTTTTCGTCGAAGAGCTCCAACGGAATCATTTTGCTCTGCGAAACAAGGGTGTCCTCAGGATACTTCCTTCCCTCAGTAATCTTCACGGGTTTCTTGTGCATAGCGCTGCTGAAATTAGAACTATAAATATCCCAATCCTCTCTTGGTTTCTCTGCCTTTGTTTCTTGTTTCGAGGCAACTCTACTCTGCTTTTGTTGACTCGCAGAGCTATGCCCAAACTCGTCCTCCGGGATTCTTTCAGAGACCTTTTGGCGCTTCGTCTCAGGGTTTCTTACGCCTGACTCTGTGAAATTGATGTCCTCTTTTTTCGCTTGCATAAACTTCTGCATTAGCTGCTCCCTCAGCTCATTGTATTCTTTCTCAGCTCTATTTCTCTCCTCTATTGCATTAGCAGCTTCATTCTGTGAATAATGAATTTTAATTCGATTACATTAGAGAAATATTTACCTTAATGGCCTCGAGGGTCTGTGCTATTACCCCCTGCCTATTATGAATTTCAGATCGAATTTGATTGATCTCAGACCTCATATTTTTCCTCGCAAAATCAGAAACAGCGCCGACTTCGGCCTTTGGTTGAGGCTGACTGCTCTCTTCGGATGATATATCGAGTAGCTTTTTCAAATCTTGACTGCTGTTGCCGGTTTGGGGTTCATTTGCCTGGTTCTGACCGCGGTTAGAAGGAACTTCTGCCCTCTTGAAACTTTCTTCCATTATTTCGGACTCATCCTTAAAATCATCAAAATTGCGCTGATTGTTCATTGATTTTTGATTCGCAATGTCACTCGGCTTTTTCGCAATAGGAGGTAACTCGTCGTCGTCAATCAATCTTTTCATGTGGGAACTTTTCCTCCGGGGCTTTGGTGCTACATGCTCTTGGTTAAAATCTATGCATTTGAAAAGCTTTCACTTGAGTTTGATCAATCTCTATTACCTTCTAGCAATTTTGCTTGTCTCATTTTTTCTTGTTTCTCTTGCTCTAGCTTCCTCTTCATCTCTTCGTTCTCACGTTTAATGCGCATTTCTTCTTCCAGCTCCTCCTGCCTTCTGCGCTTTTCCTCCTCTTCCTTCTGTTTCTTCTTCTCCTCAATTTGCTCAAGTAACGCCTTCTGAAGCTCTAATTTTTGTCGTTCTTTTCTCGCCAATTCGGTTGGAGTCAGCCCTCGTCCAGACAGTTTACTATCGATCCCTTTTGTAATCAACACTTTCGTGAGTAAAATTTCAATTCAAAAGGAATTTATACTCTTTGGCTCAGCGACTTGATAGTAGTCCTCCCGAGGCGCGTAGATGTCGCGAGATGGCAAATAATTGCTCTGGTCACTCTGAGGAACTGATCTACGACTATCCAGTTGGTTTACGTTTTCTCGTGAATTATATGTGTTTCTCGAAGGACCAAGGATCGCTTGAGCATTGGACTGCAAGATATTCTGATTCTGCCGTGTATTAGGAGTTTGGACGAAAGAATTTCGATCTGGAGCAGAATAAACATTTCCGCTTGAAGGTCCAACGGGATTTTCTTGAGACAGATGAACGTTCCTTCCACTATACATATTATTTGAGGCGAAATCCTGACCAGGGTATTGTTTGTTTTGGCGCATTAAGGCTGGCGAACCATAATCTACCATAGGTTCAGGGTTATTGCGAGTTGTCACCACAGCGCCTCCTTGTAAGTCGCGATATATAACTCTTCCTTGAGCGGCTCTATAGAGGAGAATATCAATATTGTTATTTAAAAAAATATTGTAGTTGCCTTCCGAAATAATCGAACTCTTGATTCTCTAAGTGAGAGATGAGCTTTGATTTTCGGTCGTCACCCGAGAAACTGTTCCTATTTTGATTCGCTTGCATCTGCATTCTCAGAAACTCCGCGTATTCTTTTTTCTTCTGCTTTTCCAGCAGTTTCTCTATGGGTTTTGTCGATTGAAAGCAATTTTATAAGGGAAATTACGCTGGGCGTAATAGTCGTTGAGAGATCCGCTGGAATTACTTGTTTCACTTTTTCTTAAATTTTCATTTAGAGTCTGCTTTTGGGCTCGATTGAATTCAAGACTCTGGCTCTGAGGACCCTCAACATCAGTAGATCGTTGCGAATCCTGTCGATTAACAGACGATCTAGCTCCATATTGATCCTGAGAGAAAAAAATAAGCAAAATTGTTTTGGAAACGCTCCAACCTCTTTATAAGAACCCCTGTGTTGAGGGTGATACCCGACATCAGAGTAACCTGGGTATTGCTTAGCTTCTTGCTGCCTTGCAATGTATTCTCTACTATATTGAGCTTTATTCCCATTGCTATTAGGAGTTCCAGAAACTTGCTGCATTGAAGGACTGAAGACGTTTTGGATCTCATTACGATCAGGAATATCGCTTGTTTTCCTGGAATTTTGTACATTTGGTTTCTTGTTATCTTGATTTTGAGGAAATGAAGTGTCTTCTTTGGGGTAAGCCAATTGCTGTGAGTTTCGGATGTTCTGCTGCGGTTCGCGGGAGAAAATATCCGAGGCCTTTATGTTTTGGATAGGACTTCTTGCAAGGTATTCGAAATTCTCTAATTGAGGAAAAAATAATCAACTTTCCATGAGTTCGCACGTTTCAATGATACCATCAAGACCTTTGGCTTCTCTTTGTTTCTTTTTCATTTCCCAACGCAGTTCACGTTTAGATTTACCTTCCATCGTTGTCAAAAGAATTTTTATTTTCTGGAATTGCGTGTCAAAATTTTTGGATAAATCAGATTTTCATCGAAATCACTGGATGGATTAATTTTTAATGACTTGAATATGCAAAGAAAAACCTAATTTATTGCGATATGAGGAAGAGGAGGAAACAGCTGTTTGTTTGAGAGCAGAGAAGAATAAGTTCTAAGACTTCAAATGAGTTAGACTACCTCCAAAGTTTCTCTTTATGTGCTTAGATGAATTTAACAGATTAGAAGTCTGTATAAATCGAGGAAATACAGTAAACAAGAATTTATTTGGCAAATATTATTCTTCAAAATTTCGATTCAAAGAATTCAGTGAAAGCAGATGAGATACTGTTAATTTTACATATAAGTGATGCAGTTTCAAAAAAGACTTGGATGGTATGGCACATTAAAGAACAGCCGTTTGAGATTTTTATGGGCAGCTTGCGGTTAAAGGTCATTGTTATTTTACAGAAACTACCTCTTATGGGTATCCAATTACAATGATAATATTAGTGTTGAGTTTACAACAGTCAGCAAATTGTGTCGCTGCTCTTTCTAAATCATCCAATCACTGGCTGGCTTCACACTAAAGACTTAAAAGTATGATTCATTCCAATTGTTATTCATTCACAATTCAGAGGGGAAAAATCTATCTCCAACAGTAACTTCGAGAAACCAAAGCTAAATGATGACTACTATCAGCCGAAAGTGAGAGATGTCCGAATTGCATCAAATTATTTTTCGATGTGTTCCATATTAGTTTGTTGGTAAAATATGCTGACGCGCAAAAAATCTAATGAAAACATGAAATGAGCTACATTGATTGTTGCGACGGCAGAATGCTTTAGCAAAATAAACAATGTTCTTCACTAATAAAAGGCAGAAGAATATTAAAGGCATCGGGCCTTAATATGTGCCTATGATCCAGAAGTGATAAATGCAAGAACGCCTTGTTTTGCAGATATTGGGGTTTCTTTCGATTGTTTATATGAAGCAGACAGACGTCGCGATTTCTCATGGTTAAATTCTAATAAGAGTAAGGAATTGCATTGTTTTACTGTTTTCAACTGTCGTTCCAGTGTAAATCACTTTTCCAGTTTTGAAGTCAATTACTCGCGCTGAGGCATCAAAAGAAGCACTTGCAATCAGATCACCATTAGGGCTCCAACGCACGCAATGAATTCTATCTACAGATTAAATTATTTAGCATCAAACGCAGTAATGATCAAGAGGATTGATCATCCATTACTATCATAAATCTTCTTTAAGGATTTAACAAATACAAATTTTGCTGCCCTTTTGTCGTAAATCCTCAAAGTGTTATCTCCTCCACCTGTTGCAAGTAAATTCCCATTGCGTTGGCATACGTCAATCCAATAGGTGTTATTAGGACTACCCCAAGCATTGAAAAGGTCTAACAATAAACATCAATAGAATTAGGACAAATGATAAGAAACATGCTGCAAATAAGTCTTTGCAATCAGAGAATAACCACTAGAAAACTAATACATTACCTTTTGAGATTTTTTTCGGAGCCTTTAATGTTTGGGCTTGTTTTTCAACGTCGAAGATATTAAGATCTCTTACATTGCATTTAAGATATATTAACGGTTCATCAGGGTTTGTGCTCCATCTGCAACGCGTAACATCGGCTAAATGCGAATAATTAGAGAGAGAGTCAGAGGTAGGAGTTTAATTACTGTATTTGGATAGTATTTTTAATTGCAGAATAATTCTGTTGGTATCTAAGTCAGATATCACACACACACCACAATGATCTATAGTCGACACAAGTTTTCCATTGGGATCGAAATCAAGACCACAATTAAAGCTCGCTGCTGGAGGCGAATCGAGGTCAGACAAAGAAAGCAGATCTATGAGGAGTGAAACATAGGTGTCAAACAGACTGGGAAATTTCTAGGTTACCCTTCACCTCACGAGTTTGCCAACGTGACTTTCTCAATAATTTTATGTCATAGCTGCCCTTTTTCCATCATATTCGACATTGAATAGATGATAAGCTATCTTTCCACCAAGAGAAATCGCACCAAAGACACCTCTCCGTGAGTTATATGTCACATCTCCGCATCCCGCTGCTAAATAAGGTATATGTTGTTATCAGGGTGCGAACAGTCAGCAGTAATCAATCGGTTTACTTTCAAAGACTTCCTCGAATGTGTAAACAGTTCTCTCTTTTTCTTTCTTTGAGATGTCAAACACTTTCAATTTGGCGGCAATGTGAAAATGTTGGAGCGAAATGAGAAGTTTAGTATTCGGTATTTCTTTCACATGTGACCAATACCTGAAATAAGGACCTTGATAAATATTAGTGCATTTCAACCGAGTCGTTTTAAGGTCTAATAATACTTTCGTGAGTGACAGTTGCTCCTTGAAAACTTGAGTAATCCTGCCGAGTCTGAAGGTCAGCTATGCTGATGACGTTATCGCGCTCAGAGCACCAGGCTAACAACTCTGGAATAATGGATATTATCAAAAATGGACAAATTGTAAACAAATAATCAGCAGCAGTACCTGGCTTCTTGTAAAACGGAAGATCGTTGTGGACATTACTTTTGGTAACGGTCGAATTACCCATTTGATTCGAGCTGGCTTCTTTTTTGATTTTTTTGAGAGCAGAAACTAATAAATTTTATTTAATTCATGAGAAGCATGGTATAATCGACTCAAAATGAGTCTTAATTTCAGTTTACAAAGATTTCATATTGTGAGACAGCTCTAATAAATACTCAGGCCTTCAAAATTCATGAAAAATACCTCAATTATCCTCTCGCTCTCTCTCAAACACATATTCAACTCATAGTTATGATATTTTTCACTATACTTGAGATATAAAGTATATCTAACAAAATGAATTCCGTTTTACTATTCGATTATACGCAACGGGTTAAAGCCAAACCCTTCGTTGTATACCTATTTTTTATTGTTGAGACGCAAATCAGGATTTCAAGATGAGTAATTTATTGAAGTGAAAAAAAGATAAGAAGTATCGAGATATATTTTTGAAAGCAGAATACCTGATTTTGTCATCGCTTGTTCAAAGTGAAAAGCTCATGAGAGACTCCTCCCCCCCCCCAATTTTGTTTCTTCAAGGCTGTTCTCTCTGTTGTGCATTACTTTAAGGATTTTTAAGGACAGATAAATAAGTTAAATTGCGGTCCCAATTTCTCATGAATATTAGAGAATTCTTGTAAGACTTCCCAATGAATGAAATTGAAACTTAATTTGAAACTTTGATTCTAAACATATCTTCCTCTTTTCAAGGAAAATGTTAAAGTGAGGGACTGTTCTATTTTATTATGAACTCCAAGTAATTGTAGCATAGCCCAATAATGTATTTTGGCTTGGAACCTTTATTTTTGTTCTTCCTGGTGAATTAAGAATGGACAGACCCAGAAACTCTCAAACCCAATTTTCTTTTCTTTGATTCCCTTGAAGCAGGGTGAATCCCTGCAAGTTTTACCAAGTAAAGCCTCTGCATACATATTATTTTATTAGCGTTTTTATGGTGAGAAACAGAAATGAATAGTAGTCGCTTCTCCTTGAGAAAATGGATTCCTTTGAAATTCTGTGCGAATAAATTCGCCTTCTCTGAGTGAGGGTGAAATAATCAAATTCACGGGATAAGCAGAAGCAAATTCATATTAAGCCATCAACAGTAGTAACTAACATAAAGACTGCATCGAACTGAATTTCTTAGAGTATGAAATAACCTTTTGACTATTGTGATAATATGCGACCATAATGAGCAACCACAAATTGCTAATCTTTTTGCGTTTTAGCACATATGGTTTTCATCTGGTAAATCTTCCCAATAAATTCTTCAAGAGCCATAGCTAGAAATATTGAATACTAGTTCCTCTAAAATTCTTGTTTACCATATGTATTCGTTGGAGTTTCTTCAAGGGCGGGTCAATAGTGAATAGTGATTTTACTTTGCTAATCAGCTTTGTTCAAGACAAGGTTTCGAAAGATACTCCCATATTTAGTCATGTTGAATATGAGTGAATTCAAATGTACTGGCAACTGCCAGTGATTTGGCCATTACTGAATCCACAGCCATATATTCATCAGATTCTCAACGCAAATTCAGTAATTGAATTTCTTAACAAAATTCTAGTTCAAGCTCAAGAAGACGATTATTTCTCATTAAATCCTACCATTCCTGAATCTGAACAGAATCTTTTTGAATAATCGCTAGCCTAAAGCTTTTAACATTTTTAAATTCTCAGTTATGAGTTTTAAGTGATTACCGAACGCCTCAAAAGTTTATAAAATATTTTGTTTCAAATGCAGGAATCAACTATTGAAATCACTGCCCGCAATTGTCTTTGCCCTATTACTTGTCAAGTCATGGATGACCCTATCGTTGCTGCTGACGGCCATACGTATGAAAGAAAAGCCATAGAAGTCTGGTTAAAGAGAAATATTACTAGCCCTCTGACCAATCTTCCAATGTCTACCAACACATTGCTTCCAAATTTTGCACTGAAAAGCCTGATCACAGAATATAAAGAATAAAAGAAGAAACAAAGATTAGAGGCTCTTAAAACAAGCAAGAAGTGTTTTGTTCTATATTCCGATATCCTCCCAACCCAGAAAAAGAACTTTGAAAAACCTTTCAAGGAGTGTATGACTAGGAGAAAGTTAGTCATTGAAAGCATTGAAGATGATTGGGATAATAAAGATGACATTCAGAAATATGAATTGTTGATTGAAATGGGGCTCGAAAGCGTGAGTTACTTATTTTGTACGTTGGATTTTAGGGTGTATCTTTCTGCGGAGACCCAGCAGCAGCGACATCGACTGAAAGATGCTTCGGGGAAGTATCCATCAACTGAGGAATTTTGGAGGCTGAGTACTAGTCAGCGTTCTACATGGATTGAGGGATTCTCAAAAAGTGCATATTAAATATCTTTTCTTTTTATGCAATGAGAGAGGAATAGCATATCTGTTGGATTGTAAGACCTACTCATCAGTATTCAGTCATTTAATCAGATGGCTCTAGCGGTTGATCAAAAGCAGCACAACACAAAGTGAAAATTTTTTTCATAAATCTATGTACTCGGTAATAAACTTGCAAGAGTTGAAAACAATAGATGTTTTCATTTTTCGTACGATTTATTCGTTTCAGTTTCATTCGATATACCAAGCCGAAAAATCTAAAAGAAACAAGCTCTGCCGACTTTCTCAAAGGGATTAAATGCAATGAAGGCTTTGTGATTTTGAAATCTCAAATTTGAGAATAATTAACAAATTTGTATCATTAGGAAATTAATTAACTAATTTGAAAGTACTTGCCTTTCTCTCTTATTCATTTCTTGTTGAGATCGAAATAGAGAATACAAATGATGAGACTAATTAGAAAGGAAAAGCATTCTTATTATTCGCAAAGAACTGTCTTTTCTGATTTTCTTGTTGAATTTCGTAATTTACACAAAATCTTGAAAGGGATGTTTAATGCCACAACCATTAACAAAGGAAAAGTGGATTTGGACTTCGCAAAATCTTTCCGATAAAATTATTTGATAAAACGACATTAGCTCTAACTCGACAGCAATTTAAACAAGAGAGTAGACTTTGAATTTCAGACAGCTGGAAAGTTAAGCAGGAAAATGACCGCACAAAGGAGGCCAATAAATGAATTTCGATTAATTGCGATATGATAACTAACTAATTTTTGAATTTCTCATCGTTTGTGTTGAATGTTAATATGGATAGGGAAATGAAAATGCTCCTTTCTCTCCTTTTAGTGTTGAGCTGGATCTGACCAACGGCCTTGTGGATAATAGAGATTGGAAAATCGCAACTTTTGAGCTGCTAGAAGAAAAGAATTCATGGAACGGATTGAAATTGGTATAAGAAACGTTAGGCATCCTTCATTAGGGGCAAACATAGGGCTCTTTGAGATCTAAGAAACATATATCAACTCGCTTTGGAGAAACGAGCGCATTTCTCAATACTTTTTTTTAATTGGTAACTGACGATCAATTTTTTTTGATAATAGCAACAATGGAGAAATTAGCTTTTGAAGAATAACGCATTAGAAAATTCAATTTGATATTATTTAATACTTTTTCCAGCTCGAATAGATCAAAGCAAGCTCAAATGAGAGTGTTTAGTAGTTTTCTTTGCATTATTGCTGTTCTGCATTCTGTTACCCATAGTGAGGAGTGATTTACTGACGACATAAAATGGCGGCATTTTGATCTCATCCAAGGCTACCTCTCATAATAATTCCAATTTTGCTTATATTGTCACGCAAAAAAAGCCTGCCTGTTCTGATATCGCAAAGAAACCAACAAAATCTCACCATTTCTCCTTTTTTCCATCAATAATATAAAAAATATCTGTTAATTTGTTGATTACTCCTTTCTTGCTTCGTTCAGCACTCCGAACCTCCGATCGCTTACTTTCTATCTCTTTCTTTTTTGGTATTTCTGGTTTTATAACTCCTTTTTCAAGATATCCAAAGGAAATTCGCTTTTGAGAGTTCCGATAATAAAAAATAACTCTTGAGTCTATTTTTCATGAGCAACTCACTCAGCTAATTTTTTTCAAATTTCAGACCTCTCTAGCCACTTATTGCAATTTAAATAGCTCGATACACCAAATACACAATAATTATCAACTAAACAACAACAAAAAACTCATGAAATCCCAAACCATCCTTCTTCTCTTTACATTACTTCTCGCCTTCCAGTCGGCCACCGCTGACGACTGCCTAAAACGTTTGGCTACTGCCAATTTCCCTGAATATGTCAGCTGTCTCCAATACCCAGTTCAAACTCACACCGTTGTCACTGACGACGGTTACAAGCTCACTGTTTTTAGAATTCAAGGCAAAAGAACCTCTATCGTTCCCAATAAGCCTGTCGTTTTATTCTGGCACGGGCTTCTCGACAGCGCCGACGGCTGGGTCATCAACGATGAGCAACTTGCTCCTGCTTTTGTCTTCGCTAACAGAGGCTACGATGTTTGGCTAGGCAATACTCGAGGAAATAAGTACTCTCTTGCCCATGTCAGACTTGATCCTAAATCAGACAAGGAATTCTGGGACTTCAGCTTCCAGCACGCATCTGAGCACGACTTACCTGCAGCATTTGCATACATCGGAAAGGCTACCGGCAAAAAAATCAATTACATCGCTCACAGCCAGGGCACCACGCAAATGTTCGCGCATCTTGCGAATCCTAGCGGAAAGCATCCTGCTGTCGCAGCCAACCTTAGGAAATTTGCTGCATTAGGGCCTGTTGCTTATATGAAAAACTTGAAATCAACATTACTCAATACGATCGCTCGTGTTCCTCTGATCCACAAGCTGTTGTGGGTGATCGGCAGACATGGGCTTCTTTTGCCAAACTGGCTCGCTACGGAAGGTGGACGCATTCTTTGCAAGACAGTCCCAGGTATTTGCGGCGCCGGAATGTGGTTGGTCTCTGACGAACACCCAGAGTTGAATAATAAAGCTCGATATGACATTCTCGGAGGACATTTCCCTGCTGGCACAAGCGTGCTGAATATCTTCCATTGGAGACAAGGCATTAATTCTGGAGGCGCGTTCACGAAATATGACTATGGATCATCTGATAACAAAAAGATGTATGGCCAATCAAATCCTCCAGTGTACAATCCTGCTTTGATAAGAGAGGACGTTGCGATGTTTGTTGGAACTAGCGACGAGCTGGCGGATACTAAGGATGCAACTAATTGGTTCAATGGTATGGTGAATGCGAAGAGACAAATCAAATACTATCCTATTGGCCATATGACCTTCTTGATTGGGAAGCAAGTCCCTTACATGAACGATTTAATAGCGTTCATTGAGAGTAATTAATACATTTTTATCGAAAGAATCCATTTGTAGTCGTATGTTTCGGTTTTTTACATTTCAGTATTCAAATTACATTTTCGAAGTTTATAGAGAGATAAATTTCGATTCTCACAATAAGTAAAGTCCTTCAGGTAGCTTGAAGAGAGGAAAAATTAGATTGCTATATTTCAAAGGCTTTCTGTTTCAAAGCCACTAGCCTGCTATGAATAAATTAGAGATTTGATGAGGTTTTTACAAAGTTACGAATCTTCACATAAAAAGCAAGAAGGTGATCTGTATCATCTCGATAATGAGCGAACTAAGACTGGAATAAGATAAGTTTTCTTTTACGGATGAAACATTCACTCATAAGTCATGACACACAGCTAAGATAAGCCAAAAACTTAAAAAAAGAGCAACTAATGCTAATTGATAGTTGAAGAGTGGAAAGTTAATAAAACAACCTAAAATGTATGAGCCTTTAGAATTGCAAGCAGAGTCTAACAATTGGGTTATCAAATGTATTACAAGATAGAAATTATTAGGAAAGATCAGTCTACAATCCGAATTATTTTCCCTTCGATATCGAAGTCACAGTTTAGCATAGGTTAGATATGAGCAAGAACGGTTCAGTGACCTGGCCTGAAATCCAATTCTTTGGGATTGTAAGAATGGATATCTTGAATCCAATCGTAAAAGTTAGCAGCAATGATTATTCGAAATGTGTAAAAGCAACAATGACCAGTTCAAATCAACAAGGTAGAAAATTGGCAATAATGATTAGAATTGTTCTGAAGTGGACTTGGAAAATTTTACAAAGCAAAGCATTCAATACATTGGTTGTTCCTTTCATGCCTGACTTTAGTCTGAATACATGCTATGATGTTCATGTTCAATTTTACTGGAAAAATAAACGGTAATTGAGTCGCAAATAGTGAGTGTGAATAATATTGTGAATATATTAAGTAATTGCCATAAGTATTCATTGTGCGTATATAATTTGCCGTTTCAGATTATTCTAAAACGATTGGTTGGTGAAATTTACTGGCAGCGTCATTATTTCTTTTCACATTATTACCAGTAGTCTCCTGGGTTAACCTCGCTGACGCAATGCTCACCTTCTTATGTGATTCATTTTGCCAGAAAATTGACGATGAAGTCCAAGCTTCTCAGGCTGTCTCAGGTTATAAATATCCGAAATCGAATCATTATACATTCTTTCAGAGAAAGAAAAAAATAAGAGAGAAATAGTTTGATCTCATTTGAAAAAGGAAGTTCAAATGAAAACAAGTTTCATCCTACTGCTCGCCTTGGTTGCTTCTTTCATCGTTTCGGCATTTGCTCGCCGTAAAGCTCAGAAAAGTATGGAAGATGACGAGGAATACGAGTCACCGTATGGGCCGGGAGTCCGAACTTGCATCCGTCGTGCGAGAAATCCTGTTGTCAGCGGTCCTTATGATTAGCAATGATGATCCTTCCGGCGACTACTGATGACTACTGATGATTCAGAAGAGAAGAAATTCCTAGTATTTAGCAGAATTGGGAATCTTTATAATTATCATATTAATTCAAAATGAATAATTTATTATTTATATTTGGTCTTCGTATGATTTATTGTATTTAGAGTATGTATTAGTTCGTTGTGAGAATAAGACTTTATACAGGGAGCATCACACTATCATTAATCAATCTAAAGTATGACTATTTTGTTTCCTCTCATTATGAAGCCAAGTATTAGTAAAATAGTGGGAGTAGCGGCTGAAATCTCTAAATCGCCTCATTGAGAGTTAGATGAAGTATCTTTGCTTCCTAAGTCAGCAATTTTCTCTGAACGATTACGGCGATTTCTAAATTTGCATGAAGAATGCTTTCAGATCTCCAAAAAATCAATTATACCTTCAAGGATTTATCCTTATAAAATCGATCAAGCAGCTAACTCTATCAAAAAAATACCACATCTAGCATAGTCTCTGTTTAATTACGAACCAAAACAAAGAAGAAAGCAACTGTGAATGAACTTAATTCAGAATTTGCCCACCTGGAATGGGAGCTTTCTTGTCAAGAAAATACCTTTTCTATTACTAATCGATGGCTGTTTAGAATTGTCATACATGTAGGATCACAGGAATAGTAAGTGGAATGGCCCTTTGACAAAATTTTGCCGTTTCAGATTTTTCCTTAGCGATTAATTATGTGAAAAACGAAACTATTGAATTTCTTTCTTCCAAATCTAAATCTTTGACCGTCACATGCATATTCTGACAGAAGATTGCGTAACTTTGAAGGTTCCTGAAAATAGATAATTCTTTATGGTGGTTATATCTTGCAGAAATCAATAGATTTTACATATAGAGCTTATTGTTGTATTTGGTGAAAACTACTAACATGATCAGCAATAATCATATAGTTTTAAATTTTGCCAGTAACCTTTTGGGTTAGCCTCTCAGACTCAATGCTTTACTTCCTGTGTGATTCATTTGCCAAAACTGAAACATTTGGAAGTCGCTGACAAAATAAAATCTGTTTAGACTATCTCAGATTATTAACTTCGGAAGTTTCTCCAAAATACATTCATTCGGGGAAAGAAAGCAAAGTAAAATTATATTTCATTTGAAAGGAACGTTTAAATGAAAACAAGCTTCGTCGTGCTGCTCGCTTTGGTTGCTTCTTTCATCGGTTCCACATTCAGCCGCCTTACAAAAAAGAAAATAATGAAAAATGGAAAATTGAAGTCATCATATTGGCCTGGAGTTGGTGGTTGCATCCGTCGTCCTATTAGTGATCCTTATGATTACCCTTCCAGCGACTATTAATGAGAAGCTCATTAACTAGTGAAGGAATTGCGGAAGTGATAAAATCTTTGGGCTTTATCAGCAACCAGAATATCTTTATCCATATAATAAGAAGAAAATGCTCGAAGGTTATTATATATATTAATTTCTTCGTATTGTTGAACTTATCAAGAGTATGAATAATTAATTCGTTATAATAATAAGATGTTATCGAGAATATGAGAATTATCATTAATCAACCTGTGTGTGGTAATTTCTTTTTCACATTCTCTAGATGAATGAGGCAAAAGAATTTGAATTTAACAGAGAGTTTTCAATCAATTAATCTTTCGAAACATAATATGGAGTAACCTTGGGAGTTGATTTTGAATCCTCTCGTTAATCAACCGGAATTGGTGGAAATAATCTAGTTTTTTTTAGCTAAGAAAACTCTCTTGGAGATTCCAATCGTTTCTAGAGACTGCAGTCTTTTGAGTCCAAGGAGAGATAATTTATCCTGATATTTCACCTTAATTGCTCTTAACGAAGTTGCTTCAGAATCTTTCTGAATCTTTTTGGAGTATAATCATTAATTCTCAATGCTAATTGTAAAACAAAACATTCACTCAACCATACTTGGAAATTGAAGATAAGAACATCTTAACTGCAAGTCTCGTAGAATGCACGAAAATGGAAAGAAATGATCCAAATTTCAGAGATTATAAAAGAAATAAATCTGACTTTTCCCTGCATACAAGCAAAAATGATGAAAGACAGAGTTGAGTGAAACTGAGTCGAAATTTGGCCCCTTAGAAATGGAATCTTTTTGTCGAGAAAATGCATATTCCATTACTGACCGATGGTTCTTTCGAATAGTTGGATAATTCAAGTCTCTGGATTGCAAAATATTCGAAATTTAAATTTTGATACACCAACATCTTCTAAAATCTCACAGAGAAAACATGAACCAAAAACAAATCGATCAATTTCCAAGTTGGATTTGGCAAAAAACTGGGTTCCTGAAAATTGCTGTCATTGACTCACTATAATGGCCTTTTCCAAATTTTTTTCGGATACAATTAGATTAGAAGAATTCGATATCAGTAGATTCTTGAGTAACGCTCGTAAAGATATTTTTTGTTCCGTTTTTGATTCCTTTTTTCCAGCGACAGAAGGAGAGACAACGTTGAGATAGAATATTTTCTGAGAAAGCTTTGGCTATAAATACCGAAGATTCTAACCTTCATTCATTCTTATAATCAACGAATTCGAAAAAAGAGAGAAAGATTGACAATGAAAAAAAGTTTTCTTATAATATTTGCCTTGTTGGCATCCTTCATCGCCTCCGCGTTCGCTAGATTGACTCGGATGAGGACCGGCGTGACAACAACAAGAAGAACCAATGCCAGAAGTCAAAGAAGAGTTGGCAAGCGCCTCTTTACCCCAAGTCCAAGCAGCAGTCCAGATGACCGTGGTCGTGACGGTGGTATGGATCAAGGTGGTATGGGCCGTTATTAGTTCTCGTTGTTAAAGATTTGTGTGTGCTTTTTAAGAGTTTAACTGAGTGAAATTTTAAATCCTCTTTCACATAATTAACAATGACATAATGAGGAAGCATCTACATTAACATTGAAAAATCGACCAACATGAATCAATCTAAACTTAAAGAAATATTCTCACTATCTATGTTTCGCATAAAAAGTTAAGCTTAAGATAGCACGAAATGGCCGAAGATAAGAGCAATATTGAGAGAGAGCAAGAAGGTAGTTTTGCTTTTAATTGCATTAAATTAATTAGAGTCAATTTATTCGGTGTGTATTAATTCTAATCCGTATAGTAGAAATGCAGCACTTTTCAAATTCATGCAAAACTCTTTTGGAGTAGCATCAATGCCAAATTTCAGAATTCAGTGACTGCTACCTAACGAGGAAATTATCATAACTTTTTACAAGGTGAAGAGAATATCTACAAGTATGGCTCAGTCGAATTTGAAAGATGATAAACGCGCGTCTCTGGTGACTCAGAGGCAACAATGCATGATTGAAATAAAATTGTTTGGAATTGGATATAGTATTTCAAAGTTGGAAAATTGAGAGCTCAGGCAACGAACTGCGGACGATGGTCTAATTTTTCTCCTAATATGTAAAATTTTATCATTCATGTTAATATTGGATTTCTTAGTTGATAATCTCCATGATAAAAATCACGATTTTAAAGTGAATGATAATTACAGGAGGATTGTAGATTGAGAAATAAATTATCTGGGACATAATGGCTCTCACTCCTTAGTTTAGTTTCAAAGTGGAGTTTGAAATTAACTCACATCATTTGCTTTTTTTTCTCTCTCAATGAAATAGCCATCACCAGGCTATGTAAACAGTTTTGCAAATAAAACTAGACATCACTTACCCTGAAAATTGATGGATACTCAATGATAAAGATCATATTGATTCAAAAAGTTACGAAAGAACTTATTCCTGCATCTTAGTTGCAAAACTTGAGGAACCAATATTCTACGCAGCATTTATCGCTTCTCTTCGCTAGCATTCGCTGTAGATTGGTGAGGCTTAATACAGTCATGTTTTGATACCCAATGATGAAAGCAGAAGTAATAGAATATGCAAAATAAGTATTCCTTGTAACAATTCAGGCTAAGAAAGTTCTCTTGTATGAAATAACCCCTTCATACTGAATTGTACTTCCGAAACCAAAATGGAAGAATTTACAAACCTTAAGAACAGTATTCTTGGGATGTTTGTACGGATGTACGAGATAATAATTGTACATCGGTTTCTATTCTCGAATAAAATGATGATGAAAGGAGAAGCGCATTGAGTGAACTTAAATATCCACGTGAAAATATCGAGTTTTCGTTTCCTTCGGAAAAAAAGGAAAGGAAGCTAATACTAGCCGTATCTATCATCGATTTCGATCAAATATTCAACCGTTTAAGAATTTTCCTGTTGTTCTCTTGCCATCAAATTTGACCTATAACAAATAAATCACCCAAATTCTCAGTTTTGTAATTTTACTGGCTCACTATATATAATCTGTAAAATTTCTCATTCTTCCGACCATGTGCGCCAAAGGTTAATCGTAGCATTTGCGCCAACAGCTCAATTATAAGGCAGATGCTCATTTTTAGAATCAATTATAGCCCAAAGAGAAAGGGGCAGGTTGATTACTTCGAATTTTTAAAAATCTAACCTTGCAAAATTACTGAAAGTAGCAAGTAACTTTGATTAGTCTGTAAATAATTTTGCTGTAAGATGTAACCCAAACTGATTAGCATCAGTAATTTAGGTCTAAAGCTCTCGATTTCAGTTTTGTTGCGCTGATGCAATTCGTTTTGCCGGTCTAGAAGAAGAACCAGCATTCAGGTTGAATACTTCTCGAATTGTTTCTGTCTATAAATAGTTAGCAATTTCTTAAGTAATCAAAAAATCAAAAATTTGCGTGAAAACAAAGGTTCAGTGTCATGAAAATCTTTCTGGTACTTCTCGTTTTGATGGCTTCTCTCTTGGCCTCTGCAGTCGATAGCGCGAAGAGCATGATGAATTCCGAAGCAACAAGCGAAATGAGCAATCAATACATTCGCAGAGGTTTCGGTTTCGGTCGTCGCTTTGGCTATGGATTCCGCCGCTTCTATAATCCCTACTTTTACCGTCGTCGCTTTTTCCCATATGGCTACTATTACTAATAAGAGATAAGAATTTTATAAGACTAATTCGTTGATTTCATGTGAATCTATATTTGACAGTTAAGGGCTATGAGAAATACAATTTTATTTCATCAGAAGAATTAATTATACTATAATCAGAAATATCCCCTAAAATTTATAATTTATTATCTCTATTATGGATCCCGGATCTACTTGTCACTAACATTTATCATGTCTATTGTTAATTCAATTATTGTTAGGGGCCGAAAATTTTCGGTTTGCTTTTGTAATTATCATAGTTGAGCCTCTAGATTACTTAGTGATTCCCAAAATTTCATTAGCCAATTTGTAGTTTCTATCAACATTGACAGATATGAATTATTTATCCTAGGTTTTGTGATCTTAACAGGCAGTAGAAGGGAAAAAAGATATATAGATTTCCTCATCGACAATATTTCTCTTTTATTTATTTTTATAAGAGTGATGAAATCTGAAAACTTTTTCTTCTGAAAAAAGAAAGTAATTCCATTCAGTATCACCAATCATCGAATATCCTTTCGATTAAGTCATGAGAAATGATTAAAAAACTCTCTAAGGCCTGCTCTAGAAGGAGGGGTATTCAACAAGAAAAAATACTCCATTCCTTGGCCCATCTCTTGCTAATAGAGTCCATGTTTTTGTTCCAGATTCAAATTTCAAAATTATTTTCTCTGGATACTTTCTTAATTTGGGCGCAATTAACTCATACAGATCGGTTGTTTGCTTTAATAGAAGAGGGTTTGATGAAAAAAAGTTGTCATTTGAATTTTGCTTTACATTGCTTTTATTGCTGGCAAAGACACATTACTGATCGGCCACTATAATCGATTTTGTAAAATTATTCAAAATTTTTCACAATTCTTAACCGTTAAGGAACATTCTTTACCATTAATTTCGAGTGAATAGGAAAAGGTTGTGAGAAAATCCCTTGGATTTCGGAAAAATTTGGAGCAATTCGGTGCTTATAATTCAGCATTCCGCAGTCGATTTCTGCTTTTGAATGAGATTATGTATTGGGATTGAGAGTATTTCTATGTTGAAAAGGTGGAATTATAAAAGACAAGAGTCTTCCTGTAAAACGCTCGCCACCAGTAATTTTTGTCATCTGTCGAGCTAGTACCGTTTGTTCTTTATATGATCTCTTAAGTCGGGAAGAAGAATCATTGCTGAGAGAGAATGTTCCTCGAATAGACAACCCCTATAAATACAGGAAGATCCATAACATAGAATCATTCAGCAAAAAAATATTATAGAAAGAGAAGTGTCCGATGAAGAAATTCCTGATATTACTGCTCGCTTTGGTAGTTTCGTTTTTTGCTACTGCAGCTGCTCGTTTGAAGACCAGCTTGAGCAAGGGGAGGTCAGAAACCAGTGCATTGAGAGGAAGAAGCGAGCGCTCAAATGGTCTCCTTCGTCGTCCCAGTTCTTACCGCCCTTCTAGCCGCAGCCCTACTTCCAGTCGCCGCTAACTCCATTGGTCTTCGCCGCTATGATTATGGCTATTATAATTGTTATGGAATCCCTGGGAGAGATGGTAGAGTGCTTTACTTGTTACATGGTATCCTACGATTGAGGATCGTGAAAAAAATTAAATTATTTTACAATGCACATTTCCTCTCCTGCATATTGCTGAGAAACCAATCTTCCATAATTATCTAGATGTCTTAATGAATTTTTATGACTATTGATCTTGAAAAATCTAAAGCTAATAGAAACGCTCTTTCTCTCTTCTCTCTTTTCTCTCTCGCTCTCAGAAAGATCATACCGAATAAATTATTATTTCAAGCATTTTTGTAATACAACCATCAAAACATGCAGATCAGAAAAGAACAACTGAGATACCTTGAAACGATTCTATTATCCCAATCATGGCTGGCCTTTAATTTATCTTGATTGTGCCTAATTCTTACAGATCGCAAGCCTCGAATTAGAGAGAGGTCTTCGAATACAAATTAGTTTGTCAACAAAAAAATGGAAAGTATAGGCAAGGCATTTCTAATCAGTAAACTTTGCTGAGTTCTTCGAAACAAAATGATCTTATGTTCCTTTCTTGAAATAAGTTCTTGAATTGGAAACGAATTTTAATAATCATACTCAAATAAGAATAACCTGTTCTGTGAGGTTAACATCAAAAAAGGAGAGAAAGTGAGATAATTTTTTTCTTTATAATCCGGAATAGGATTTTACATTGATAATTGTCGAAGGTTGACTACTGACGGCTAGGTATAATAGTTTTAGGTGAATTTTTCTGAAAATGTAGAAAGGCGTCATGCTAAATACCAGTAATCTTCAGACCAGTCTTACTGATATCAATGCGCTTATATAATTAGCACTGTAAAACCTATTTATTAAAAATAAAGTCCTCAAAACAAAATCCAAATGAAAAAAAGTCTCATAATATGGTTTACTTTGATAATTTCTTTCATCGCTTCTGTCTTGGCTCGTTTGAGGAGCAGCGTGCTCAAGATGAAGGCTAAAGAAGAAATAAATCCCATAGATTCCGACGATGATACTCGTGGTAGCGCTTTAACTGCTCGCCGTGGTTTGGCGAGCGGATTTCGCGGTCGAAAAGGAGCTAGAGGCGGTTTCGGAAGAGGTCGTCTCTGATAGTTCAAGAAAGACACAACAAATATTGGCCAATTAAATTCTAATTTTTATGTTTAAGAGAGTAAAATCGAAGTAATGAATGTAGTGTTATTCGTTGTTATACGTTGTGTGACAGAGTTATACCCTTAATTTGAAAGACTTTCAAAATAGGTGATCATAAGTCATCTAGTCATTGAGATAGCAATGCCAAGGTAAGAATCTACTAAAAAGAAAGGTGTTTGCTTAGAAACCTAAAATGTTGACTTCATAATGATTTATCTAGGTTGTAATACATTTGTGTAGGATCTATTAGTTGAATCTAAAAGCTTCTCATCTCGGAAAATTGTGAGATTTGACCTCGAACTAACGTTTCTAATGAGAGTTTCTGCAATGCTTATAATAATAGCTACTGTAATAAAGAATCAGTAATTTTAAGGCTAACCTTCTTGATTTGGATGAGAGTATGGTTTACTAATTTTTATTTGTATATTATTCTTTTGCCAGATCTGGAAAGGGGGCCAGCATGGAAGCACTCAATCAATAAAAATACCTATTATTCTTCAAGAAATAATATAAATAGACTCAAGAGATTCAAATCAAAAAAAGCCATCTAAATGAAGATAAGTTTCGTGGTTTTGGTTCTGTTAGTGACCTCTTCGCTGTCTTTGACGATCACTCGCCTGAAAAATGTAGAAGAGAGTGACGACTACTCCTTCTACCCTCCATATTATGATGACGAGGACTATGAATCCTACCCTCGGAGAGCTGCGAAGCTCTTCACTCGTTACAACCCATGGTGAACGAGAAAAAATATCATTTCTCTTATTTTCGATGAATTCTTATTATTATCTTCAAAAGTTAATGGCTCAGAATTCGTTATTGTATGTTTCCCTTCTTATAATTCTATTATGTATTGTTTTGAGAATTAAAATTCATTTTTTGTAACAAGAAATCCAGTATATAGATATGCTTGTTAATCAACGACCAGCGAATAGTTATCAGTTCTCCAAATTTTCTCGCTGAAACGAAACGATATCACTCCTAAGGGTCTTAGATATGTTAGTCGTTTTGGAATTTTCCTCTATCACTAATCTGCTTAAATTTCTTGCTGGTGGAATTGCTTCTGACATAATCCGAATTATTCAGAAGCAAGTTGTTATGTGTTTGCTCTCGCATTTAGAACTTTCGCACAAAAAGCAGGCATTATTCTTCTTAAGCTTCATTTGAAGACAACAGAGATTTTGATTGGTGATTAGACTTGCCGAAATTTACTGAGCAATGAGAACAAATAATAATATTCATCAATATATGTTGGTGATTAAAGCTCAAAGCGCTGAACCTCAGTAAATTTCTTAGCTAGCCTTCCTGATTTTAACCAAAACTTAGTCTTTGTTATCATTCCCTTTGTCAGTGATTCATTTGCTTGATCTGGAAACGAGCCATGTTGAAGTACTTAAATCATTGTAGGCTATAAATGACGGAAAGCTAAATATTTTTCAATCAGAATATAAAAAGCAATCAAACGATATTGACTCAAAGACAGCAAATGAAGATGACTAATTTGCTAATTCTTCTGTTGGTGCTCGCTTTGCTTACACTGACGTCTGCAAGGGCGCAAATGGAAAGTTTGAGTGAAATGCAAGACTATGACTATGATCCTGATTTCCTGGGAGGTGACTACAGATATCGCTACAGAGAACATGATTGGTACTCGTAAGTTCGTTCTTATGGTTAGGAAGGCGATGATAAAGACTGAATGGCGAAGAGGCTTTATTGTAAGATTATTATGAGGATTTATTATTTAAATATTTGAACTATATAATTATATATATTATGAGTTTTGCCTCCTTATTAAGATTCTAAGAGAAAAATGAGATTCGAGCTCCATTTTTTCGTGTACATTTTAAAACTAATAATAAGAGCATTGTGCTTGTTAGACGCGCATCTATCGCTAGACTATTAAATTCTCTCTGACTTGAGAAAAAAAAAGTGTTAGAATGCTAAAGAATGCAAATCATTCGGTCATTTCACTTCGAAAAACGAAGGAGATGAGCCTCTCCTTCCCTAAAATCGAGTTTGAATCGCATTAGGCAGTTCTATTCTTGCTAAGTAGCTATGACAATCTCAATTTTTCATGAGATAACCTATGAAATACGAAGACCGTTTCCTTGATAATTGAGATGGGTATATATCTAGGCATTCATATTTCTCTTAATGTTAGATATAATATTTCTGTATCAAATGCTGACAAGAATTACATTAAAGGTTCTTTCTTAGTTATTCGTCATTCATTTTCAATACCCTCTCTTTTTAGGGGAGCAGAAATGATCACACTCTTCTTAATTCGCCATAATCAACGAGTTTGTTCTCTCTAAAGAACTTCCCATTGATCTCTTTGTTCAGCTTATAAGGCAAGTCAATCAAATACTCGATCGTCTCTGATCCTTCTTCAGCGCTCCTCGGAGCTTCCTCACCTCCCATATCTGTTCGACACCAACCAGGACACATAGTGAAAGCTTGCTGATCCCCTTTAAGACTATCTTTCAGAATATGGTATGTCCAAACGTTCACTAAGGTTTTAGATACATTATAGCCAGACCCTGTAATATCGCCGCCTGCGAAATCCTGATTCTTCACGGCGTTCATGAAGATGTCATGAACTTCCTCAACTTCTTTAGGTTGGAATTTAGGGTTTGTAAGTTTCTCGTAGAGCAATTTTCCTTGCCAGCCATATGTTCCTCTTGTACTCGAGACATTAATGATCTTGCCATCAGAAGCAAGGAGAGGATAAGCATGCTCTGTGAATGCTCGAGTGGAAAGATAGTTCGTCTTGATGACTGATGTAGCAGCTTCTAGAGTCGCTTTGTAACTCAGGTCGAAAAGATCATTTTCAGGTAATATTCCAGCGTTGTTGACCAGAACATCAATTTTTCCAAAGGTTGCCTTGATCCAATCAGTGAAAGGAGTATAAGTTTCCTTATTCGTGATATCAAGCACATGGTAGAAGATGTAGTCTTTGGAAGAAGGATATTGATTGAGAAGTTCTCTCACAGCAGCTTGACCAAGGCTCTCATTCCTTGAGGTAATAACAACTATGGGTTTGCTAGGATTTTTGAGAAGACGCTTGGCTGCTTCGAATCCAATTCCTCTATTTGCACCAGTTATTACGATAACTCGAGATTTAGAATCCATTATTCTATCTGGGGTTGTGATTCTTGAAGATACAATTTGTTGTATTATTTTGTGATAATATCTCCTGGGATGAGGTGGTTATATAGACAGAGGTGTGATTACTTTTCCTAAAAAAAAAATTTCTTTCATGAAAATTTAGGTGAGAGGTGATTCGATTCAGCAATCCAGGTCAAACTCACGTGCCATGATAAATTTAAAAACGGCTCGAGTCGGACTGAATCACCCTCATCCTTTTGGCACTGAAATTTTAAAAATGATGAGAGTTCGAAGTATCAGATTGAAACGGAGGATGCTAATTGCAGAATTCAAAGTAATCGCTCTCTCGGCCTCCAAAAACATTGCTTCATTAGAGAGACTCCAGCCAGATTAAAAGATTCAAAATTTATTTACATGTTATTTTTTTTTGTATTTTCGGATCTTTCCAGACGACTTTGATAAAGCCAAGCAATCTAAAAACCAAGCTAGTAGGTTATGTACTAAGTCGGCTCATTTCTTGATCTTATTATTTGCATTCCTAAATAATAGCATATTAACACATTATTTTCTTAATATCTTAATACATGCTTCACAATAATTATTAAAGGAATTAAATTGCATGATATACATTAGAGGTATGTTTTTTTTTTTCCGACAAACAAACAACCAAGTATCGTTTAAAAATGGCGAGTTTTTTCAATTTGCTGAACAAAGCGTAGACTCATTTTCAACAAATTTTTGATTTTCAAGTACTTGAGAGATAAAAAATGCGCTGACCTTCTCAAAAAGCTAAATTTTACAAAATTATTATTTCATCTTGGAAACACGAATTAGATGCATACTTTCTATTAGTCTGAGTTAACACTGACGGTTCTCATTTATTCAATAAATCCTCTTATACAATCACTTCTAAATGCTTAATACTATGAAATGACATTAATCTGATATATACATTAAGGATATTTCGGGCAATTTTCATAACTATTATCAATTCACAATCAATTAAATACCCTTCCTGGGTATAGTTTGCTAATACCGACAGTTCTTAATTCATCAAACTCAACTAGCTTAAGATCTCTAAAGAACCTTCCATTGATCTCCTTGTCCAGCTTATACGGCAAATCAATCAAATACTCGATCGTCTCTGGCCCGTCTTCTGGACTCTTTGGACCATTTGGATCTCCCATTTCTGTACGACAACAACCAGGACACATACTGTAAACTTGCTGCTCTCCCGTGAGGCTATTTGTTAGGACATGATAAGCCCAGGCATTTAACAAGGCTTTGGATATATTATAAGGTGATCCTGTGATCTTCCCACCTTCAAAATCCTGCTTCTTCACAGCATTCATGAAGATATCATAGACTTCATCAACTTCTTTAGGCTGGAATTTAGGGTTAGTTAGTTTCTTGAAGAGCGTTTCTCCTTGCCAATCAAACAATCCTCTTGTGCTTGTGACATTGATGATTTTTCCATCATCACTTAGGAGAAGAAGCACGTGTTCGGTGAATGCTCGAGTAGAAAGATAATTCGTTCCAACCACTTTTTCTGCGTCTTCGAGAGTCGATTTATAATTGAGATTAAATTTATCATCGCCTGCTACGATAATTCCAGCATTATTCACGAGGACATCAATCTTTCCAAAGGTTGCCTTGATCCAATCAGTGAAAGGAACATAAGTTTCCTTATTAGTGATATCGAGTACATGATAGTAGAGATAATCTTTAGCAGTGGGATATTGTTTGAGAAGGTCTCTCACAGCAGCCTGACCAAGACTCTCAGTTCTTGAGGTAATGACAACTCTGGGTTTGCTCGGATTTTTGAGGAGACGCTTCGCTAGCTGGAATCCAATTCCTCTATTTGAACCAGTTATCACGATAACACGAGATTTAGAATCCATTGTCTTATACGATTTGTTTTATTGTTTTGGATATTATTTTCTGTAATTAGGAACGTTATATAGCCGAATACGTGATTACTCGGCAGAGGTTATTTTAAAAAAAAAAATATTTGATACACAAATTGATGTTCGTTGTGATTCATAATAACCTTCCAGTCAGAATCACGTTCAGCGATAAATTCTAATAGACTCAGATTGATTGAATCACCCTTTGAATACTGAAATTTTGAGAATGATTATAGATTGGAGCATTCACATTGTAATCATGGAAGATGCGAATAGCAGAATTTGGAGTCATCATTCTATTGCCCTCGGAAAATCTTACTTTCTTCTTATCATCGGCTCCATCGACTCCGAAAATTTGTTTCCATGGCAATTTTTTCGCGTTAGAAATCTTCCACTGCTAAATGATTTCGTACAGCCTGATTAATAAATTCACATGCATTAATTAAATATATGAGCAGTACAACTCCATTTCCCAACTATTTACTTAGGTTATTTCCATTTCTATATATCTTCGGGTTCTGATAATGGATCTTGAATCAAAATCCAGTACTAAAATAAGCTGCATAGATAAAATGATATTGTATAAACTATTATTAAGAAAGGTTAGCCTATTCATATTTTCGTTTTAATGATAGTGAAGGCCTAGTTATCTGGCAAGCTCTCAGTAAATATTCTCCTAAACTCTTACTGTATTTATTGAGGAGGTTTTTCACGTTACTCTTTGTGTTTTCATTACTGACGATGAGCTTTATTGGCAGATTTTGTTTCTATCTATGGTATGAAAAAGAGAAAGTACCCACTATAAACTATGAATGCTGAGTTCCAACTCGAAAGTCTTTCAAATTTTGCTCATTTCAAGAAATTAGCCAACTTTAGCTTGTGGACATTTTTCAAATGATGGCTTAAAGGCCAACTTTATCATATGGAATAATTGAATAATACTTGAACAATTTAAATTCACAGGATATTATAATCACACTTCATATTATTTGACAAGCTTCCATCTATTAATAGCTACTCTCCTTTTGAGTACAGGCTAAGGAAGGTGCTGATTGATTCATCAAATGCAATTACTTTATTATCTCTAAAGAACTTCCCATTGATCTCCTTGTTCAGCTTATAAGGCAAATCAATCAAATACTCGATTGTCTCTGATCCTTCTTCAGCGCTCCTCGGAGCTTCCTCACCTCCCATATCTGTTCGACACCAACCAGGACACATAGTGAAAGCTTGCTGATCTCCTTTGAGACTCTCTGTCAGCATGTGATAAGTCCAGGCAACAACCAAGCCTTTGGAGATATTATAGCTCGATGATGTAATATCACCTCCTTGAAAGTCCTGCTTCTTCACGGCGTTCATGAAGATATCATAGACTTCATCAACTTCATTCGGCTGGAATTTAGGGTTAAGTAATTTCTTTGTGAATGCTTTTCCTTGCCAATCAAATAATCCTCTCGTACTCGCAACACTGATAATCTTGCCATCAGAAGCGAGTAGAGGAAGCACGTAATCTGTGAAAGCTCGAGTAGAAAGATAGTTTGTCCCAACAACTTTTTCAGCTTCCTTCAGAGTCGATTTATAATTTGGGTCATATTTGAAATCGTCAGCGAGTATTATTCCGGCATTATTCACTAGGACATCAATCCTTCCAAAGGTT
>ENA-UOTZ01000377-UOTZ01000377.1-compost-metagenome-genome-assembly--contig:-NODE-377-length-37873-cov-11.845248_pt1 | contig 37873 bp, 34 predicted proteins | sample MGYA00238144_ERZ746983 | MGnify/ENA primary metagenome ERZ746983 (study PRJEB28759, sample SAMN06268863) | compost metagenome | isolation source: single cell | place: USA: California, Emeryville, Joint...
TCGAACTTCTTTCGACAGCTTCCTGCGTTGATGAAGCTTTTCAAGTTTCTTATCCACATTGCGTGAGAATAAACGAGCGAATGATGGATTCATCGAATAGAACGGTTCAATATTATTGACAGAGTGCCGGATTAGTTTAATGAGGCTCTTCAAAACCAGAGCTGCAAGATCTTGGTCATGATTGTCTTCGTCGCTGAGTAGTTTAATCATGACATCAACGACTTGATTACCGACGAGAAAACGAATTTGTTTGAAATTTCCATGGCTCAATACATTCGATAAAACCCTTGTTGCCCCTCTTTTTACCTAAAAGGAAAATGAAGTTAAAAAGCACATTAATATGAGTACCTCTGAGTGTTCAGTTACAGCCATTCCACAAAGTTTTTCAACTAAACCTGTCCAGTTAATCAATACTTCTATATGATCTGGACCTTTTTCTGTAACGATTGAGAGAATCCAACAGGTCTCGCTCCTAATCGGCCATTGATTATGACTTAGTAGTTGACGAAATTTGTCAGCAATGTTGGGATGAACCAATATAGACTAAAATTGCATGCAATTCTTGTTTGATAATAAATAAAATTAGCTACTTTGCACTGTGTTTCATTTCCTTTTAAGATATTTTCGAAGACCGTTAAACAAGGCATCAACATCGGCCAAAAAGGAGAGTCCAACTGCTTCATAAGAGTAGGAATAACACTGGATCGACAATCAGCTGGATCAAAGATTCGCCTCCATCTGCAACAGATTGCAATTAGAAAATGAGAAATCACTTTGTAACACTAGAGAGGTGACTCAACGCCGGTTTCGCTTCTCCTAACATCGAATGACCAGAATCTTTGTTTTTGATCACCTCAGCCCGTGGCGCGATCGCATCCTTCACTAAATCAGGTTCCGAGCTTTGACGGCAAATAAAGAACAGGGCTCGGACGCCAGCTTTCTTCGTTCGTATATCATTCGTGTGCTTTACGAGCAAAATCAAAGGATCCAGAGCTCCGGCTTTCAATACCAACTCGCAACTGTCTGATGAATCTCCTGCTATGTTTCCAATGGTCCAAATTGCCTATAGATACCCACCAACAGATTATTGACCCTTTCATCGAAAAGAACTTACATTCTCGACTACGTCAGGATTTGGAGAGCTCAACAGCTTGATGAGGATAGGAATAGCTCCTGCATTAGTAATTACTTGAGTTTGTTCGGAGGTTCCAGTAGAAATGTTTGTAAATATCCATGAGCTTTCAAGCTGTAGAAAAATAAAACGCTTCGTAGAGCATGTAATACAGTACTTGAAGGTGAGGTTCGTTTTCATTTTGCATGAGCTCTATCAACCTTGGGACTAGATCGGAGTCAATTACGGACTAAATTGGAGGATTATTCACAGCCGTGAGTTTTCGAATCCCAATCACATCAAAATGCTGCTGGAATCTGTCTTTGGAATAGATTGCTGCAACCAGAGTGCTGAAATCTGCCTGTGTGAACTCTTTATCCTCAATGCTAGCGATATATTGCTTCAATTTGGGTTCTGGTTGAATCGCATCGACGTTAAAAGTCTCATGAGCCTGGTCTTCCATGCTAAATCTTTGTTTATTATCAGGTGTATTATTTTATTTGTGAAGTTAAACTCATAACTACAACATTTGAGTATAGATGAATAAAAGAGTTTACGCTAGCTACAAGCCAAATTAGTTCATAAAATCCTTTGACGGAAAGGGAGTATGTATTCCTCGCATGAAGATGATTTTCTTCATTAAAGTTTAAGCTCTCTAATATATCGATATATCCATCATTTAAAGTATTTGAAAAAGCATAATTTTTTGGCCAATTAAAATGAGTTTTTGATAGAATGGATTTCAAGGATCCAATAATACACTCATGAATTCAAATTGACACGAACCTATGTAATATGCATTCCCTTCTCAGAAACTTAGCCATCTCTTTGAAATCATAAAACATTCTGATGAGTGGAATAATAGCTCCTCGGACTTCTTTGGTGTATTAACGACGTTTCTCAATTTTTTTCGTCTTTTTCATTCCATTGAGCACAGTACAGTGATTGAAGGATGGATTTTTAGCGTTAGGCTCTCGGGGTACTGGCATTGTCCTAAACTTTGATCGTTTGATTTTAAAAATTTTTTGTCTCGAAAACTATATCTTCGAAACTTACCTAAAGAAGCATAAACTTTGTAACATCAATCAAATTTTAGAGAGAAAACATTCTTTTTATGTTTTCGATAGAGTTTTTTAGCTGCAAAAAATAAACCTATCAATTTACTTAAGATAGACATAAAATTATCAAGCATAGAAACTCAAATTCCATTTTATTTTATTTTTTCCCAAATATCATGAAATATGAGTTAGATGCTTGTGATGACAGGTTTATAAGGAAACAAATCACGAACATCTTTATAGAAAATTCTTAGCGACTTTAGAGGATCTTTGATATCAGAAAGCTAATGAAATGAAATTAACATATCACAATCAACGTCAATTAAATCGCTTTTTTTACATGTCAAATAGCATTCAGAATTAAAGTTTATCTCACAGCTAAATGGACTAACAAATTAAATATTGTCACTAATGTTGCCCTGTTTGCTTGAATTGCGACAGCTCCAATAAATCTTACCATCGAACCGATTGGAAGGCAGGAAAATTTTTACATTCTATTCTATCACATGTAGTAAAACCCTCTAAAAGCTCAAAATGAACTGGTACACTCTGAGAAAACACTATATACTAGCTTTATTGAAGCAATTTGGAAGCACCCAACTCTCTCACTATGAATTAATATTAAGCCAGAATTTTGAATCAATATCATCAATAAGGACCCAAAAAGAGTGGGAATCGGTGCTACTAGCTACAACCGCATCCACAAGTATCCTGAGCCTTTAATTCTGAAGTAGAATCTAATTAGTTCCTCAATTCGAAATTGAAAGAATTTCGAAAGAGAAAGTTTTATTGCAAATCAAATAAATCTTGTTAATTCCAAAGGATGCAAAGGTTCAAATCCATTATCAGTCATACGATCTGTAACAAAAATCTGTTCTTGCGCAACTTCGACGGCATTCCCAAGGCCAGTTTCAGCAATATCCGAGACAGAATCAAAAAAGAACGACTCGAACGACTCCAGCAAGACAGTCAGAACCTCCCGACAAAACTATTAGATGATCTCTCCGCTCTTCGTAACTTCGGTATCATCGCTCACATTGACGCCGGGAAAACGACGACGACCGAGCGTATGTTATTTTACGCAGGAACTCTCTTCGAGCCAGGAGGTAGATTTTCTCCATGAATCTCATAATGAGATTAATTTTCTTTCAACAGAGGTCCACGATGGAAACACCGTGATGGACTATATGAAGCAGGAGCGAGAAAGAGGTATTACTATTAGAGCCGCAGCGATCTCGTTCCGATGGGGAAACCACCAATTCAATCTGATCGATACTCCCGGACATATCGATTTCACTGGAGAGGTAGAAAGAGCGCTGAGAGTGTTGGACGGAGCTGTTGCGATCTTCGACGGCGTGCATGGCGTCCAGGTAAATTTCGCTGAAATGAGACTTTGTTGACTGAATTTTGCTTATTCTAGACTCAAAGTGAGATGGTGTGGCTCCAGGCGAATAAATTCAATGTGCCGAGAATCGCGTTCGTGAATAAAATGGACCGTCAAGGCGCTGACCTCAGCAATTGCGTTAGCAGTATGAAAAGAAGACTTAATATAACTCCTTTGATTGTGCAAATACCGATTGGAGAGGCTGACAATTTCAGAGGAGTCATCGATATAATTCATCTAAAGGTATGATATCAAAAATGAAAATCGCTTGTCATACTCAAAATTGAATAGAAAATAATCTGGAAAGACGAACTTGGCAACGAATATGACGTTAGTGACTTGAAACCCGAAGACTCTCATTATAAAGAAGCGATCAAACAACGAGAAGATCTCATTGAGACGCTAGGACTGTTCGACGAGAAGCTCGCAGTAACGAATGAAAGACGAAGCCAGCTATTAATGCCTTGTTAGGATGAATATTTAGAAGGGCAAACTATCACCAACGATCGCATTGAGGCCTCATTGAAGCAAACCATTATGAAAAATCCAACCCACACTTGCATTGTCTACGTAGGAAGGTAGATTATCCTTTCTACAGGCATCATAATCGCTTCTAGCGCTCTGAAGAACAAGGGAATCCAGCCTTTGATGGATGGAGTCATAAAATACTTGCCTTCGCCGTTAGAGAAAGAGCCTGTTAAAACGGAAGACCCTGAATTGGGAATCACGTTGTTGAGACGTCCTGATAAAAAGGATAAATTCTGTGCGCTAGCCTTCAAGGTACTTTGTGTTATATCGACTGTATATGAGACAATTGCATTGTGCTGTTATTTAGGTCATCAACGACGCGATGAAAGGAAAATTGGTTTATGCAAGAGTTTATAGTGGAGCTGCGGCCTCTAGAGCCCAAATATACAACGTGAGCAGGAAAATCATGGAAAAGCCAACCAACATGTTCAGAGTGAGAGCCGATAGATATATCCGTAAGCTTAATTAGTCTACAATGAATATGAATGCCATCTCTTATATTCACAGAATTGACCGAAGCGGCGGCTGGAGATATCGTGGCTATCGCTGGATTGAAGTAAATAGCAGTTGCTTGCTCTTATATATTCGGCGTAGGGAAACTGGTAGCGGAGACACCATAATTGACGGAAAGGATGACGAAAAAATCCTGCTTTCAGGCGTGACCATGCCACAACCCGTCTTCACCAGTTCTATTGAATACGAGCACCAGAAAGACCTTCCCGCTCTTCAAGAGGTACTTTTGAATTGAGCAATAATTGTCTCACTCCTTGTGGAAAAAAGGCGTTTAAAATGTTCATGAGAGAAGATCCTAGCTTAGTAACAAACAACCGACTCATTCCAATATAAAATTTATCCTTTAACAGGTTATCACAGAGGACAAAGAAACTGGTCAAATCCTTGTCAGCGGGCTCGGAGAATTGCACCTCGAAGTAAATATTGATACCTGTTCCTTCTATTAACCTTGTGATGTTAAGGTTTTCAAAGACCGCCTTGACACTGAGTATGGTTTGAAAGTGAAACTTGGCAAAATGAAGGTGTCTTACAGAGAGACTATCAAAACCGGCGTTCAATACGATGATTTTGTTAAAAAACTCATCAATGGCAAGCCTCATTACCTCTGGCTCAATCTCCAGATCGAGCCTCTTGATGAAACCAACGACGTCGACCCGAACGAGAGTCCAGAGACCTCGAAAAGATTCTACATCAAAGACAACGTGCTCGAGTTCGCATTCGGAATGGATGATAATTTCATGCGTTATTACAATGAGTACAAAAGAAGACTCAGAACAGTGAAAACCGTGAAGAAGAAAGGCATGGAAGAGGATGAAGTAGAAGAAGTCAAGAAGCCTACACCTGAAGAACTGTTTCCGGAATTCAAAGGACTCAAATTTATTAAGAATCCTACTAAGCCAGTCGAAGTTGTACGTAACTTGCATTAAGAATTTTTTCGTTATAAGGTACTCGCTGCTAGGAAACAATTGAGGATGAGTTTGGAGAGGACACACTCTACTCGATGGCATCGCTTCCATTTGAATTCCTTTATGAACTCGAAAACACTATTATGGATGGGTTGAACAGCGGAGGCTTAATCGGTTTCAATATGATGAAGGCGAAGGTCACTGTTTTGGATGGTAAGTGGTCGCTGATCAGAACGAATGAAACGACTATGAGAATGCTCGCGGCCCAGATGGTCAGATCGATGGTCAAGGAAGGTGAACCAGTGCTGCTTGAGCCAGTTGCTGAGATGAACATCTCAACGCCTTCTGACTTGTCGAGTTTGCTTATGAATGATATAATCACGAATAAAAGAGGAAGGATTATTGAGATCCGACCTGAGGAAGGTCGCTTCGGTGAAGATACCTCAAAGAGAAGCAATATAAATGCGATTGTGCCAATCGTCGAGACTATTGGATTCAGTACTTATTTAAGATCTATTAGCAAGGTAAATATAGAGATATATTAGCTATTGTTGATGATGAATTACGAATATTAGGGTGAAGCAAGCTTCTTGATGAACTTCAAGGATTATGAGATTGTTCCGGCGAATAGACAAAGACAAATCATTGAAAATATGGACTATTAAGTACTATTGTTGATGCTATTTGTGTTATTCTAAGGATTTAAGCATATGGATTACTCTTGTTTAAAAACATGGTTTTAAATAACTATATTGCGTGTGAGGTTCAAAGCCAGAACTTTAATAGAAAATGAAATCAAGTAAAACTGTAATGAGATCTATGTGAGCCTTCAATTACTATTTTGAGCCTGAACTGAGTAGATTTTGGTCGGAATAATTGATAACTACGATTGTTCTCGCAATACTGAGATCTTCATCCCCGTTTTATTCGGTTAATTTGAAAAAAATATGAATAGTTGTCAATCATTTAAAGATAGAAGGGTTAGACTATCCCTCTGTTGATCGATATCTTCAAATTTAAAAGCCCTTGATCAAAGTGTTGCGTTTTGTTAATTAAATTTTTGTGATTTTTCATTATCCTGCAAAGCAGTTTAAAAAATAGAAAGCAGTTTATAAAATAGGCTTGCCATGAAAAAAAAAAGTCTGGATAGTTACACCTCAAAGCTTAATTATTATAACTCATTCTGATACAAATAGAGCTATCCCATTGTTGCACTGACGCAGTCACCTGCAAACCTTTAACGCTATGGTGGCAAAGTTCAGATATTAACGAAGCAGCCAAATTGTTAGAAGGAGAGGACCTCAAGGTCACAAAATAATCGACTGAATTTTCAGAATAATCTTTGTGAATTTTCATATATTTCACGAACTTCTGAGTTTGGTTTGAGTGATCAATTATTTTTTCAGAGATTCTTAGTTAACTCTAACCAAGAGCTTAAGCAAAAATAAAAAAATAATATCAGACCATTAAAAAACTTGTGAAAATGGAAGTAAAAAGCGATTTTTCCCTTCAATCTGCAGAGACAACCGACTCGAACTCTCAATCCCAGCTGAGCGGCAAAGACCCAGCCAAATTCCAAGCAAAGGAAATCCTTGAAAGCAGTATAAAACACATTTCCGATGAGAGATAACTAAAATGTTGATAGTCAAACCCACCAATTCGACTGAGAGCATGAAGAAGTATTACGGAGATTTCTTCATAGACATCCGGGCATCTTTTGCGAAAAAAATTATCAAAAACGACTCAGTTCCAAACGAGGTTGTTCCTAATTTATTCATTGGATCAGTGGGAGCGGCATTCAGTCGATCTGTACTCAAGGAGAAAGGTATCACGCATATTCTTTGCGTTGCAGATAACATCAAACCTGCTTATCCACAGGTAAGACTTGTGCTCTCTTCAGCTGAAATAACTAATATTCAGGATTTCACATATAAAACGATAAGTGTGTTTGATCGACCACACGAGGATATCAAACAATATTTCAATGAGTGCGGAGAGTTTATAAGGACTGCGTTGGTTGATGAGAAGAATAAGGTGCTTGTTCATTGGTATTATTATAGGCAAGTTTCAAAAAATAATAGTCTGTGATTTTTAGTTTTGGTGGAAAGTCGAGATCAGCGACCATCGTCTGCTCGTAATTTTTCTCTCTAATGCGTAATGGGCTAATCCTTTGTGGAAAAAATATAGATATTTGATGAAATATGAAGATATGAAATGCGAACAGGCGTTAAAACTGCTATCAAAGAAGAGACCAGTGACAGGTCCTAACCAAGGTATTGATTGGTCAGTGGTGAGAGAGACTGGATAAAATAAATGAATTAGGGTTTTTGGCGCAGTTAGAAGAGTATGAAGAAGAGCTGGCAATGGAGCAAAAAGAAAAGGAAATGGCGCCGTTTAGTTTTTGGCATTGGATTTTCAAGCCTGTGTTACCGTTATAATTCTAAAGTCACTGTGGTTAAGAAATTTTTTTATATTTCATGAAGTATAATATTAAAACTTTCAATTCTGTGATGATGACTTACTAAGTTATTTTTAAGGTTTATGAGAGCTTCATTATTTAAATCATGATATAAGAGTTCTAAGTGAAGAGTATGGCATTTTCTTATCGAGTAATAAAGTGAAAAAGTACTTCTCATTATGAAACTAACGATGAGTTAACAAACTAAGTCGCTAAAAAGTTTTCTGTTAATTTCGAGTTTTATTTGAATCACAAATAAGATTATCTCTCTTCAGAAGATTAAAAAAACAAAAAAAAGATTATGGATTTTAAAAATTAACGGTCAACAAGGAAGAAGAGCCACCTTAAGGCGATCATAGAATCGTTCGATTCTGGACCGAGGACTCTCAATGACCTACAAGACTAATAATATATTGTTATTTTATGCATCATTGGAATATTGAACATGGATTAGCTCTTCTTGATAGTTAGTCTTCAGTCTGCACTATGACAACTCGATCAGCATCCATAATTGATTTTACTCAATAATCTACTATCTATCTACCTACCTACTAATAGCATTTACTTAAGCAAAGCTGATCCCGCTACGAAACCAATTTTTTAAATTATAAAAACCCTCCTTTAATTTCCATATTTGGCATTTTCAAACTTAAAGTTCCATCAAGATATCCTCTAAAGAACATAACAATAGGATCACATTGTTTGAGTCATTGTTAATTCATATATCATTAGATGCAAGGAAGACTCTTCGCCAATCAATTCAAAAATAAAATTCACTCATCAAGAAAATAAACACAAGAATCTGTACATTCGCCATAAGCGCGCCTCTCCTGTCGAAAAGACTCGACAGGCCCTCATCTGAAAAATTATAACAAAGATCTATTCTAATCTCAGAAGCTGTATATATACTACATTTGAAACCATATTTGCTTTATCTAAAAACAAATTTTTGTTCGGATCATCAGGCTCTGAATCTCCTGCTGAGATTTCGGCTGGACATTGGTGAACCACGAACTCTCTCGAATCTGCTGGGCACTTGGCCGGAGTGCTGCATCCGGATTCAGCATCCTCTCAACCAGATTCTTGAATTCAGGTGACAATTCCTCCACCTTGATCCATTTACGCTTCAGTCCGCTCTGCATCACGGACCAAAACTTATTCCAGTCACCATTTAAAATCATCGCATAGGTCGGGTCAGTCCTCTTCGAGCTATTGAACGGATTGAACCCGGTCACCAGCGTTAGCAGCAGTTTCCCAAGCGCAAACACATCCATTTCAGTCGCTCTGTACCCAGGACCTGTATAATACTCAGGCGGGCAAATCCCTGGCGAGGTAATCGCGCTAGGATCGCCAAAGAGCTTCGCCCCGAAGAGATCCGAGTGCCGGACACTGTGACCGAAGTCGGTGAGCACAATATCGAAGTCGTCGTTGAGGAGGAAGTTCTCGGTCTTCAAGTCGCGGTGGGCAAAGCCTTGGAAGTGCAGGTATTCGACCGCATCGAGCATTTGTTCGAAAAAATACCGCGCGACGCGTTCCTCGAAGTAGGACTTCTTTAAATAGTCGAGGAGATCGCCGTTAGATAAGAAAGGAAGGACAAAGAGGTTGTATTCGTCGGTTTTATAGTTCTTGATGTCGAGTTTCACGTTTTGGATTAATTGAATGCAATTCAAGAGATTTTTGTGGGAGCTTATGCGAAAAACGTCACATTCACTTTCAAAAGAGCCTGTGCGGTCTTTGACAGGGATCGCTTTGATCGCGAAAAGTGAGTCTTGCAGGTTAGAATCCTGGAAATTGGAATGAGAATCGATTCGAGCGGCAAGAAAAACAGGGTAGAGGTGGTTTTCACCAATCTCTGAAAGGATAATGTAATTCTCGACGACTGCTAACGCGTTGTATCGCTTTGCTATTTCCATGATAAGACTCTTAGTTGGAGAAATATTGTCCTGCATATTACCTCCAAGAGTCTTTATTTCCTTCGAAAGTTTTTCTTATTATATATATTTTTTACGCACAAAGAGTATTAAATTTGAATTGGTTTTTGCGAGGAAAAACCTGGATAGTTAGGAACATTTTAAAATTGGTAATTGAAGCATTTAGGAGTGTGTTATTTATCAAGAAAGACAAGATAATGCCTATTTGAGAGGTAATGGTTGGCGGTAGGCTAGGTTGGCCAAACCATGAGGTTTTCTAAATTCTCATGCAGTAGAATACTGGCGCGAGATTGGGGAGTAGTCGCAAAAATTAGCAAGAGGCTTTCCAAAATGGGTTCCTTTGACCGATTTCCTGATGAGTCGTTGTTTTCAAAAGAAGTCTTTGGAACCAAGAGTTGTGAGCCTATGAGAGACATTAATTTAGAGTCATAAAAATAAAAGCCTATTCTACGTTCTTATTGGAAAATATTGAATGTCTAATTGTGAAAAAATTGTACTTTCTTCCCAATTACTAGTTGAAAAACTATAGCTAGCCTATTTTCACTTCAGATTTCTCAAGACCTTCCCTTTGAAAACTTTATTTATGTAGTCATGACCATCTACTGTTAATTGAGTGTTATCAGCTTAGTCTCCACTTTGAGCACTATTAGCCTGTTTCACTCACGCAATTCAGAAATTTATTTCTTATAGTATCTACGCCTGATTGTCTTTCAATCTGTTTGATAGGAAGACATGAATTTCTAAATAAGATGAATACTAAACCAATTTGATTCAGTATCAAGACCTTCGAACGTCTCCACTCTGAAATCTGAAAATATTCGGATAGAAGAAAAATATTATTGAGGATAATGACAGGATACTGGCGATTGATGTGTGTTGGCTTAAAACTATGAAAGCAAGCATCTCGTTTCGTTATTCTCTTGATAGTTTGAAGCACTTTGCTCACTCAGAACCCAAACTATTGGTTAATTCGAAGTGATTAAAATCGTTGTATAACAAGTTTCAATTTCAAACCAAATTCTGATCAGAAGAGCCTCTCATCCACCCTGAATAAAACTAAACACAAATATTACGTTTCCACAAGGCAGCTTCGAGTTTCCTTCGATAATTACCTTCAATTCAATGCATATCACACTTTGATAAAGAGACAAAAATGAATGTTTTTTACTCTCAAAAATCTGGAGAAATGAGATAATGTTTGTTGGACTCGCCAGAGGAATTAATAACTTGAATTTTTATAATTTCAATCTGAATTTGACCGAATGCAAAGCCAACCCAACACACTATTTTAGTAGAATATCGGAAGAATGTGCGCTTTTCTATAGGATTGTTTTGCATAATCGCTTTCATATGATACAAATAGATGATTCATTGTTGTCTCAATTGGCACATCGGAGCCATTCTTAAGCACTATATAACAGCTCATCCCAACCTAGCGAAATCCTACGTTCTTCAAGAGCAGTATAAAAGGTTTCGTATGTAATGCGCGTAATGCAGCTAATGGCGTTTTTGTTTTTGAAAAATTGGTTGTTGGAAAGTTTTTTCCTAACTATCAGTGAGATACCCAAGCTACAAATTGCAATTAAGAGAGGATTCAGACTTCCACAAAATGAAATAAGGGCAAATCTGCAGAGAGAGTGGCTCAGCATTAATTTTCTTCATTGACCTCTACAGCGAGGTGCAATAAACCTGTCATTTCAATAAGCTCAAAGTTTCTTGTAGCCAGTTTTTGTTCTGTTCGCTTGTTTTAGAAGTTAGGTGTCAATTGAATAGACGAAAAAAGGTTCTTCTATATTCTATCGGACCACGTGTCCTCAGAACAATAATCTGATCCGTCACTTAAATGCAGAATTGGCATTCAGTTACGGCGGCTGCACAGGATTCCGAAGTTTTTCTCTATACCAACAATATCGTACTATTATGGAATTCAACTCGTAGTAATTTGTACAACAATATGCTCTTTTTTCATTTTATTGTTCATAGTTACTTTGAAAATTAAGAAAACAAGTTATTAAACATTCTATTGGCTTAGCTACCCTTCGCAAAGATAAGAAATTTTGTTAGCTTCCTATTTCTGATAGAAGCAAAAATCTCGAGACATTGTATAATGTTCATACGGTTCCGCAAACTAAAATGCATTCTCACAAGAAACGCCTTCAGAAAAGAAACAAATTTCGTCAGTTTTATCGAAAGATTTCTCTGAAAACCAAATATCCGGAAGTCGACATTATTTTGAAACCGCAATAAAGTTTTATTAAATTATCCAATATTGTTCGTCAATTTTGAGTACTTTCAAAAAAAATTAAAGGGAATCCAGTTTTGGTAATTCGTGAACAAAAGAAATTGTATTTGCCAACTAATGAAACATAAAACACCTACAACGATGTCGGAGGAAGGAAATGATAGTAAACTGTTGGTTTAGAACGGCTTTGTCAGAAGATGTTAATCGGTAACCTAGATGAAGCCAGTTAATTCTGTTTATATTAGTACATCAAATTTTTCTGATCAGCTTGGATTTTTTTTGCTATAAATGAAACCGATGCTTTCGAAATTTATAAAAAATAGTTGTTCTATCAAGATATAACTTCAAACGGTTTGTCCTATGAACGGAATCCAACAAACAAAATATACTCTGAACTCTCTCATCTCCTTACCAATTCTCCCAGGCGTCTGCCAGGATTACGCAAGAATGGCTCACTTAGCTGAGCTTACTGAGCTTGTTCGGCTCCGTCAACAGCTCTTAGCAAATTTAGCAGTGAAAAAAATGGCCCCTGTGGAGCCTCAACAGCTTCTTCCAGAATTCCAAGCGAGTCATCTTCAAATGAGCATTGAGACGGCTTCAATGAGCAAAGAGCATCGATCAGTTGTTTTAAGACAGTCAGAACCCTTTGTCCAAACAGAGGAAAAGAAAGTCCAATCTGGAAATTCCATTTCCGACTCAGGTGAAGATTTGGCAAATGATGACGCCTTAAGCAACGAGCAACCAGTTAATCTTCAATCTGAAGAATGCTCTATGCCTGTGAAAGAACAAAATGAAGGCTTCATGGAGTTTTCCGATGTAGTACAAATTCGCCAGTATGAGGCTCACTATGGCAGAGTCATCTTAGAAAAATTCAAAGGCCAAGACAAGGCTTTCGTGACTTTCTACCCTAATTTTACAGCTCAAGATGAAATCCGAGAAGCTGAACTTGAGGAAATGACAGCAATCTTCTCTAAGAACGGAAAATAGATAGAAGAGAGACGATCAAGTCAAGCTTTGTGAAAAATTTTTCCAAAATGAATGGAGATCAATTTGCTAACTTTGCTTCCACGAAATATAAAATAGAAAGCTTTAAGAAAATCTTCAAGGATAAATCGAGCTGTATGAGACTCAGCGAATATTTAGATGGGACAAAGAAAGTGGAGAGGATGAATGTGAAGGCATTTATTAGGATGTATTTCGATTTCATCCAGGAGGTTAATGTAGAAAATATCGACAAGTCAAAGGTAGGGTCAAAGAACCTGAGAACTTGCTACAAGCTGATCTACAGCTATATGAAATCCGTGCTGGATGCTTTGAGAGAATGGGATCTGCTGGAAAAAATTTATTCTGTGCAAATTGAGAAATTTTGGCCAAATGTCGAATTATCGATGAAATGGGAAATAGAACAGAATTAGTTTTATGTGCTTATTTTATTTTTAATGCAGAGGCTGTGTTTTATTTTCCTCTATCGATTACCTTATAAATGTTTCCAATGTAAATCAAATTGAAATGAAATTCACGTGTTTTAGTAGTATCGAATTAGAATTTTCGACTTGCCATTGAAGGGAAAATCTGGAATGAGATGAAATATTTATAATCTTTTCTTAATGAGGTATAGAAAATTCTTACTATTCTTGTGTTTTTAAGAATTACTGCACCCTTAATGTTGTCGGAAGGAAGTTATGTGGGAATTTTGTTAATAAGTTTAAACAAGGCTCAAATGAAATTAGATTCGAGTGTTTGAGCAAATTAGTTTAAGAAAACACATTGCAACATACCCTTAGAATTTTAAACTACCATCAAAGCTGAAATTGATAATTTGAATCTTTTGTTGGTGAAGAAGCTATCAAAGACTCACTTTGAAATGCATTGAAATTGATGATGTAGTCGAGTTAATAAAATTATTCTTTCCTCTATGAATTATTGCATTATCGTATTCTTGAATGGCCCGATTTGCCAAGTAATGTTATTTACAAGAATTTCAACAATAACAATCCAAGTGAGCATTTTAATGCGATTTCAAGCTGAAGTTTGATAGAAATCAATTCCTTGAGACGCAATCTTTCATAATTTTTTTCAGGAAATGATAATATATAAAGCATGGAGATAAGCTTTATCCCAGTTTCCAACTTATACAAACTTTTTTTCAAGGTTCGAAGCCTTCTTTTCCCTCGCTTTGCAATGATTTCAAGTATCATCAAAATCCGGCCATAAATCTCTATATGATGGTAGAATTAATAGTAGATAGAAAAGGTACTGAAAAATGGTTCATTGTCTGACAGAATCAATGAATTGTTGTCAGGAAACAGAAAAAAGCGGTGATTTGATGAACCTAGATCAAGAGCTTGTTGCTTGAGTCAGACTCTGAACCCCAGCGGAAAAAAGTAAAATAATTTATTAATTGCTTTGTACCCTTTTGAATTTTAACCATAACTTCAATCAATAAAAACCTATTTGTCAGTGCTGATTGATCAGCATGTCAGAAAACAATTCTATTACATACGCAAATTATCGTGAGGATTACTGGTGAAAGTTGTTCATAATGACAGCATTTTTATATGGAGACAATAGTAAATCCCTTAGCAGCAACAAACCAGCTAAATACAAGACAGTTTCTGAATTTCTGGGTTAGCTCTTATAAATTTGCACTGGAAATTGAAAAGTTACTTCGAATTTTCCATCTCTTCATTTAATCCATTCTTGTTTAAATATTTAGTTAGTAATAGCTGCGTAAAGTTCAGGGCTTGTTGCTCGAAATCGAGAAAACGCAAGCCATTGACACACTGATTTTATCGAAAGATTCCTGGAATCATAATGATTCATAGTATGGGACTCAAATGGGAAAGAGAAGAGCAGAATGAAATCGAGAAGATAATGCTTATTTGACCACGAGGTAGAATTCACCACTCTTCATCGGAGATAACGATCAATATTATTTGATGCTAAGTATATCTGTACAGCAAACCGAAAAAATTTACTTCTATCACAAAAAATTACAAAAATGGACCTCATTCCTCACGATATCCAGTATACGACTAGCTGTGTAGCCTTTATGAGGCTAGGAGTGCACGTTTGATTTGCAATTAGAGAGCTATTTTTGCATTTAGATCCTCAGCGGGTTAGGTAAGTCATAGAAAGGCTTTTTATTTGTTTTAAACTCACTTCAATGTGCCTACGTAACGCAGCCTGGCTATCAAACAGTGATGAAACACATAACTCAACATAACACACTTTTGAATGAAATTTCAGTGATCGACCCCTTAAACACCTTCTTATCTCTCTAACTTAATACTCTGGTGGTGTATTTATACATGTCATAAAGGCCAAGCATCCCTATCGACTTCGCAAGGCGCTCAGGCCATATTTCTTGAGTCCGCAGAACGAGGAATTTTGAATGTATTTAGTGGTATTTTGTTGATGCGAGGCTTCTGAAAATAACAAAAAGCTCTTTATTAATTTATAATTTGGCACCGTACCAACTAATTTTAATTGGTTAATACATGAGTTGATTCCGTTCGAATTAAAATCTAATTAAATAGCATGGAAAAATAAGAGCCTGATTTTATCTTTTAGAAATACCGAAACACTGCGGCTTTTCATATTTGGCGGACCTATTTTAAGATCAGCCGAGTAGAGAATGTAAAAATTTTAGTACTCCCAGTTTGAGAATTTAAAATTCTTCTGTGTATAATCGAATAAATTAATTTTTTTCAGTCAGCGCGACGTTGTTGACTTTAAATCATTCCGATGCTACGATTTTATAAAAAAATTAATTTCGTAGATTGTGTCGAAGCTTAAAACGTGATGAACAGATACCAGCAAATTCCCTATGCTATGAGCCCAATGGTCTCTTTGCCTCTTGTTCAAGGAGTTTATCAAGACTACGATCGGATGGCTCGCTTGGCTGAGTTTTCACGACTCAGTCAGCAGATATTACAGCGGAGTATAGAAAATGCGAGAGCCACGAAATTTGCGTCGCTTGCTTTCCAGCAAACCCACCCGGAATTGCAGATGAACAACATGCAAATGGGGTTTGTGCCTGCTCCAATAAAAACAGAGGTTCAATCTGATGCTTTGAGGCGACCAGAACCGCTCTCTGAAAATACAAATGAGAGTGTTCATTCCGAGCCTTTTCTCTCTGAGGCCGAAGATAAGATGGGTTTTAGTGAGCCATCAGTCAAGGAGCAACTGCCACTGAGTCTCCAGACTGAAGAAAAAAGCTCTATCGGGCCAAAAGAACAAAAGCAAGACGGTAATCCAATGGAGATAACTGATATAGTGAAGACACGTCAGTATGATGCTCACTATGGCAGAGTCATCATGGAACAATTCACCGGTCAAGATAAGGCGTTTGTCACCTTTTACCCGAATTTTACAGCTCAAGATGAGATCCGACAAGCTGAACTCGAAGAGATGGCAGCCAATTTCTCTCAGAACGGCAAAATCGAGAGAAGAGAGACGATTAAGTCAAGTTTCGTGAAAAATTTTGCCAAAATGAGTGGTGATCATTTTGCAATCTTCGCTTCTTCAAAATATAAGGTGGAAAGTCTAAAGAAGATATTCAAAGATAAATCAAGCTGCTCGAAGCTCAACGAGTACCTTAGCGGGAAGAGAAAGGTTCCGAAAATGAGTGTCATGGCTTTCATCAAGCTGTATTTCGAGTATATACAGGAGATCGATTTGGAATACATCGACAACACAAAAATTGGAGCAAGGGGTCTGAGAACTTGCTATAAACTGATCTTCAGCTATCTGAAATCAGTGCTCGCTGCCCTGAGAGAGTGGGACCTGTTGGACAAGATTAACGCCGTAGAAATCGAGAAATTCTGGCCGAATGTCGAACTCTCTGTCAAATGGGAATAGAACGACGACGATGTATCATTAGTGTAATTTAGTTTTGTTCAAGTCTCTTAATTCTAAAGAAATTTATGAAGGTAAGCTGAAGTTTATCAAACTTCTTATACATTTTTTCTTTTATTTTTCTTCATGACCATCCTTAGACTATCCCTGAGAGCTCAAACTTCCATATGATATTCACATTTAATACTAAATTAGAAATCTTAATTCTTCTCTCGCCTTTTCCTTCAAGCCTCAGAATCATTAACAATATGCCTGCATTAGTAATTTTATCATTACATTTATATCCTTCTATATAAATTGGTTTTCGATCCTGACTCAGTTCGTATCATAAAGGAATAAATAAAAATTCATTCAATTTAAATGAGACTCAAATACTACATTTTTCTGGCAGGATTAATGGTACTAGTCCTTGCTCAGCAATCTCCACCACCAAACAAATCGTCTCCATCGAATTCAACCAACTCAACTTCCTCACATTCCTCACCTTCACCTGCTTGCCCTCCAACATACTTTCAACAGAATCAAACTTGCTATCCTTGCGCAGCTGGCTGTTCGCATTGCACCGGTTCCTCTCGCAATGAATGCATCAGCTGTAGTTTTGGCTTCGCATCCGATAAAAACAGCTTTTGCCAATTGACCTGTAAATTTGGCTTTTACGTCGACAATATCATCTCTCAATGCGAAAACTGCATGAGTTCATGCCAAAACGGCTGCACTGAAGCCTCAAACTATTGCAACCCGTGCTCAAGCGTCAACGGAGTACCAACTTACTACCTACCCTCTACAGGGACCTGCGTCGAAATATGTCCGACATACCTCTTTGCTACAGATTCTTCAGGATATAGATGCGTTCCATTACAAACAACCGGTTGCCTTCAAGGCTTACTCAGCGGCGTTTGTACTAGATGCATGAGCTGGCTTTCTATTGATAGAAAAACAGGAACTTGCGGCACGAATTGCATTGAAGGGTGTATCACCTGCGATAACTCTAATACCTGCGTAAAATGCGCTTCTGGATGGACAATGGACGATCAAGGCCAATGTAGCTGTCCATTTAGCAACTGTTTTCAATGCGGAGAGACTGCTTGTGTGAGTTGCAAAGAAGGGTTTTATATGACAGAGAATAACACATGTGTTCCTTTGAAGGAAAACTGCATATATAATGAAGATTATAATGGCTGTCTTGTCTGTCGGAAAGGATTCTACTATAATGGATCAGAGTGCGCTGCCTGTCCTCCCAGGTGCGGATGGTGTAATTCAACTCAGTGTACGAGTTGCCAATCCGGATATGAATTAGATGGTGCTGGAAGATGCCATCTAATTCCAAACAATCCAGCTTGGATAGTGGGCATTGTAGTGGGGCTTATCAGCGGAAGCCTTTTAATGGTAATTCTGTGTGGGCTGTGTTTGAGTCCACGGGAGTGCACTGATCCATGTGGAAAAGTTCGAAAGCTGTTTAAAATGAAGAGAAAAGTTAAAGAATATGAGATTAGAACGCTTAAGCCTGAGTCTGATCAAAAAGGAAGTTTTTCGGAAATTCAGTTGCGAGAACCAGACCAAAATCTGTTGAACAAGTCGAATAGGAGAGATGTCCAGTCAGAAAAGGAAGAAATCAGAAGTCCCGAATTCCCAAGGCAATTGGAAAGAGAAGCATTAAGCTTGAACGGAGACAGTCAGAATGCAAGGCTGCCTCTTATGGATATTCTACGGGATTATGTTCAAAGGCAAAATTCTAAGGATATTCCTTCTCCTTAATGATTTCTGATACATTACTAAAAAAAAAAGAAAAGATGCAAGAAGAAAATTAATGATGGTGTCTTTTTTAATTTATATGGAAAAGTTTAGTGTTATTTCTAATTTTATATCGCTTAAAAAGACTGAAACCCTGAAACATTCATGTAAGCTGATGATAGATGGTATAGTAGTCTTTCGCTAGAGCTGTGGTGTATGTGGTTTCAAACGAATCGATTGTTGTGAACATTATATTTTTTTCATCGAAAAGCGTTACTGACTCCAATATACAAGTCTAAGCTTGATTGAGGTGTTACATATATCTAAATCTGCATGTATCGAATCAGTTTCTTCCGAATTTTTCATCATCAATAAGACTTGTAACTGATTAATAATTTCTCATATAAACCTCATCGAACGGAAATTAATAAATGTTTTAGAATTGACGGCATGAACTCAAGTAAGTAATTCAGACCGGAGGCGTATAGTCACTCACAAACAATATGTATATATCAGACAACAAGACGATAATTAAATTCTTGGGATATCATTTGATAAAATTGCGTTTCAAAATGTGAACAGTGTAGCCCAAATTAAAAAAATGGGAGTTTAAACCTGAAAAAAAACCAATGATGACTGAAGTCAATAGCTTAGTGAAGGGTTAATCAGTTTTGAAAAGTAAACAAACACTTGAGCCAAACTCGATGTCTTTTTGGGTTCAGCCTTGGGTTTCTGATCTGGCTTCCTCTCTTCATCAATATCCAGCTGGATATCGCCTTCTCCTTTGATAAACGCCCCACCATGGCTCAGCGTTTGAAGTCCTTGAAGTGGCGAGAAGGTATTCTGTGCTTTTGGTGCTTTTGTTTGAACTTTAATAAGATATTGATGCTTGTTGTCTTCAGTTTGAGTCTCATTCTTGGGAGATCCGCGAGTAGATTGCATGGTTGGTGGCGTATTAGCTTCAGAGGGCTGGACCTGAGTTGTCACTTCAAGGACGACCTCAGCGAACTTGAGATTATATCTAATTTCCTTCATTAACTCCTTTGTCTCTTCCCAATTGACTTCGAGTTCACTTAATGAGGCTTCAACCTCACCAAGCAGGCTTTCTTGGGTAGGCTGGTCGTTCTGATAGGCCTGGAGCTTGACCGTGGAGGTTGGAAGGGCTTTTAGGGTTTGAATGGTGCATGAGTCATTATTTTTTCCGAGTGCGTTGGACCAGGTGAGCTGATATTCCATATTCTCGCACTGAAGGCGGAAATGCACGGTGTCAGGGGTTTTCTCGGTGGTGTCCTGTGGGAAAACCACGTTGGAGACTCGAATGCTTAAGAGTTTGAAATCAGTTGTCATGTGCCTCAGGTGCTCGGTTTGCTGAAACAAAAAAATTTCTTTCGTTATTAATTAATTTCTTTGATTAACAACGATATCGGTTGCAATTAACTCTGAGATCTGATCGCAATTTCGTAAATGGAAATTAACGAAACTGATCTAAATGTGAAAGGAAAAGTATGTATTAGAAGATAGGAGGGCTCAGCTGTGGCTGTTTGATTCAGATAGATCCATTCGGATGCTCAATCTAATTTCACCAAGAAAAAAAAAGGGTGACTCCTCAATCAAACCATTTATTATTTTACAGTTACTAATCGGCAATAAATTTCAGGCAAGTAAGATTTTACAGTTTTGGATTCTATCAAAAAAAGAAGAACTCTTGTCGATAATTTTATTCGCAGAAGAATCGCATTCTGAATAAGTCTATAACGGGAATTCTGGCTTGGTAATGGAAAATTTGAGTCCATGATGAACTATTTTATGGGAAAAACCAAATTCATGATGAAGATGTGCCGATTAGCGTTAACTTCTATGGCAATAAAGGTACCAACAGATTTAGACACCTTGATGAATATTCCAAAGGAAATGTTGAAGAGAACGACAGTAGGCCTGATAAAATTGAGATTACCTACTTTTTTGCAGGAAGAAAAGCTTCGAACTTTTATTAATAAAAGCGATTTTAGATCTTTGCTCCTCTTTACTAAGTAAATGTGTTTAAATGTTTGCACCTACGAGAAAAAAGAACCGCATTCATAGCTATCTCATGTAACTTAGCTTTTGTATAATGATGAGATGTATCACTAAAAGGATCTATAGACCAAGTTTACGATGTATTCTAATGGTCAAAGAAACTCAATCTAAGTATTTCACTCTCTTTTCAATTACCTTGATTTGCTTATTATAATCTGTGAAAATCAGTATCACCACTATAAGGGTATAAAGCGTCACCGATCCCACGATCAACCCAATCCAAACTCCCAAATCATACCACTTTCCCAGAGTTCCCAGAACGTACTCGACCGGGAACCCAACTAGGTAGTATGATACTAGATAAGCCACCATTTCTTGTTTTTCTCGTCCTATGGCTTTCAAAATCGCCGCGAGTAACCCTTTCATGTGCTCAAGCGGGCCGAAAGCTATATAGAGCCAACTTATTTTCGTTGCAATCTCGATAACCTCAGCATCGGTGGTATACAAGGAAAAGATTTCGTCCTTCAAGAGCGCGAAGGTAATAATAGTGATAGTCGAGGTGACTAATGGGATAACGATAGCATATCGAACGGATTTCTGGATAAGAGGTATGTCTTTTTCTCCAATAAAATAGGAAGTGTAGACGGTTATTGTCGTACCAACGCCAACTAACGGCATGTACGATAACGATGCGATGCTGTAAGACATCGAATGAGCGTTAATCTGGGCAGAGGAATAGCTGCCAATCAATAAAGCCATCGACTCCCAGACCAAGCTTTCCAGATAATTCATGCCTCCGATAACGATTTCATTTCCCAGCTGAGGGAGAAGCTTGTGCGTCGACTCCTTCTTAAGCCAGAAGAGAGTATTTTTCGTCGGTTTCCAAATAGCGAAATACAAAAATAGGAGGATCACACAGGAGGTCACGTTGACAAAGTAAGCAAGACCCGCTCCTTTCACGCCAAGTCCAAGTACTATCACAAAATAGTAGCACATTCCCCAGTGGATAGTAATTCCCATGGTCATGACAATGACTATAGGGAAGAAAATCTGATGTCCGAAGAGAAACGATTTAAATGTGTCCAATAGAACGAACGGAATCAAGCTAAACGTTGCGTACCAGCAGTATATAGCGGCTTCTTGGGCCACTTCTTCCTGGATGTTGAAATTTATGAGGATGATTTTGGAAAACATTAAGAGCATGAATTGTATGATCATGATCGGAAGTCTAACAATTAAGGCTCTATGCAAACAAAGCCCAGCTGTATCAAAGTTGTGAGCACCAAAGGCCTGAGAAACTAATGTCGTTGTCCCATGATTCAAAGACACGATAAACATTAGAACAACTAATGTTACCCAAGTGGCTCCGATCCCGATGCCGGCTGCCGCTACCGTTCCTTCGGCTCTTGTGACAAAGGACAAATCAATCGCACGGACAATATAGATTGCGGCTGTATATACGGCGCTAGGAATTGAGTCATAGATGATGTTTAGCGTGCTCTTCCAGACAGAATCGCCGATCTTGTCGTTTCTGCGAGACTTTGAAGCCCTTGCCAGCTCGTTTAACAGGTCGTCATCATAGTCAACACGTCCTTCTGCGTATCGCGACGAGTTTTCGTTCAGAGGGGCGTTTTCTTCAGGAGAATGAATGATTTCAGGCTCTTCCGCGGACATGAAATAAGCTTTTAAAATGTTATCCTAAATAACGATCCTAAAAACCGCTAAATGATATCATAATGCGCTAAATCTGTTAATACGTTAAGGAACACTACGTAGAATTGATGAAGAGAGCTGTCAGTCAGGAAGAAACAATAAGTAGTGTCTTTATCATCCCAAAGCTATTAGAAGATATCTCTAGAAATAGTAGTATTATCTAATACAATTTCTCCTTGAAATTCAAGTCATAATTCACGCAGAGGGCAATTTTATCAATCATCAAAGACTCGCATTACTCAGAGTTTTATCATGGCTCAAAGCAAAACAAATCAATACGCAAAAATTCGACTTTTCAATAAATAAACGCAATCTGCAATAAAAGCAAGAACGGAATTCAAACCTCCTCGACTTTCCACATCTAAAAACTACGAAACATGATGAGTTAGATTCTTTCTTGCATAATATATAATTCCAAATAGGGCCACACTTTCTTCACAGCAATCTTCGAGACGTGTCTAACCCAAGTTCGTCCTTGGATAATATTCGCTCCTTCCTTTAAAAAATTCAACAAGATCCTGTACCCAGCCCTTATTCCCTCATCCCTCGATTTTGACTTTTCGACTTGATCAAGCGTTAATTCACTCAAAAATTGTATAAAAAGCGACACGAAAGTCTTCGTTGAAATATTCTCGAGTTTCAAATCCCCTTGAAGAAATTTATTGAGGAGTTTCCAGCTTAGCTTGTCTTTAAAAGCGTTTTTTGACTCGATTTTCCTCCCTGCTAGAAATTTTTCAAACTGGTCCCCCAGCATCTTCGGGAAATTTTTCAGATAAGTCGAACTCACTTTCATTCGCTCTTCCTCTCCGTTTTTTATTCCATTCTGACTCGTCATACATTCCTCTACCGAGCTTATCAGCTGCTGAGCTTTTAAATTCGGCCGCATATTTAACATGATAGTTTTCTCGTCATCAGCTGTTGATAGAAAGGCTATCCCGAATTGCGTCTCGATTTTATCGAGAAGAACACCCTCATAACCTAGCTTCATAGTAGCCTTCTCATCATCAGCAAGGATCTCGCTTTGACGGTCGCATTGTTCTTCATTTATCAGCTTTTTTTGTCCATTTGTAGCGCTTTGTTTAGGTTTTTCTGTTCTCGTGGATTTCGGAAGGGTTTTGGTATTATTAGAGGTGTTTTGAATTCGAGGTTCTCCTTCTTCTTCGCGAGTGGTTTCTTCCTCCGTTTTGACGGCAATAGGGTGGGGTTCGCAGATGTGAGTATGAGTTTCTGCTTCGGTTTTGCTGGGGTTTTGAGGTGGAATTACTGGTAGACTGAAACTTCTTCTTGCCTCTTGTATTTGCGTGAATATATGATGAAATTTGACTATTAGCGGAGCTGTAAGCAGAAAACGTTGCTCTGATCCGATTCGTTGATAGGGAACTTGAAGTAGCTTGAGGAGATCGAAACATAATTGGTGTAAGTCTTGTTCGGGCGCATCCTCGTTTGAAATTCTTGTCTGGCTGCCCAGGAGTTGGAATAAGAGCAGCATGTTACTGTCATTCATGGCCCTTGCGTAAGGCGGGTAGCTGAGAATATAAAGTTTTTTCTGGGTTTATATAAAATCAAATTTCCTCGATGAGATGCAAACTATACTGAATTTTAATTTATTTCGAAATCATTCGATTGAGCCGTTTATTTTAATAAGTCTATCGAATTATTGGATATGCTAGGGCTCAAAAGATGAAAGAAGAAGGCGTTGAGAAGAATAGTTGCTGGTTGATGCTAGCGAAAAAGGAGATGAGAATTAAGCAGTTCTGAATCTGCCTTAGAATCCAAAAGTACTGCTCATTATTGAACGAGTTGGATAAAGAAGCTTGCTCTCTTCGAGTTAGAGCTGTTTGAGGGTCAGCAGCTATGGAACTCGAGATAACCAATAAGATAGGTTGTGCTATTTTCCAGCAAAGGATTAAGATTCGAAAAATTGGATTTCGCTGACGGGTGTTTGTGTTCATTTCTGCTTAGAAATCCGCAATTATTAATGCTTGTAGACTGATTTAGAATCGAAAAGTGTCTGATTAAGTTTCTCAGAGATTTGATAGGTTATTTGAGATGAGAGTATGTGAGACAAAATTTTTGGGATTTAATAATTTTATCTGCTAATTAATTGCGATTGAGTAGTCGTTAACTCAGAAAATTAAGTGTTTGTGTATTAGGACTGCGAGTTTTTACATGCTATTCTCTGAGGAGGAAATTATGAAGAAAGCCCAAGAAGAATCCAATATTTTCCATTTTATCTAATTAAAAAGTACTTTCTTATGTCTTGCTCTAGGACTGAAGATGCTGCCAATCATACAAGCTTGCATGATACACATAAAGTTCTCTGAATATATTTTCAGCAAAGTTACTAACAGCTCGTGAAATTTTTTCAACCTAAGCGTCGTTAAAAATTTTTTTCATTGCAAATTAATGAGAAAAAATTATCTAGCTCAAAGTAACCTTGAAGTACTGTAATTTCTCCATGCACCAGTCTTTTAGTTGTCTCTCAATACAAATAAACTACTGAATATCACATCACATATTCTTGTGAAATAGAATTTTTGCAGGTATAAAATGACTTATTTGTTTCTCAAGAAACTCCTTTGAATGAATCATAAAGCAGGGCAATTTTTACTTTAAGCAGAAATTATTCATTTAAGTATTGACTTCAAAGAAATCTTTTACAATTTAAACGCTCAACCTAGATAAATCCAGATATATTATGTGCGAAAAACTACTCATCCCATTTGAAATTGAGCTCCAAACTTGGCCAAGTTTTCCTTACCTCAAAGCAGCATATTTTTCCAGTCAGGTTCTGCTTTTCAAGCACACTGCATCCTTCCTTCAAAAATTCCAGCAGCAATTTATAGCACTGCCTTAGACTCTCATCCTGCACTTTAGATTCAGCGATCTTCTCCACAGTCAACTCCCTCAAGAACTCAAGAAACAACTTAATCAAGCTCTTTGTACTCACTCCTTCAGGAGACTTTTCTCCTCCAAGGTACTTATTCAATAACTTCCAACTTGTTTTATCTTTGAAAACTTTCGATGCTCCTGTTAACTTAAGGGAATTGAGAAAATTAGCGAAAAGATCTCCAACCTTCTTTGGGAAATTTTTCACAAAAGAAGCTGTTATTTTAGTGCAAGGGAACTTGCTAGGCCTCTTTCCCTGAACATCAGACTCGATATAATTGATCTCAATTGAAGTGATAAGGCTGATACCTTCTTTGTTAGGGGAAACCACCAAATTTCCGGAACTTTCACTTTGATATAGCTTCAACGAGGCAGAGGTCAACTTAGATTCAACGAGGTAGCTCTCGAACTTTTGGGTTTTCTTTGCCGATCGATTGGAAGGAGAATTATTGGCTTCTTCATTGTTGGTTCCCTCAGTAGACTTATTACTCGAACTTATGCCATCTTCTTGGGGTTCCTGCTTCACTTCTGAAATTAAATCGATTGAAAGTTTCTTTTGAAGTTGAACTGGGCCGATCTGGTCTCTCTTTTTGAGATGTTTCTTTCCTGCAGATGGGAGGTTCTTCGTTCATAATCACGGGATAAAGAATGGAAAGGGAGAAAAGGACTTTTTTCGATGTGAACGACAGTGTTGATAATATGATGCAATTGTATAATGTCAGTTATTTTCATGGAAAAAGAACCATTTGATTCATCTTTAGGTATGCCCATGCTGTCCAACGCACGAAAACAAATATGCTTCAAGTGCGAATTCAAACCCATGACATTTTCTTCGTTTCCATTGTTGCGAATCCCATTATACCACGAATCTTTCTCAGGGATATGTGGTGTGATAAGAAAGTTTAGGTGCTCGAATTCTCGATTTTCCACTTGCATTTCCTTGAGATCGCGTCAGTGATGCTTAATAATTAATATTATTAATAGATTTTAGATCTTCTGCTTAAATAGCAACAATTCTATATTTCTTGCGCTAGAAAAATTGAGTCAATTCTTCGGAATTTCTATAGAGCTAGAAAAAAACTCAGGGAGGCTATAAAAATTAGATAAAAATGAAAGTGAAAGGAGACACGGAACATCGTCAGCTCATAATGATTCGAAAAACTGATGAGATCGGATGACCACTTTGGCAAGATAAATTGTCCTGTGGTATTTAATATGAAATGATTCATATTGGGTCTCTATGGCTCCCCAAATCCATCTCTATTCAAAAAGAATTAACTGAAAAGAATAATAGAAAGGGGGAAGGGGTACCAATTGCTAATGTATGCATTTCAAATGAATGCGTGGACAACAGCTTCAAAGAAGTCTAAATTGAGAAGAGAACGCTCAGTTAAAAGCCGCGCCAGAAGACCATTGAAAAGAAGAGAATGGAAATTAAAAAAGAATGCTTATCGATCAAGGAGCTAAATTTGCTTCCTTTCAGCATTTGGAAAAGCTAGAGGAAGGGGAAGGAGACGATCCGTGTTTTTCAAATCACAAAAGGAGTTGATTCTGAAAGATTATGGTGTGAAAAAAGCTCCTACAAAACAAAAGCATTTATGGAATATTATTATTTTTCCCCTATATCCCACTAAAGCTAGGCAATATTAATAACATCATCAGCTAATCATAATACTTCCGTCTTTCGAGTGACCAATTGGGAATCCCTGACATTAAGTAAAGGAGCATTGATTATTTAATTATTGCGCCTCGTTTGAGAAATCTATTATCTGTTCAGTATCAACACAACGATAGGACCAAGACTAATCTTCAGGAAGCTGATTTTCTTGAAGCCTTACCTCGACGAGATTCGCTACCTTCACTTCTTAAAGCAAAGAATAAACTTCGTGAATTTGATTTTTTATTTCGAACTTTAGCGTTTACTCGTGTACCAGAGCACTAGAAAATTCAATATTTCAAATTTCTACTCTTGCGAAAGAAAATTTCAGCTGACTGAAGAGAAATTCTAAATCTTAATTCTTATTCTAACAAAAATATTGATAGTGATTGACTCTGTAAATTCTTCGAAAAGTGCAAGTCAAGTACTTAATTCGCAACCGCTCATGAAGGCTGTCATACAAAAGCTCGTCCCTTGAATTTTTTAAAAGGCTTTTGAGGATTTTTTTTACGATGATCATTCCTCAAAAATGGTATATTTCAAGTCCTTAAAGGACCCAGGAAATTTCGTTTCTGAAAACCAAATTTGAGCACAGAATTTGCTCCAAAAGAAGACGTGTGGCATCTCAAAGGATTCCACAGGTCTGATATAATCATTGGAGACTTTGCCTAACAAGAGTCCTCGAGCAGAAATAAGAGTGCATTAATTATTTACCGATGAAGTTTTCCAAATCAAACAAGAGTGTTAGTACTTATTACGAGCATTCTGGAGCTATCAGAGGGTTTTGTAACAAATCTTACTTGAATACGATAATTATGTGCAAGATACAGAAGTCATTGAAGATAACGGTTCGAAAGTCCTCGAGTAAATGTTTTCTGCTGATTAAAATACTTCATTCAGGTTCCAATTTTCTGGTTCAATACTTGCTGAATCTCTCCATAGAGCCCTATTAGGCACTCAAGTCCTGTTTTCTACAGTTTTCATTGTTTACATTTGCAGTTAAGAGTGGTAATTCATTATCCTCAATTTTGACTTACAGCAGCATTCCAGAGAGAGAGACTACATTGTCTAATGCTTTAAATTAAATACGGCTAAAGAACAAACTCTGTTTAAGCTATTATTTTTCATAGTCCTCTCATCGAAATACAACACAAGACAGCGAAAGCTCCTCGATGAACTACCTCCCAGTCTCTGATTGCTCTTTACATCGAGTGCTAAAGTCCTTCATGATATCTGCTTGCTAGAACTCGTTTTGCTACTTCGAGGAGCATTGCCTCTTGGCCTGTGATTTTAACCAATTAGAAATTTTAACTTTCAGAATTCTCAAGGAATCAAAAGAACCGTTTTGCTTTTTTTATAAACTAAAGAACACAATTTAAAAAGCATGCCGAAAGGTCAAATCACAACTTAAAAAGACAAAATTACAAAAAGAGAGAATTGCTTCGAGGTTTTGACAGAAATTATTGGAAAGTATTGATATTTTACTTGCTCCATAAGCTCGAGAGCGACCTTCATCGACTCTTATTACTAATTGAAATTTTATAACACTTGATTAAGGTTCTGAGAATTTGTTACATGCAGATTGATTTTTATTTTTTCTTTGAGATTTCTCAAATCCCACTTCGTTTTGTGTGCAGCAAAGGCTAGGACAAGGAGTGTTTCCTATTGAGCCTTTTTTCAGCATATCTAATTCCCTTCTTGGTATGCAAATATCCTCCAGACATTTTCCATTTTATCTTGCACTTCAATACTACTAATTCCTCTAGAATCCTCCACTTCATCAGCTTCCATACTGCCTTGATAGCACAGCATTTTGAAAGAGAATGAGATTCAAAACTCGTTTTTTAAATGCAATAGTTCAAAAAGTGTTCTGGAATAAATTAGTATGATTAGTTTTTAATTGCTGCAAAGCGTGGGGTTCTTCAGTCTCTCGCATCAGAATTCGATTTCCGTACTCTTTTTAATCAAAAAATTCCTTAACTGGCAGAAATGAGACGACCAAAATTTATCACGGAGCTCATATTCGGGGTTTTGCTGGTTAGCTCCGTTTTTGGTACATCAATCGCAGTGTCTTTTCTCCTGATTTACATATTTATTGCAGCTAACGCAGCATTTAATGACCTGATAAAAAGTTACACCTGCTCTACCTGTCCCGGCCCTACAGCGAGTTTTTCCAGTTGTCAGAAAGCATACACAGCATCAGCTCTCTCTGGATGTGAATTATACCTCGTTGATAGATATATGATGAGTTATTAGATGAAGGAGCACATCAGAGCGCTGTCGGAACATGGGCGCGATTTTCTTCTCCTTTACTCGATGATTATATTAACATTTTCGTGCTGGGCAGAGCGTAAAAATATCCTCAATATTCACCAGCTGTAACGATAAAACGCTAGATCATCGTCATCAGCTGGCTTAATGAGCGATTATCGTTATCATTCTCTGTATTTACAGAAGAGCGATGCGTTATCGATGTCTCAGCGGCTTCAGCTCGACAGCCAAACCTCTCCTGATGCAGATTTTTCCTCCTATGTTTCTGTACCTTTTTCATTGCATCATGCATGGAAACAATTATATCATACTTAGGGCTCTTTTAATTCAGGAACTTGGTACTTCTTCTACTCATCAGTGGTGATCGATCCTCAAAATGGCAGCAGCTTCTATGGGTATTATGATCCCATATCGCAAGGCTCTCCGTTGAGTTGGAAGTACTCTCAAAGTACGAACTTTCAAGCGTCTGCAGTCTTCGAGTCGGATATTAAGCTCTCATTTGGGGTTTTTGATGCAAATTATATGACAAAATTTCCTTGCGTGTCGTTTGCAGGAGCTTTTGCGATCGCGAGTTACTTTGATGATCCGAAGGTGATATATCAATGGATCGGGCTTCATAAAGGTAATACTCGAGAGAATATACATGAAATAAAGCCTTATTTAAACTCAGCAAATGTGATTGTCCTGTACGTTTTCGATAGTCAAGATAATGGAGTGATTTTGGATCGATCAGGAAACGAGTACAATGGCATTATTGGTTATTTTTATTATCATTCTTAAGCTTAATTGATATTTCTTGTTAGGTCAAGATAGAGACTTCGCGCCGTATTGGGACGCTTCGAATTCAGTACTGCTGAACCTTATTATCTCTTCTTAAATTTTATAAGGCTTCTGTTCAAGCAGGACCCTCGTTTAAAGGCAATGAGCTGATTATTTCAAGACCATTTGAATTTTCTTCTTATTTGGATTCCGTATTTGTATTCGGAACTACAATCACAGTTCAATTTTCCAAAAATCAATCCCCTTTCTGCAACATCACGGGCAAAACTGACTACATTCTTTTCCAACTCCTGCAGGAAAACGCAACTGGGAAGCAAACGGTTCTTGCACTAGGAACGAATTATCTGAATGCATCAAGTCTGCAACTAATTGTAATTGATAAGGCGGGAACTAAAGTGATTTTGCCGAAGATACTCGATAGTAAAAATTATTCAATCGCAGCAAGCCTTTATTTTTCGTTTTCATAATAGCCGACACCTGGATTCAAGTGAATATGTTTTGTGGAGACTATACTCGCAGCACAACTCTCCCTAGTAACATCACATGCACAGTCTACTTTGGCGATTCAAATGAATATATGGATGTTCTGACCGTGAAGAGTTTTCAAGCAAGCGCTGGTGATACATTCTTCACTGCAATTGGAGACGCTTGTGACTCTTTCTGCGGAAATGTCAAAAAATTTTTGTTTTTTTCGAACACAACTTCATACCAATCGCCAATATCATCACAGCCAACTTGTGATCTAATACTGGGGACTGTTAACCCTATCTGCCTGACAACATACGAAGGTGTAACGACATTTTGCGGTGTTGGTGAATACACCAAGAATCAAAACTCTTGCGCAAGTAAACTTAAAACAGTAAAATACCCGCTAATTTCATTTTGTTTTAGGTTGTCAGTCGAAATGTCTCGATTGCTCTGCACCAAATTCCTGCTTCGCGTGCGCAGATACGTTTTTTGTGCATGGTAACACTTGTAGTAAGAGCGGTAAAGCGCCAGGGCCCTCCTGCAGTCAGAGTTTGAGTCAAACTGTCTTGCCACACCCTGGCGTCGTGGTTCCGACTCCTCAAACTTCAAGTAATGATTCGAATTCCACTGCAGGAAACACGACGAATCAAAGTACAACACCTACGACTAATGAATCAACAACGATCAATAAAACAACGCCCACTAATGACACCTCTGCAGCTAATGAATCCACAACAATCAATGATACAGTGCCAATCAATAATTCTTCACCAGCAAATGATTCAGCATCCAATGGTACCGCTCCTGCCGATAGCGCTCCTGATGAGAAAAATTCCGGTGGTGGTTCATCTAAACCTTCTAAAAGTTCTCCACCTAAAAGCTCCTTACCTCCAAGCCTCCCTCCAAGTTCATCTGCTACAGAAGATACCCCTGATAACTCCTGTGATCCGAACTGCCAAATTTGCTCATCGAATAACTCTTGCACTACATGCTTGCCAGGATATTATCTGCTCGAAGGCAATTGCGCTCAAGACTGTCCCCAAGGGCACTACAAAAACACCACAACCGGGGCTTGCGCTTCCTGCAATTCACCCTGTGCGACTTGTTTTGCTGCTGGGCCAAACGGCTGTCTCTCTTGCCATAATCCTTTAGTTCTTCACCAGTCTCAGTGCCGTCCCAGCTGTCCTTCGTTCTCCCTATACGACACAAACCTAAATAAATGCGTCGATTGCTATTCTGGCTGCCTCGCATGTCATACGCTAAAACAAACAGGCTGCTCTCTATGTCAAAGCGGTCTCTACCTTTTCAAAGGCCGGTGCTTGAAGAAATGTCCAACCAATTATTACAGCTCCACGGATTCTCCTGGGCCTGTTTGTAAACAGAAAACTTTCTCAAGAATGACTCTCAGCACCACATCCTTCCCTGAAAGCTTTCTTCTGGTCTTAAATACCACCACAACAACATTTTTGAATTACATTCAAAAGAATGTGAAAGTCAAACTGGGAGATAGCATCCTGGAAAGTGCAAATTTCTCCGTGAGCATTTACGATTCAAACTCAGTTTTGCTGAGGCTTTTGTCAAACTCTTACGTTTCGAAAGGAACTCTCCTCGAAGTTACTGTTACTGATTGTAACCAAGACTTATCTGAAATGATTGCTTTGGAAAATAACGCAGCAGCCGTGAACACACTGGAGATACCAGCAGATTCCAATTCGATTGAGAAAGCTATCTCCTTGGCAGCTTTGAGTGGAGATTTAGGCTATGGGCTGCTTTCATCCCAGTTGGTGTCACTGGTTGCGTCGTATGGCTCATCCGTTTCGTTGGCGAAGCTTCAAAACTACCGGGTGATGCTTCAGATGATGAGCAATTCAAACACGAACTCGCCTTCTGTCCTCAACAGTTATTTTGGGAGCAATCCAGCGTCACCAAACTCGCAATCGAAAAGACGAATGCTGGAATCAGGACAAGACATGGAGCCCTCTGAAACCTCGATAAAACGCGGTTTTATTTCTATTTTCGGATGGGAATTAACAGGAGGGTTGTTACTTCTTGCTATCGGTTCTGCAGTGTTTTTGCTTGCGAAAATCAGCAGAAAAGCTAAAAATTTCCATCGAAAGCATAAGAAAATATATAACCTTTTGGTATTCATTGACGAACTCCTGAACTGGAACGTGATTTTCAATTATTTCGCGTTTATCGTGTTCCAAGGAACGTATTATAGTCTCAACGAAATAGCCTTCGCTATCAGAGAGCGTGCAGTCTCGAATATGGGATCATTGCTTTGTTCAGGCTTATTCATCGTTTTGAACGTAGCCTCAACTCTGCTATTGACCATCGAAATTGCTAAGAAACGTTCTGAAGCTAAACACAGAAAGAACTCTGAGCCTTCAGCGCTATCGCGCAGGTTGAGCATCCTATCTTCTGACTATAAAGACCCGCATTCGTTCTATTTACCATTGTTCCTCTCAAGGATCCTATTAACCTCGCTTCTTTTGGTCGTTTTGGAAGAATCCCCGTTTATTCAAACTCTTCTGATATTAATTATCAACGGAGCCTTCCTGTTTTATTGTCTTACCTACACACCCTTCAAGAGCAAAATTATAACCCTGCTGACCCTCGTCATTGAGGTGCTTATTCTGATCGCGTCCATTTGTAATGTTTATTTCGCTGGCGCCGAATCATCGCAAAATACACTCGATAACAGAACCACCGCTGCCATGGTGTATATCAATTGCTCGATAGGTGTCCTAATAACTGGATTATTAATGTCCGCGATACAAGTACTGCATTTCGGAGCGGATATCATCCGTTCTTGCAGAAAGAAGTTCGTTTTTCGATTCTCAAGCAAAACCGTACGACCAGAGAAATTTGAACATGAACAAGAGGAAGGACCTATTATCGAGGACGTTTGGAGCCATTGGAGAAAATCAATCACCGTTGTTCCCAAGACCGACTGGACCAAGCCCGAAAATCGCGAAAAAATGCTCGAGATTTCCAATTGGGTGCGAGAACTGCTCGGAGCAAGCTTAGATTCGCAAACGATGATTTCGATAACTGAGAGCGATTTCGTAAATTTACAAGTGAAAACTACTGAGCTTGAGAAAAAAACTACTGAGTCTCTGAAAGAAACGCCAAGAATTTCTCGTTCAAGTACAGATACCGATGCTAAAGATGTATAAAGTATTTACACTTGGAATGAATTTCTGTTAAAAATTCTTTTTCTGTGTTGAAAAATTCGATCCATTCTTTATTTTAAACCTTCAGTTTGTATTACCACCGTAATTTTACAATGACTCTTCATTTAACCTATTAAATGAAACTTCAAAAACAAGAAATTCAGAAACACGCTCAATTAATGCAATGACAGCTGACTTCCTTCATTAGTCTATTTTCTCAGAAAAAGAGGTTTTTTGCATTGATAATACCCGTCAGCAATACATAGAACTTTATTATATAAGTCAACGCTTTATTATGAAGTTATGAAGCTGATTAAACAACAAAGGCTTACTAAAATAAGCAATCATGCGAGCAAAATTTGACAGAAAATAAATAGTTAAAGAAGAAATAGAAGATTTTTACAACGAACCTAACAGCAGTAGTATATTTAATATACTAAGTTTGACACAATTGTGGGAGCTTATGGGCCTGAGGACCCAAATGACGAGTCACCGTTGGGTTTTCTGAGGGAGCCAGCATCTCATCATCGTCGGAATTTAAATTACAATCTTCTGAACTGCTCACACTGTTGATAGATTTCGGTTCCGTTGTCTTTACTGTTACCCTTAGATCCGCCAATCCTGCCAGCTTCATCTTGATTGGAGCCGTCAAAACCCATTCATTATTATGAACCTTTTTCGGTCCTTTCTCTTCCGGAACTGGCACTTGTTTAGCTTTACTCAAGAGCGCTTCTATTAATATTATTGTATTTTAATTTTCCAAGTATGATAGGTGAATAAATTTACTCTGATTCACCGTTGATGACCGGAAGTACGATTTTTTCGATTCTTCTGGGTTCGCCTTGCCTTTCGATCTGCTATCGCGCTTTTTTGAAGAGTTTTTTCGTTGCAAGGAGTTTTTCCTTTGGATATTTTTCTCAGAGCCTTTCCTTAACAATGGCTGGGTGTTTGGATTTTTCGGGATCTCGCCAGTTTCGTTAAACCGCATGTGCTTCCAGCTCACCGGTCGGATATCTTGGCACTTCGACAGCTCAGTAAGAAACGGAATCAGTTTTTTCAACTCCTCATCATCAGGATTTCCGAAAAAAGGGCGAATGAGAATCGCTTGGTCGGGTTGATTCAACACTTGGTACGCCAGATCCTTTTGAGAGAAAACTTTAGATGAAAAGGACCTCAGCTATAGGTAATACATCGATTAAAAGCGTATCGGATGGTGGGTAAGGCAAACTGCATAGATTTTTTATATGAGCTCCGAAAAAATTTGTACAAGTGCTTCTCGCATACACATCAAGGAACATATGGCGAACACCCAGTCGATCTAAGATTGCCTCGGCGTACTGTTCAAGAATAAAGCGTTAAAACTCAAAAAAAGCGCTTTGCGTTTACAAATTCTTCGGCGGCAGTAAAAAGATGAAGATTATAATGAGCTTGCATTGCCGTGAGAAACTCGATGAGGTATGGACGCATCACAAGCTTAGGAAGATTGAAAATAACGCGGCCTTGGTGCTTGACCTAAGAAAGAGTAAAATTTCTGCGGTTGAGAGTAAAATCCTACCAGGACGTTTATTTTTGGAAGGGTAGTGTACATAGGAGAGCTACAGATCAAAGTCTCGTCGAGATCGAGCATAAGGTGCTTTGTTGGCTTGGCCGTGTTGTTCATTTGGTAGTAGTAGTCAAAAAATTTATTACACTGAAAAAAGTAGATTCTGATAAAGAAATTAAGAGGATTATTCTATAAGTTTCGGCACGATGCACATTTTTTTAAAATAATTTTTATTGAGATGAGTACTGATCATTTTAAAGCATTTAAAATTTGTTAATAGGAACGAGTTAAAGTTCTGAAGGAATTTTATTAAAAATTGAAGTGATTAAACGTAAAAAAAGCCCTTGCTGAAATTTAATTTCGGGATTTTCTACAGTGCTGGATCTTTTTAAAGAATTGCGATACTGTTTTAAAATCGCAATGAAAAATGTGGAACCGGATTGTAGGACTGGGCAGTTTAACCTGAGAAATTTTGTGGAAAATGAAGGTTTAGAGGTAATTTAATATGCAGGAGAGAATATTAACAAGGATATTTTGAAGATAATGATCGTGGTAATTACTTCAAAAGTGAATACACCCACATTCGAATTGACAGGGTATTTTTGAATAGAGCTCGAGAAGGTTCATGTACGGTGGAAATTATGGGGATTTATAATAGTTTATCTCACTCCTTGCTTGTGTGTAGCAGCTCAAGAGAAAGAAACATCGAAATCAATTGCACTTGATAATTTCGGTGACGGTTGCTAACAAAAACAGATCAAGTATTGAAAACCCCGCAAATGGATGATTATTCCTGACTACTCAGGTTTTTTTGCAGATTTATTTTGGATCGGAGAGCATAGCTGCTAGTTTATTATTGGACGTGGTTTTGATAAGAATTCTCATTGAATAAGTATTGCGGCGAGCTTTAGAGAGAAATTAGTCTCATAGATTACCTCTGCTCGACTGCAGAAACGCTTTGCTAGAATCCCGCAAGAGAAAAGTGATACTTTGATGTGAACTGAGTCAGTAAGATGAATTAGTGAGAATCAAAATTGAGAGATTTATGACTTTTGTTGACAATGTCTGCGCTGCTCACTGAGGTTTTCGCGATTTATATAGGGGACTCTGAGGAGAAAAAATGAAATTCTGGAAATTTTCCTGAGACGAAACATTTTTATCAGAGTGAGTGTTTTTTCATTAATTAACAACCTCCTAAACAACGTAAAATCCCTATTTATTTGAAAATTTTGCAAGATTATCAAATAGTTCAATCTACTCGTGTCTGCAAAATATCTTTTCAGTATTTCTAGCAGAACATCCTGATGTCCTTATCTATTATTGAAAAGGTGAGGATTCTTGCGTATGAAGAAAATGAGGTGGATCTTTGAGAGAAGCAGCAACAATACACTCTCTTTCAGAGGCTTCAATTTTATTTCAGGCTTACATATCATTTTGTTTTCCTCTCTAATTGTGTCATCAGAATCCTTGTCGCTTGAAACTGTCTATTATTATGATGAAGAGATAACGAACCCACTTCGTGGAAATCAGTGTTATTCGTTCTCCAAACTCGATTCTCTTGAATGTCTTAAGAAATTCTTATTACTTTGGAGTTCTATTTCATAATCTTGACTGACACCCTGACTACTGAAGGGTTCTTTGCTTCATTAGTTAATTTTCTCAGTCTATTTTGTAGTAGCAATTGTTTCTAATGGGAGTATATAATTGTAATGAATCTGTGGCCTGCTGCAAACTAAATTTCTCCTTCAATGTCCCAAAGGGAATTTCAGATAGTTTCTCGGCGACTTAAGGAAGATTGCATTCTCGGAGGAAATATGAAAAAATATTTTCTTATTTTGTTATTTTTCAGTTCATAATCGAGAATATATATATAAACCACAAAAATATAATACGATACTCAACCGAAATAATACTTTATTCTAGCTGTACATTTATCTCGATTCTATGAACGTAAGAAATTACATGTATTTGGTGTTGACAGTCAACTAATATACTCAGAAGACACGAGTCAAATTTACATACTATTTGCCAGAAATCTTTTTAGAAGATCTGAAATCTTGGCTTTATCTAAAGGTTTGAGGACATAAGCATCGATTCCAAGCTCATATGCAAGCTCTTTTTCTTTCTCGTTCAATAACGCTGTACAAGCTACAATTGGAATCCCTTCTATTTCTCCATTTCTCATCTTGCCCTTCAGGATTTGAGTCGCTTCAAAGCCATTCATAATAGGCATGTTGCAATCCATGAATATTAGCTTATATTGCTTTGGAAGGTGAAGACACGGTTGCTCTTCGTTTGGCTGTCGTTCCAGTACTTTTTGGATTGCTTGCTTGCCGTTGAAGGCGGTGTCACAGGAGTATCCCAACTTTTGAAGGACCATTGTCAATGCAGAGATATTAAAAACGTCATCGTCAACGACAAGAATTTGAGGAGATTTGATAGCATGAAGTGTCTGTATACTGGAAAGTGGAGTGTCTATTCCCGGTATCAATTTTTTCCGAGAAAACAGCACAGAATCGATTCCTTTTTGTGGAAGAAGGTTGCTTATAGTATCCAGTCGATGCTCTGTGTCACCATGTACAGGGTCTTCATCCATCTGTGAGCAGAGATCTTCTGATTTGGCGAAAGATTCGAACTGC
>ENA-UOTZ01000378-UOTZ01000378.1-compost-metagenome-genome-assembly--contig:-NODE-378-length-37869-cov-11.446920_pt1 | contig 37869 bp, 23 predicted proteins | sample MGYA00238144_ERZ746983 | MGnify/ENA primary metagenome ERZ746983 (study PRJEB28759, sample SAMN06268863) | compost metagenome | isolation source: single cell | place: USA: California, Emeryville, Joint...
ATCCAGAGAATTACCCGGGAGATGACTCGAATAAAAATCCAGGAGAGGTTGAGAATTTCGGCCCAAGCGCTGATCCACAGTTCATTCCGAGTGAAACCACAGATTTCAATCCAGAAGAGTCTCAAAATGAAGGTCCAAGCTCTGACCCAGGGTTAAATCCTGCAGATTCTGAGCTTATTTCGGGTGCTGACGCAGGAATGTCTGAAGAGGTTAAAGAGAATCAAAAATCTGGTGAAGAGAATGCTTCGCAGAAACAGGAAAAGCAAGAAATCCAACCTGAGATTCAGTCTTCACCAAGCCTATCAGAAAAAGCTAAAGAAAAGGAAAAGGAAAAGAAAACGGAGAAAGAAACGCCTACAAATAACCCACCAACAGTAAGTACTGAAGAATCAAAAGAAGTGTCGCTCACGCTCACTCACACTGAAAGCAACGTCAGCAATGTTAGCGAGGATCCAACCCCATCAAAATCAAGTACGACTGATTTTGGTGCAGTTTCAAAGATGCTGGAGATTGCTGCGAAGATCAAGGATGTGTCGAACGCGCTCAAAGAACAGGGTCTACGAGAGATACAACTTATCTTAGCAATTGACTGTACGTCTTCAAATCACTATACAGGCAAGAAATCCTTCTTCAACAAATGTTTGCATGAAGTTTCAAAGAAAAGATTAAACTTTTATGAACAAGTCATCAGTATTATGGGTTCCGTTGTCAATGACGTTAGTCCAGGTGGAAAAATACCTGTGTATCTTTTCGGAGACACAAAAACCAAGGACAAATCTGTGAGACCAATGCGTGTTAATAAAGATGGAAGTGAGTATTGTGACAGCCTGGAGCAAGTCCTGAGTGAATATCGAAGAGTGATACCTAAAATCGATCTTTCCGGTCCGACTTCCTTTAAGCCGATTATTGAAAAAGCCATTTCTCTCTACAAACAAACGAAGAAATTCCATCTGCTTATTATTATTGGAGATGGTGCCGTGACAAATATCTCTGAAACAGCCCAAGCAATCTCGGCGGCTTCGGAATACGGATTCGCTACTGTGATGGTAGGAGTGGGAGATGGAGATGTGAAGCAAAATCCTCAAAATCCTTGGGAGGGTATGGAGAAGTTAGACTCTGAACTTCCTGATAGAAAATTCGATAACTTTACCTTCGTACAATTCACAAGTTCTATGGGACCTGCCGAATTTGCAGAACAGGCTTTGAAGGAATTACCTCAAGCCTATAAATACTGCGAACAGAACGGATTGGTTGAATGATGACATTTGGAGAACGCTAATGGAAGAAGACAGAGATTATGGGCAAGCTTCTGAATTCATATTTTTTGAGGGTTAACAAGAGGCCTGAGCTTTTTTTTTTAATTGATAGTAGTAATAATCATTGTCTGTGTTTTAATGAGGATTAAAAAATTTCAATATGATAATATTTACCCACAATGCCGTTGAAAATAAGAGGATTTACATAATTATTGCCTTGTCAGTTACATGATCTCTGTGCTCATTTTTTGTTTTTTAAAAAAATGGATCATTTGCTAGTTTTAAAGTGAAAATATAATGAAATTGACTTTTGCTATTTTCCAGTATAGACCACATTTGGAAGCATAAAAGCAATTAAGAAAGTGCTTAAGCTCATATAAAAATGACTATTTCCACCTATCGATGATGATTATTCAATAACAGCTCTAACCATCTTGAAAGTTTTTCTTGCCTCTGAGGACATGGGACTTTATTGCATTGAACTGAGAACAGAAGACCCTGGAAACTTGGGAGCCAATTGCGTTTATTCTACATATTCGCAATTCTATATATATTCAATCAAAAGATTGTATTTCGAAACATTAAAACTAAACGTTAGCTAAACTTTTTGAGCGCAAATGAATTTATTTATCAGTTAAGGTTTCAAAAAATAATTAAGTGTCCTCAGCTTCTTCAAACGAAATCGAAAATTCCTATGGAAACCTCACAAAGCGAGGAGCAGTTTCTTGAAGAACAAATCAAGCAAACCAAGATCCGTAAATGCAACGCAATCTTCGATCGATTAACACCCGATCCAAACGACTATGTCCAAATTGACAGATTGGTAATCACTAACTCTCTCGCGCGCAGCCTGACCTCTTTCTTCGCATATTCAGGAAAGTCATTTGAAAGGTCTTCCCAGCGAACTTCGAGCTTGTTTGCAGAAATTTTTTGACGCATTTTCTCGACAGACTAAGAAACCATCTATGAGTCGCAAATATTTCACTGTGAATGTCCTTTCTGCTCTGGAAAAGAACAAGTTTCAGCTACACAATTTTATCATCGAGTATGCAAACCACTTAGTATTCACCATTAACTTTGTTTTAGCGAAGAGATCGCAAATTTAATAGATATGCAAAAACGCTTGCATATAAGCTCTAGAGACAAAGTAGAACTAAAGCGGGGTGGCCCAGGCTTTTCATCATTTGAAAAGAATCGTTCTCCTTTGGCTCAAATCAATCACAGCAACCAGAGAGGACTAATGAGCGGCGGGACAGAGGAATCGAGAAAGTCAACTTGTCAGGAAGAATTGGGGAGCTATTCAGCAAATACATATTTTCAGGGCGCAAAGGATCTTGATTTACCGTTCAAAGTTACAAATGTGGAAGTAGTAAAGAAGAGCGACTTGAAACTCAATCAAAACATTTTTACACTCAATCAACCCCTTGCGAACCTTGTGGAACCTGAAAAAATGTCTCCTTATAAAAATGAGAATTATGCGCCTCGTAGGGTTGAGAACGTCACCCCTCCTCATCAAAATCGCAGAGATACTTATGGAAAGGTGTTTCGTGACTCGATGAGCAAGCAGTTTTGTATGGACCTTCTTGACCCTAACGAAAGCAGTCTCTGCAGGAAAACAAATCGTATGCTCTAGCAATATATTCTTTCAGAAAAGGGCTAATTCTACTTTTCTTATAGCTGACAACAGCATTCAGACTAGTTTTCATCTAGATGTTAATGACCCAATAAATACTTCCATGAATCGAGGTGATTCTAACAGGGTTCAGAAAACTAAGAATTGTTTAACATCAGAAGAACGCGCCCTCGGTAATTTTATTGAAAATGATGGTGATTAATGAAATGAATAGAAAAATGCACGTTTCAGCCGAATCTGTATCGACCTCCGAAAAGTATTTCAAAGAGAGATGTATGAATTAAAAACCTTTCTTCCAACAAATATATCTTATGGATGAATAGATAAAACCTAAGATCTACAACTTCTTGAAAGATAACCAAAATAACACCTCAATGGACGAACAAAATTCTATGAGTCAAATTACTCTACAAAGAAGTTTACAAGGAAGCAACTCTGCAACCAATCGATCTTACAATAAAATACCGTACTCTACGAATTTCATCTTTTGTTTTCTAATGAGGCCTCACTGAGATAGAAAAATGGAACAAATGCACGAAGAAAAATCTACCGATGGTTCAATCTGCGGCTATAGCTACTTATTTAAAGAGAAAAAGACTCTTCAGCAGCAACAAGGGCGGCACGAAACAATGCTTGAAAAAATTCAAAAGAGGAGACAATCATCCGTTTCCTTTAGAAATAGTCATAGAAATTCTATTGCAAGTCCTCTTCTTCAAACGCACGACCAAACACCAAAAAAAGCATCACCTCGCAAGGGAAGAAGCAACTCGTCATTTGTGCTTCCAAATAGCCATTCAGTAGATAACGTTGCTACATTCAACCCATATGAAAAGACTCCTCAGCCCAAAGTCGGCTGGACTGGATCGGATAAGCAGTATCCTAAAGTCACATCGCATTTCATCGAAGCAAGTTCTGAAAATACAGCCCTAAAATTGGACGTACACCTTGAAATGAGGAGGAGATTTCATCTAGCCCTTTCAAACCAAAAGAACAATTCAATGCCCGGACACAGCAATAGCATGATAAACCAAACGCCTGTGCGCATGAACTCGATACAGACTTCTGAACCAAGTATTACGAATCGCAGAAATAATAATAGCTCTTCTGCCAAATTTGATGATGTTTCGTATCGAGATACTAACCACAGACTTGAAGAGCACTCAGTGGCTCGACAAAGGAATTTTTCGCCTGCCTTTGCAAAAGGTGAAGAATCGAATCAACAGAAAATTGACTCTTATACCCAGTTCTTCAACGACTTGGAAGAGCACGAACAATGGATAGCGAATTTTAATGAGAAAGTTACCGATTATAAAGGAATACATCAGCAAAGTGACTCTCGAAGGAATTTGTTTGGCAACATCCTGCCGAAATCAGACACTAGAACTGAGACTACGGCTGGAAGGAACTCTCTCTCAAACGAAGATGCTTCTTCTAATCAATTCAGAAATTTCAGACCTTTCCACGTTCGTAGTCACAGCGGCTTACAAAATGCTGACAAACTCAGATCAAATTATTAACTAGGGTGGATTAAAAGTAAAAAGCGAAATAGCTAGTTATGTATGATTTGATTTCATTATTTTATCCGCAATTTTATATTCTGTCGATACTGCTGAATGGTAAAAAGCAAATACAATTTTCCTTTGTTGTGAGACCGTACATATCTCAGAAAATATTTTTTCTCCAGCCAAACCCAAATAAAGAAGGTGACGATTAAATGTGAGACACAAATATTTTTGACTCCTCTTTTCAGGGATTTTTGGCAGAGCCAAAGATTGAAGATTTATATACAGCACATAGAAACCGTCAATTTACAGTTTATTTCTTTTTCTTCTTCTCGAGTTTATTGCTGACGCTAATGTATTTCGGGTCAATTTTGCACTCTCCTTCGAGATAGTCTTTAGCTTCTTGTACGAAATTGCCGTGGATTGTGACTTCCTGTTTTAATTTATATCTAAGTTTTGAGTTCTCGAATTTCTTGATTTACTGTTTTTTCGGAGGTCTTTTCCTTAACCACCTGAGTTGATACACTGCAAGCGAACAGCAATTGCCATTTGTTAACCAATCTCGGTATATTGAACAAGAAAGGTTCAAGTCCACTGATTCTCGTCACGTTCTTATTGTGTGTCTTTTCCCCAATAATAGTGAGACCTTTGAAAGTTCCAGGCCTGTTATTGATTTTAATTTAGAAATGTCAATGTGTTATCATACTTCATTTCAGATCTTCCAGTCAACAAATTCGTAATTCTATGAGACACAGCACAGTAATCTTCGACCCTAAGTGATTTTAAATTTTCCATATCAATTGGATCCTTTTACCTTTTCATAAAGACATCTTTTGGAAGTGTCCGTGAGCCATCGCTTTTCGCTACATCGTTTTGTCTCCAAACTAAGGTCGTCCAAATCGTAAAATAAAATTAATCATGTGATTATACAGAGCGGTTTCAAATCCTCAGTGATGATAACTTCTCCCTTCCCCAGCAGCTTATTCTTTCCCAGATATTTGTTGACTAGATGGTGAATATCGCTTTGAGAATAAATCTTGTCTTTTTCTGCTTGAGCACTTTTTAATGTCATTAACAGAAGTTGCGAATGAAAAATTTACTTCTCCAAAAAATTTTCAACCAACAATGGAAGAAGGGCGATTTTTGGCTTGTAAAGTTCTTCGATTATAATTTTCGGCCATTTGTCATCTTCATGAACTTCTTTGACTTCTTCCTTTTCTTTTCGAACCACTTTTGTCACAACAGGCCGAAATTCAATCAATCTATAAGACATGCCCATTTAGGAAGTTGTAAAGAAAGTTAGAGCAGACTTTGGATGCTGTCGATTAATTTTGGTGACTTGAGGTGTTGGATTTTTCTTTCCGGCCTCTTGAAATTCAATGATACCCAATTTGTCCATGTCTTTCAAGAATTTGCCCACTTTTTTGTAGGTAGTACCTTTCATTTCAATGAAAACGCCTTCTCTTTTACAAGCAAGCACATGATTGTTTAAGAATTCTCCAGCCTCGATTGGAAGATCTTTATCTTTCACACTTATTCTTAATGCAGTTAAGAAAGCTTCCATCAAATATTCATCCATTTGTTGAGGTGAAATTTTATTTGGATCCTCTGATTTTTTCTCCTCTTCATTTTCGTCATCATTGCCTTCCTTCTTTTCCCCATCCTGTGTAGACGCTTTCTTGTCTTGTTTTCCCGGAGATTCTTCCTCATCATTTTCATCGCCATTTTCTCCTTTTTTGTCTCTTCCTTTCCCCTTTTTACCTCCTTTCTTTTTCTTTTTATTGTCCTCTTCACCCAAATTTCCGACGTTCTTTCCGATCATAATCAGAGGTTGTGGTTCTTCCTTATCAGCATCATCATCATTGCCACCCTCTTCTTTTTTCTTTTCGTCTTCTTTGGAGATTTTTTCTCCTGCATCCCCTTCGTTTGCAATTTTTGTCTCTTCTTCTCCAGTCGGATTGGTAGATTCTGTCTGTGTTGTTCCAGATTCAGGGTTTTCGTTTTCATCTGCCTTAGGAGTCGCTACGATCGGCTCTAGCATCTTTTGAGGGCCTGATTCCCTATTCAAGTGTGATTAAGAAAATTAAATCTCTTCAGCAAAGCTGCTACCATAATTTGTCGCCTAGTACATGTAGCACAATAGTTGCTGTTCCCACTGGGCCTTTGTTTTCCAGATCCTTTTTTGAGCACGCCATTGTGCCAACTGCAACGACCCTAAGGTAAAATTTCTTTTTGAATGCATATATAAATCAGCTCTTTACTCATTATCTGAAGTAACGATAGACCTGACATCATCAATGTTGAATGGTGGTAATGAGCTGGAACCTTTTACACCTAATATATCAATGAGTTAACAATGTAGGCGGACTGGGAGGTTGTAACCTGGCCACATGAGATTTGCACCATTAAATATGAAATGTTCAACGCCTTCTTTGAGTGTCAAGCATTGAACCAAATTGGGACACATTTGGATTGCGTAAACTATTATTATTGTTATTGACTTTATAGCCAAGAAAGCTGTAAAACCAACCTGTTGGGAAATAATTTCCTTTTCCATTTTCGTCTACGAGGATTGGGATGTCGTTCCAAGTATAAATGTATGTTTTTGATCCTGCCAGTTTGTCGCAGAAAATCTCGATATCAGATTTTCCGAGCAAAATATCAACAGATGCAGGATCAAACTTAGCTGAGAGAACCTGCCGCATTTTCTTTCTGTCTTTCCCTGACAAGACATTATGAGTTGCAACCTTGAATGACTTCTTAAACATTGTCTGAGTGATTATGTGTAGATTTTTGAAGAAGAAGAGAAAAGAATAAAATTTGGATTTTATTTATACCGTGGTCTTTTGAATCGGATTCTGTGTGCATTAATTTGTCAAAAAAGAGTTCTGTGAATTAGTTCATGCAGTTTCCGGATTTATTAAGTATGTGAGAGAGTCTTTGCAAAGGCAAACCTGCGAGCTATTAATGAACGACCCAAAAATAGAAAGTTATGTAACCATCAACAGACTAAATCAGTAGATCATATGGAAGTATCCCAACTTATTTATGATTTATTAGAGGTTTCTCTTCGATGTATTGAAACACCTAATAATGTATTTGGTATTCCAATTAGCAAAGTTCTTCATTATCGTAAGATTAAACTTCCCCATATTTCATATTGAATCTAAGTCTGCTCACTCTCAGCATAGATAATACCTGCCTATTCAACAATTACTTTCCAAAAAATCATTAGAGCAAAATCTACTGAAAAATCCTTTGCATAATAATTATAATATCGAATTGTTCTTGCTCAAAATATCTAAGAAATAGCTGAGAAAAAAAGAGAGATAAATTTGTGAAATTGTGTTCGAATCGACCTTGATAATTTTTTTAGAATCTCAAATTTCTAATGCCTAATAAAAATTGGTTCTGCTTGTGGACGTATTTAGTTTTCCTGCTCCATAAGGTTTTGTCGGATATTCCGTAAATGACTGTCCAATAACCCTTGAAACATTGTTGCTAACCAATTCTCTCGTCCTTTGGAATTCAATTCTAATTTTCTCAGCATTATCTTCTGCGGCGATTACTTGTCTTTCTAATTCAACTATCCGAGCCCTAAGTGATCTCTCTACGTCCTCAGATCTTTTACGCTCAATACTAAAATCATTTCGGAGTCTATCAAGCTCCATTCTATGGCGATCTTTGGCTCTCTCAATTTCAAGCTCCAGATTCTTCAGGTCAGTGTGAAGTTTGCTGTTGAGTCCATCCTTATGAATGAGATCTCCTCTTAAGCGATCAGCATTGTTTGTCATTATGGAGAGCTGATTTCTAAGTTCATTGCATTCCGACTTCAGTCTCGTAATTTCTTGCTCAAGATATATTCGAGTTTCTTCACTTCTTCGCTCGGTCGTTTGAAGCTCTACAACGAGTTCTTCAACCCTCTTTTGCAATGTCAGGTTATTTTCTTCTGTGGCGTTCAACTTAGCTTCCAATTGCTTTTGCAGGTATAAATATTTCTCATATTCTTCTTTTTTGGTGCTGGCAGCTACAGCTCTTATTTGCTCTTCATAATCAACCCTCAATTTCGTGTTATCTTCTGTCAGCATACGATTTTGTCTCTCCAATTCAGTGATGTTCTGATAGCTTTCGTGGGTTTGCTCTTCGAATTTCCGAAGCTTAAGTTCCCATTCCATGTTCAGCTCTCTTATTTGAGCAGCGTGATCAGTCTGTAAACGTTCAATTTGGTGCCTAAAATTTTCTATCTGTGTGTTGACTTGCCTGGTTTTCGCGTTGTGAGTCTCCTCCATCTCTCGAATTCGGTTGTTATAATAAGTGTTTGTTCTCGCCAATTCTTCTTTCAGGTTTGTGACTTCAGCAGAGAAGTTTGCGATTTCATGCTGTTGAGAACGATTTTTAAGATCGGCTTCTGCAATTGTGTGATCTTTTCTTCTGTTCTCTTCCTGAACATAAAGAATTTTTTGATCAACCTGCTTGCGAGCTCGCCTCTCATCGTTGTATTCTTGAGTGAGCTGATCAAGCTTTTGTTGTAGAATATTAGATCGTTGTGACTCGGCAGCAAGAAGACCTTCGAGCTCTTCAATTCGTTTTCCAAGCTTAAGGTGTCCTTGCAAGTGGTCTTCGTACTTGTACTTTATGTCTTGGGCTTCAGTTTCATATCTCTTGTGGATTTGGCTGATTTCAGGTTCAATATCATGTTTAGAGGAATAGAGATTCTTGGCCAGCTGAAATGCTGCAGGTGAAGTGAAAAGGCCTGGGCGGTCTATCCGAGAGGGAGAGTGAAGCTGTTGTGACAAAGTCGGCACATTTGTTGTCATAAACGAGCTGCTGTTCATTCAGTTGCCCTATAAAAGTTTGAAATCGTTATAGTTAGTTTTATAATTTAATTTAGGCTGTTTCTATTGATATAGATCTGTATTAGCAGGACGGTAGAAGAAATTCACTTTATAGACAGTCCACTATTACGAAAAAATAAAGATCATGAACAAGTACGATTATTAATCTACCTAAATGCATTTGCAAAGTAGCAGCAGAGCAGGGTTAAACCATTTTTTACAAACAAAGATTTTTCGTTATTTCAGTATAATAACACGATAACAATCCATAGATTGCGATTGCTTGAAAATTCATCTGCTTTTGATATATGTGCTGAGTCTTCCAAAAGAGAATGCAACTTGCTCATATTTTGAGTACAAATTTCATATTGATTGAAAAAAAGATCACCAACTCACTTTTCAATTACCAGAAACTTTATCGAACTTATTAAGAGTAATAGCTGACCAACATACTTTGATTATTCAATCATTCAGCAATGTGAGCTGTACTTCATATATATATAGATGTAAAATCATAATAGCAAATCATTAATTTGACATATTAATTTGACGAATAATAATAAGGGGAATAATTAGAGCGCCCAAGAAGTCGAACCATTTCAGTCTTGTAGAATGAAATAATCAGTGATCCGGATCATCATCGAGAAATTTGTTTAACTATTCTCACGAAAAAATTGATTTGAAAAACTAATTCACATAATATCTACTGACGAATTATGTCTTAGGAAGAAGAAGAGGATTTATGGAGAAATAAAAACCAATACAACTTGAGAATTCAGTTTTCGCTGATTTCTTAATTCAAGTAAAGACAATGAAATTCAACAATATCTTTACATGGACTATTGGTACTAGATCTTGCAGCTACCATTTTAATTGATGAATAGGATGTTAAAGTTGAATGTGAAGTTTGTTAGGAACGAGCGATTCACCTCACCGCTAGTCCTTATTACTGAAAAATCAGAGTGATAGAACGATTCAGCGAAGTTAACTATTGTAAAATTTTTGTCTTTAATTTATCAGCATTGGACTTGATATTAGCTTTATATGCCTCTTTATCCTTCAACCATAGCCCATACAGGTACAAATTGTTGGCGCACCTCGGATTCGGCTCTTCCTCGCAAAAAAAAAAACGCGATAGCTCAGAAATTAAGTTAATCATCGTCACTGTAGACTTGTAAGTTCCCTGCTTGTTCACCAGATCCAAACAAATATCTCCAGAACTGTAAATATAGATATGTTCGAAGTCGTTATCAAATCGAACACGAGGAGGTGACTCTGGGTAATCCTCGGGAAAACTGATGGTTGCACAATAGAGCCCACCTTCCCAGATTGTTCCTTGTCTTCCTCTAATTCCGAGACGCCATTCTTCAAGTTTGAATAGCAATTGAATCTCATCTTTGTCGAGAGTTCCAATCTTAAAAGCGTTTTGAATCGATTTTTTCTCATTATTGATTCTCAATATACGTAGTTTGGCCTTTCTGGCTGAGTTGGAGTCCGTTTCCAATACGGTGAATTTCGATATTTCCTTAGTTTCCTCAATGAGAGAATCATTCGTGGATTTCTTTTGTTCTTCGCTCATATTTCTGATTGTTCTTTAATTATGATTTTGTTGTTTTTGGGTTCTTAGTTGAAGCTAGCTATGTGATCAAAAATTAATTTCGAGCTAGAGTTCAGCAGTGCTTTAATTAATCAGATTTTGAGAATTCTCATTGAGACTGCATTCGAAACAAGAGCAAATCCACAGAAGAGACAACTTTAAAGGACAATTGGTTTACTCACTCGATTAGAAGACTACTTGAATGATCTAGAACGAGCTCGAAGTCAATAAAGTTATGAGCTCTATTTTAAGGAATCAGCGAAAATCACTGATCATTACAAAATGATATCGCTATCAAATATATATAATCTCAAGAGTGTGATCAAAATTTTTTTATAAGTTTATTGTGTTTAATTATTCCAATAAGGATTAAAGGCGCAACAGTCTGCGGTATTTTGGATATTTTTGCACCAGCCAAAAATATAATGATTATATACACATTTTAAGCACAGAAATTTATGCTATGTCAGCGGAATCATTGTTACCTCTACTTCAAAACTGGCTTCAGTACAAGGAAAAAGCAGTTTGTTAAATTCTGTGAGTTAAAATTTTGGTTAATTCTCAAATTTTCTTTACATTCTAGTCTCACGAGCTCATCTTTGTTGAAAAATCTAATAGTATACTGCAATGACTAAAGCAGCTACACCATATCACTTTTGGCCTAGGATATGCATGGAACTTATCATTGATACCAAATCTGTATCTTTCACTGAAGCTTATCTCCATTCTTCAATACAATCCCGATTTATGTTGAATTATTCATAAAGTCTTCGAAAACACCGGCGTATGCTTGTTGAATGAAAAAGTAGATATATATATGCTAGAAAGAAACTACAAAAATAGCAATTTCATAAAATGTTATCCGAAAGCAGAATCCCTAAGAGCTATTCAGAACAATTGGTGAAAACATTGATTAATTACTTAAAATGTAGTACTAGAGTCGACATAATATTGATTTTTTTGGTAGAATCGCAGTAGTAATCAGTTGAATATCATACTTTAAAGAGTGTAGGCTCATACCAAACCGAGAAAGTTGACAAAGCAACATCCTAAATAACCTGGCTAGGGATGATCAACATTGTTGGCTCTAGAGCCTGTAACTAGCCCATCTTCATCGTAGATGTTCTTATTCACTTCTCTTTGAGGGGGTGATCTCGGTAACCTGTGTGTTAATTCCTCTTTTCATTTTCTCGAAAATAATAATCTCGTGTATACTTTTGGTTCTGCTTGTAGGCTATTGATATCTGGTTTCAGAAGAATGAGATCTAAACCTATACTCTGAATTCGATAGCGTTAACATATTTTTTCTTTGTCTCCCTCTTCGAAATTTGTATTAATTTCTTGCTCTGTAATTAATTTTCTTTGTTAGTCGTTAAGAAGCTCTCAATCTTCAACTTGAGAAAAATAATACTTCCCAAATAATGACCTTTAAAGATTAATACTCGAAGCTCTGGTTCATTTGATCTCTGAAGCGATAAAGCGCCAAGAAGACAATATTTTTTGTTTAAAAGATATTTCAATATGCTTTCAAATATTTCATTCCGAGTTTGAGAAGATCAAGGGAATTCGACTCCTTGTTGAAAGGAACTTCAACATTAAGGAGATTGCTTCCTAAGACCTCTGCCTTATTGTTGGTATTTCTCGAGTTGGGAGCATGGATTTTGTAATATTATCGGCAGTCACACTATTTAACACAGTCACTAAAGGCCATGTGATAAATGGATCTAATATCAATGATAAATGTTTCTTATCAAATTGCTAAAGGGCTGATTGATTTACCTAAGTTATTAAGCCTTTAATAAAGCTATAGAGGAAGTTTTTCGTGAGGTGAGGTCTTAATGTCAACTTTCTTCAATATTGAGTGATCTTCAACTTTATGAAATAAAAAACATAAAATTGTTGGGATTAATCAGCGTTGCAACGACAGACCTAGGTGGTCTTAGTAGCAGCACAACTTTGAACTTAAAGATGTTTTTATATCTTACACATCGCCTTGATCTCTTGATAGTTTCTTCGAACGAAAAATGAAAAACCGCCATCATCATCATTAGAGGTTCCAAGCTGAACTGAAGACTTGCATTTTTTTTCCTGTTTCAAACCCTTAGTGATACATATCTAATTTTTGGATCAAAGCTTATTAAGCTTTAGACGTGTCGGATTTTAAGATATTTTAAGTGAACCGAGATTAGACTCATTTATTGATGAGCTCTTAGGGTAATTTAGAGATGGAACTGGATTCGGATTTGTAAGAGTGCGCCCTTATTTCTTCTCTTAAAGACTGAGAATATAGAATAAAACTGCAAGTTTCTATTCAGCCTGTCCACTTTTCATAATTCTTAAATCACTTCAGTTAGGATTTCTTCAATCCTTCACCGGGACAAAACTCATAACCTCACTTCAAAATTAAATTGTTTTCGAGTTTTAGAAGCCCGATATCTCGAGCCTAGCACAATTTCAGCTATCTATAAGGGAATGCTTCCAATAACCTTCATAAAGTACACATAAATCTTGGCCTCGTTGTTAGAGATAAGACTAGTATTGAAGGTCCATCATCTATTAGCGAATTCACCCGACATTTTTGGAGTGGTTGCACTTCAATTTTTAACAAACAGTTACCCTCATTTCGAAAATTGCCATATCTTCAAAATTTTTACAAATTTGATTCATAGTAGGATGTATTTCAATTCCTCACAGTGGCAATGAAGATGGACTCACCAATGAACTTCGAAAAGTCATTTTTCTGTAGAGAAAACCGACAATTAGTTTCAATTTTGGGAAAAACCCAGAGAAAGACATATTTTTTACTATATTTTAATCTTCGAATTGGGACTATGGCATGATGAGTTCTCTGTGTCGATAAATACATAAATATCGAAATTTCCCTCATCATCTGTTAGAGTTTATCAATCTTTCACAAATTTCTTAGATAATGGCAAAATTACAAAGTGGTGCGCAAATTTCAGTTGCTTTTTAAGGCAAAAAACGACTCGATGCGATCCAAATAAGACGAGTAGTCACCATTTTCACTTCAATTTTGGAAAATCAAGGCTCATCTAAGTAGAACCTAAAATTTGATTTTATTAAGGAACTCATCAGGACTCAGTCCTTATTTTTAATTAACAAATCCAATTTTTTGATAATTGAATAAATAATCCCAGGATTAAATCTGCCATTGACCTTTTGGTTTTATGTCTGCAAAACTGTTTGTCCTTTACTTTATTTTGCTTGGTTTGACTCTGCACTACGGTGCCTGCCAAACGCACACGCCATTAGTACGCAATCAGCCTCATCCTGATGAAATTTCAACCATCCATGAAATCCACTACTATAAGTTCTCTCCTAAAGTCGCTGAAGATCTCTCCATCGAAGCAGCTCCAAGAGACGAAGCCTCGATCCCCGTCATCTACGTGTCCATGGAATACGAACAACCTAATGTCACGCATGCCGATTTCGTTGCGGGCGCTTCGGGTTATAATATCCTTACGATCCCAAGTCAGTACGTTCCCACTGATAAACCGGTTTACATCGCCGTCAAGTGCTTCTCTGTTCGCTGCTTGTACAACGTGCAGGTCATTGCAACTTCTGAATATGTACTCCAAGTGAATACAGTCGTAAAACGAACCTTTAATCAAAGAACGGCGGAACTCATCAAGGTGGAAATTCCTAAGAGTGACGACATCACTCACATGATTATATACGCTCAAGTATTGAACATCAATTCAATTTTTGAGCCAATCCACATGTACGTTAACAAAGGACATGAACCACCTACAAGTTCAACTCACGATCTCGAATCAGTCCCTTCATGGATGGATGGAACAGCGGTGGTTATCTACCCGAATAGCCGCCTATTTTGCACAGGATGTACGTACACCGTTCTGATCGAGGCCCCAGCCGAAACTCAATTGAAGATCGAAGCGAGAACGTACACCAAGGCGAATCATCTCCCCTTCCATGGACGAGTTTATGACGGCGTCACTGCGAAACAAGAGATAACTTATTTCCTGAACTTCACGGCCTACAATATTACAAGCCAAACTATCACGGTTATCTTCCAGCCTTATGAAGGTCACGCACAGTTATATCTCCACCCAGACCACCAACCAGCTCAATTACATGAATATATGTGGGAGATCAGAGACTCTGGAACTTTAAGGTTCGTCCTGACCGAAACTGAGAGAAAACATAGGAAAGTGAAAGAAGGCATTTACATCACTGTCTTAGGTGTAACCACATCGACCTTCGAGCTACACGCCACCATAAGTGATGTTCAAGGGGCTCACGTTAAATTTGGAGCCGAAGAGGTTGGCTACATTGAACACCTGGAACTTGTCCAGTATTCATTGTGGGGTGAAAAGCATGAAACGTTCCCAGTTACTTTAACGCTCAAAGTTCTGAGTGGTCAAGCAAGTATTTATGCTAAAAGCTGCGGCAAATCGATTTGTAATTTTACCAGAGAGGAAATTCACAAAATAGATGCTCACCTCATGGTTCCTGGAACCGCGAACCCAACATTTATGATCGGTTCAAATCTCACTCGTGGGACTAACACCTTGAGCTTCGTACACCACGGCTCTCTTTGCCACGGTGACGACCCAGAACCTACTGAGGATGCTTGCACCTATGCTATTGCTGTGATGGGTCACGCGCACCCTTATTCTCATTACACATTAGTGGCTGCGAAAGAAAAGAACCAAATCTACCTCAAAGAAGGTCAGCCTGTCCATGGAAGCCTTCAATACCTCGAGTATATTCCTTTTAGTTTCACCATCACCAATGAAACTGGAATAAAATCCGTGATTTTCCACCTAGTTCCAATTTCTGGCACAATCTTCACCTACTCCTCTCGATTGACAACTCAGCCATGCCAAACTAGTTACGAGAAAAACGCCTTCAATGGTAATTCTCTTGAATACCATGCCTCAGAAGGTGGGGGTATGGCTGCGACATATCATGTCAGAGTCTATGGTTGGACTGCAGCCACCTTCACGATCACAGCTACTGTCATCCGAAACATTCCTGATAACGCAGATCATACGAACCACACTCATCCTGCGAGCACACCGATGCAGCTTCGACTTGGTCAGCCAATGTCTGTGAACTCGGAGTCAGCAGATCCACACCACTTCTACTTTAACCCTTACCTTATGCATTGGCAAAGCTGGTTCCATGGCACTGTAGATATCAGACTTATTCCTATCAAAGGAAATTTCGTCATGGTGATGGACGCCAACGGCACCTATCCTTCCCTGACAAACTATACTTGGAAAGCGGATCCAGATGATAACACCATCTCTCTGAATGCCTCCGATCCTGGATTTGGAATCGATCATCAATACAAGATTACCGTTTACTCACAGGCAAACTCAGCCAACAGTTTTTCTTTCATGGTGATGTACGCGCTTTCTGGAGACACCTTCTATTTGAGAGCTAACCTTCCTCACTCTGACTGGGTTGACAAAGCAAACCCTCTCTATTTCATGACGGATTACTATGAAGGTGATGGAGACCTGATCTTCACCAAACACAGTGGGTCAGACCGCTTTGAAATTTATCTATCAGTCGACACTAAGAACCCATTCCCAACTGAGAAAAATTATAATATTTCCACTGCCACTAGACATACCAGTATCATCCGCTTAAATGCGACTTACCTTACAAAAATTTGCGGTGTTGAGTCGGGAATGGGAGGTGGTCCCTGCCCAATCCATGGAGCAGTCCGAACAAGCAGTCCTGATTGGGTTGAAGTTTCATTGCTTTTAACGAAGACGAACCAAATAATTCAACTTTCAGAAGGTAGAAAAGTCGCTATCCCAATGCTAGACAAGGAGCCAATTAATTTGCTCTTCGACCCCGCCACTGTTGCCAATGGGTTGAGCGCAGTGGCTGTTTCTTATCATGAAAGATTGGCAATGATAGCAAACGTGGTTCAAACACGGCTAAACGACCGCCCTCCAAAGACAGTTTTCCCATCTTATGATAAATATGACTACGCAGCCAGAGAAGTCGCGAAAGGTGACTTCGATTTTATCAACACGTTGTTCATTCCAAGTTCCAACGTTACGATGTGCATGACTACGAAGTGTCTGCTCGCAATAACCTTATTCCCTGAAGATATTATGGGCAACCTTACTATCGCCGAAATAGACCAGCATGAAGGATTCATCCCTCACTTCTCCATTGTTGCCTCTTCGACACTTGTCCCTCTTACTATTGGAGAATCGATAAATGGTCATGTTGATGAAGGTCAATATATCTATTACTCTGTTAGGATCCATCGTCCTATTTGTCAAATATATATCTCCTTGACTCCGTTATCTAACGGCGATCCTGATATTGTAGTTGCATACGGTTCTGATAAAAGACCTACCATTGATGGAGACAACTACGATTTCGCCTCTATTACCGATCGATCAGAACAGATTGAAATCTCCAATGTAAATATTCTTCCAGATCGAACTTCGATGGAAGGAGTCTGGGTTATTGGTGTCTACGGCTACACTCAAGCCAAATACAAGCTCTCTGTCTTCTATGAAAACGACCGAGTGGTTGCGATTGAACCTGGTAAACCCATGGAACTGCTCTTACAGCACAGAAAGTCAGTGTATTACAAATTTTATAACACACAAAACAAAGATTTCAAGTTCCGAATCACAAGAGAGTTCGGCTTTGGATCCCTCTATATCAATAAAGTGAAAGACACAGAAGAATTGCTTGACCATCTTCCTAATAGTACTCATCATGACTGGTCGGTTTACACTGCCAATACAAGAGATCAAATCGATATCCTTACCACCGATCCAAAATACTGTCAACACTGTTACTACTTGATCCAGGTCGCTGCTACGGAACAGAATCTAAAGTTTGTGCTCACACTGATCCATCCAGATCAGCCAGTTACTCTCCAGAGTGGCAAGGGTCTGAGAGATTTTGCTCAAAAAGATGAAATGAATAAATACATCTTTGAGAATCTATACGGCAGCTTTTTGGACATCAATCTCGTCATCTACTCAGGATACGTCACCCTTATTTACTCGCTTGCTCTCAATAATCAAGGACAAGGAGAGCAAAATAATTATGCTATTATCACAGGCGATCCCAACAAGCACTTTATGAACATCAGGATCAATGACACAAAACCTCAAACATACTACTCGATCAAGGTGATGGGCAATGCTCCCTCAAATTACACCATTTTGGTGAATAGTGAAGGAAGATCAATCGAACTGACAGACGGAGTTCTGCAATATGGTTATCTTGATCCGGGTGCTTATGATAATTATCGATTCTATTGCGATCTAAGTTATTCCTCTCGCAAGCGCCTAAAAATTGTGGTCAACGTCTACAATGACGAATTCACACAAATTAACGCTGCTAATATACAAGGTCTGCCACGTGAGCTCCCCAGAGTTACTGTCAAATACAGAGACTCCATGAGTGGTCGCAATGGATCTGTCTTCACAGAACCTGCTCTTTTGCGAAATGACACGACGATCAACGGGCTCACATCGAGTGTTATGATAAGTGAACTCATCCAATACGGAGTTCAAAACGGAACTTGGCTCTTTGAGGTGAAGAACACTCAGAGTGGTTTGTTAAACTACAGTATTGTTGTCAAAACAAAGGATATCTATGTTATTCCTCCAAATACAGTCCACTTGACTAGACTTGGAGTCAATGAATATGATATCTTCGAAGTATACATCTACGAAAAGGGTGTGCTGGCTATAGAAATTTCTCAGTGCTACGGAACAGTTATCTTCCAAGCAACCTCTTCTATTGAGAAACTTAATAGAGGCGAGTTCGAATTGGTCGTAAATATTCCATATGAAGACCTACTATATGGAGAACTGCCTGTTGAACCTGGCATCGTCTATATTAAGGTGCGCGCCACCTCCGGTATTTTAGATGACAATTTTGACCCGACACAAGAGGCCCTTTTCAAGATTGAAACCCGCTTCTTCAGATCTACCGAATTGAGACCATACACATACTTCTTTGCTGGAGATGATGGAAGAGTCTTCTGGGAACCAAAAGATGGCAAGATCGACCTCAAATGGAGGCAGATGGGTATTATTCACGATAATGCGAAGGCCCTGTTCGATCAATATACCATCCTCTACAAATACAAGGTCGTTCTCGCTAAGGACGACATTATTGCTGATACTGTTGCCAAGTGTGATTGGGCACCTGACAGGTTTGAAGGTCACTTTGAACAGAAAGCAAGTTATTATAATACAAGCGAGATATATCTTCCTAGCACAAAATCTGCAACAGAGTTTATTGCACTTTCAAACGAACGTCAAAACCACACGATCAAGATCGACGAAGAAGGAACTTACTATGTCCAAGTTGTCGGAAATATAGTCGGAGTCAAAGATGGAAAGACTGTCTGGTCTGTACCAATTGCCTATAAAAACACAGAAATCGTGAATTCCAACTTGATAATGGGAGTCCCAGCAATTTTAGGTGTTTTGGGCTTGATTACGATAGTAGTGTTAGGCTTCTTTGCTTACATATATTACAAGAAGTATAGATTAGTAAAACGACGACTGACCTTCGAGCTACAAGAAGTTAGACTGGGAAATAATGTTCTGGAGTCTGATTTCGAACCTCCTCAGACTGAGGACACGAAAAAAGGACTTCCTCCATCAGGATATAAAGACTTCGTTGAAGAATCAAATAAGTAAAAGGAATAGTAGAATTTAACTCCTATTTCATTCATACATGCATACTATGGATAGTTAGGTTGCTCAAAATATATCGATTCATATTAAGCTACATATAAACGAATAAAAAACCTGAATAAAGAAAGAGTAACACAGATTATTTCGTGAAAAAAGATTTCTTTTAGTGAATATATATATGATGAAGAAGATATATTTGCTTGGTAAATGATTTTTACTGTCTACGCATTGAGAGTTATTTAGCACCAAAGTATTGCTCAAGAAAGGTATCATTAATTGAGTCAGCGAGTTTTAAAATTTCATAAGAATACAATCTGTATCGATTAAAATCAATTTTCGATTCGAGAGGGTCCGTAAGGAACGTTAATTAAGCTTTAAAGCTATGTCCATCTCCTTAAATAAACAAAGAAGCACATTCGCAGAAAAGCCCTCCTTAATAATTTTCTGAGAGAAATTGCTGAATAATAAAGAGCACTATGCTTATTAGAGTTGGCGATGAGCTTAAATCTAAATATCACTTTGTATTTATGTAATAATCTGTAAAGGTCAGGTAGCTTTCACAGGAAAAAGAGAAAGATATCAACTTATCCTAATTATTACATTGGTTAGGAACCAACTGAGAACATAGAAAGTATGCGAAAAAAACTTCCATTCTCGTGTTCTAATTTTCATCAAATGCCGCTACTCTCAAATACCTTTTGCCACATGTATATACTCTGTCATATCTCAACTTAGTTATGTTTATAGAGCTTTAGTCTTAGAAGAACAAATTTTTCCTTTGAATTGTGAAATCAGAAGATTTTTAGAGTGCCTTCACAAACAACACAGAAAATATTGAAATGGAAGACCTAACGCTTTTTCTGAAGTGCTGATGTGAATAGCAATCTATTTTTCTATTTGATGAAACACAATGGGTTCTCAACTTCTCTGAGCTTTCTTGAGAAAAACCTTCATGCCTTTTCGTTTACTTGCTGCCGCCAACGGTGGTTTCATCAGCAACGAACTTCTTGTCAGTCTTTCTCTTTCTGGTATCGGCGTTCTTTTGTCTTCTGAGTTCTGCTTGCTTGACCAATTGTTGTTGTTTATCCTTTTCGTGCTTCTTCTTGTAAATTGCTTCGATCAGGACTCTCTTATTCTTGAACTGGTTACCCTTGGAAGCAAGGTAGAAGTGATGGTATCTATCATCATTGAAATGAAAATGCTCTATCATGCTTTCATATTTATATTTACAATTGCTTAGTGATCTTGCCAGCAGCTCTGTATTTGGCAAGAAGTCTTCTCAAGACTCTCTGTCTGCGAATCCAAAGGACCTTAGTTGGCATTCTAGCCTCCTTGGTACCTCTTCTTTTACCTCTGCCGGTGTGTCTACCTAATTAAGGAAATCCCAAATTTGTTTTTCAGTCGAAGTTCGCTTCAAGTCTATTACCTTTGGCCTTTGCTTCTTCATGAGCACGAGCGCGGGATCTAGAGTGAATGGTAATGCTCTTCTTCATGATCAAACCGTCCTTGATGAGCTTTCGAATGCTCATTCCTATCAATCAAAATATATTGAGACAGGAGTTTAACCCGAATCGTTACTGGAGTTGGCAAGAGAAATTTCGTTAGGCTCATTTGGGTCTAACCATAATCTCTTCTTTCCGCACTTGAGTACGGAGGCTGCGAGTCTCTTTCTCAATCTCAGATTAACCATTTGGTGTTTAATTATTAGGAAATCCAATAATTTTGTAAATCCCTTGGAATGAAGATATAAATATCTTCTCCTGAAACACAATGTCGTTAGTTATTTCTTCAGATATCATAGTTTTCTTTATTTATATTGATGAAGAAACATCGATTACTAATGTATGCCTATCAATGCAGCTTTGTTGTCATTGTTGTTCGCTGCAAGAAAAATCTTGTTGTCGATATCATTAGCTGAGTTACCTCATTAATGACATTCAAATTATTTTCAAAAATTCCGTTGTCTCTGGAGAGAGTTAGAGTAATAGCTCTTTGCCAAATCGTAGTTTGTTCAAGTTATGGCTATGAATATTTAATTATTCCAACAAGCAGAGACAAATGAAATCTTTTGAACAAAAAACTTGATCAATGGTTTTTCAGTTTATTTATAAAATTTTGTTGGGATCAAGTTACAAACTCTCTTCTAAGCCCAGGGCCTTTGCTTCCTTAACCCAATTGTAAGGGTTTCCTCTAAGATGGTCATCGACATCAGTTAGCACCCAATCAATGTTATCCAAATAGGTCTCAAATCTGAACTTGTGATCGTAGAACGTGCTTGGGTTGTCATCTCCCTCAATGATATCTCCATTGCTGTTGCGAATAACTATTTTTCTGTTGGTAAAATAGTAAACATTTAGCACAAGAATCTGATTATTGATAATATCAGCTAAGCGTTTCGGATTTAAGTAGACTCTTTTGCTCAGAGTGTCATTTCCTATAACCAGTGTATCGCTTGGATTCTGATCGCGCTCTATTCTCGCACCAAAAACTCCTTTTGGTTCAACATACATATTCAAGTCCTTCTCGACGTAAGTATAGCCAAATGCTTGAGTTTTTCCATTTCCCACCACTTGTCTCTTTTTCTGAGAAGGATCTGCTGATTGATCCTCCTGAGAGGTTCCCAAATCTTCGGTATCCGTATTGATAAACTCTAACGTGTATTTCTCGGCCTCAATTTCATTAAATGCCTTTGAAAATTGATCATACAGTCTCTTTTCCATGATTCCTGAGAGGAACTCAGTATCCATGTCACAGATGGATTGAAGGACAGTTGTATAGATAGTGCTGAGTGTTTTGCAAATTTCTTTGTCCAGCTGGGAATAGAGTCGTGCGATAGGAACAGGTTTCACTCTATTCGCAAGGAAATAGTTCTGGAGTTGATCGCCAGCGATAAATCCTCTAGGCTTGAAAGGGAGCTTTTTGATCATTAAGCAAGAGAAGCAAATCCGAATTAAAGTTTCCAAAGAAATTAATTGAAAATAAAGCAAGTACACGTTAGCAAGTGAACAAAAATGTCAATTTATATTTCTTCCATTACGCCTTAGAACACAGAGGAATGATACCTCGAAATCTCCAAAAAAAGAGCTATTACTTGAGACCCAGGATTTTTTCATGGTTAAGTTAATCGACTATTTCGCTGGTACATTTGTCAAAGCAAATGTGAGAAAGGGTATTTCGAGGAAGTTAGGAGTGTGCATGACTAGAAAAATGAAAAAGAGATGGATGGATTTTGTATTCACCTCACTTAGAATGTAGTTTTTTATGCGCATGACTCAGACATAATATATAAATTTGATAAAATTCAACATAAATTTAATTCATTATAAAATGAATCGGCTAAATGTCTCATATGATCATTCCCAGAGCCGAAACTCTCAGAGAATGAAGCAAAACTTCGATGACCAGATGAGAGGAAGATTTACGGACCTGAAAGAGAAACTTAGCGAGGACTTCTGCTTGCTCAAACTTAGAAATTTGAACACAAAAGCACCAGCTAAAAGAACCACGCGATATGAAGAAGGACAAGAAGTTAGCGTTCTCGCGGGTCACGATAAGTTCGACAATCTTTTTGAGAAACAGCCCAGAAAGAGGCGCATATTCGTCGTACCTATCTTAGAAAAGCAGGAGTGCGGTCGAATCATTTCACATCGAGATGGGACGCCTCAACAAAAAAAAACTGATTTCACTAATCTTTTCGAGATAACACCTCGAATTCAAATGAAGCCATCGCAAGAGATTCACAAAAGAAAGGAGAACGTCTTTCCTTTGGTTATTGCGAACAAACAAATTTTGAACCCAATCCCTCAACGGAAACACTATCTGAGGTACTCTCTGGGTTATGACAGAGACTTGGGGGAGGATCTGCATCGATCTCCTAAGATTCAGCGTTTAGATAAAGTACAGCCATATCAGGAAATTGAGGGGCTGAAGAAAGAAGTATCTCATAGAATCCTTACATCAAATAACTCGAGCTTGAGTGATATTGATCCTGAAGGGTTTGTGACTTGCAAACCTATCATCGAGGCCGGAGACCCAAGGCTCCGTAGAGTAGTCGAAAGAAATTTGCTTCGAGCATCTCAAGACATTTCTAAAATAAAAGAAAAATTTCGTCAAGGAGAAAATGTTAAATTTCTCTTCGCTGATAATCGCTACTGAGAGATTTCCATTAAACTTAATTTTTTCATTATGAGTGGACCACTATGGTAGAGATATCTATTGTTTTTGTATAAAGTACCGATATTTAAATTTTTCGGAAGCTTGGCTGCTCAACAAAAAATTTATGTTATCATTTTGAGCTTGCTAAGAAACTTTAATCGAACCATGAGTATTAATTGAATTCTTAATAAAAATGCAAACATAATTACATTTTTTATGCTGTATCAGAATTGACTACTTACTTGGTGATTACACCTATTCATCATCGACTAGTTATTGCTCTTTCTCTATCGTAGTACGACCGACGAGCTGCAAAATAGACTTTCAAAATTATTTTCATGTTATGGTGCATATTTTTTTTTGAATTATCTTATCGTATCTATATATTTAATAAAAGAGCAGTCTCAGTGAACTTTAAACTCTCAACATCAAAAAACAAAAAGAAAAAAAGAAAGACTTTCATAACCTTTTTTATGAACGACTTGCCAGAAAAATGTAATAACTTTATGAGTCCTCCTCTAAGAATTGAATCTCATCTTAAGAAGGTTAGTAGAACAATAATGATTCTCGGCTTCCTTGTGACTTGTCGGTAGTTTTAAAGTTATAGTTTAGAAACTAAAAGGATATTTGTTAACAATAAAAACGGTAAAGTTTGTTACATGATCGTTTTAGTACTCCTCGAGAAGATATCTGAATAACCAATCAAGAGAGTTGATTTGTAGCTATCAATTGCTGTTTCTGAAGGAATTAGTGTTGATCCGAGTGCATTGGAGCTAAGTCGAAGGCTGCTTTTCGCATTTCTTGAATGAACTCTATCAATTTTATCTTTCAATTTTTGCATTGTGAACGAATCGAAGCTTGACTCGGATAATTCAGAGATACTCCGATCACTTGCTGACGAATCAATTTCCTCATCTCGGAAGCTCTCTTCAGCTTCTCTTGTAGGTTTTTTGATACCTTTGGTCTGCTTCACATATTCTTGGAAATGATTGTAGATAGGTCTCACGTCTGGTTGCTAAGATTCAAGTTACAAAATGAATGTAGGGCAAACATCTATCTATACCTGAGAGAGATAGACTAAAAAAGGCAGACAGAGGAAGAGATCATTATCTTTTGATCCCAAAACGGCTGGCTGGATCAGAATACCATTTTGACTATTCAGTTCAATCATTGGTTTGTCAGACTAAGAAGAATAAGTTAATTGTAATAACCATCAGAAAAGTTTACGTCTATTAGCAATGTTTTTTCAGATTGGATCTTCCCTTGCAGATGTGTTCCCAGAACAAGTCCTGAAATTGTTTCGGCATTGGAGACACCTCCAATATATCCTTTAATAAAGGAATGAATTTCTTGTTCTTTGATTAATGATTTCAGAATCTATGGGTTCTACTATTAGATGCTGCAAAATCACTTGTCTATTACCTGCTTGCTGAATCCTGAATACAGATAAATGTGGTACATTGCTGCAATCTGCGCCAAAAATTGTTTGAGACCTAGCCTAGGGTACAAACTTTTCTTGCTGAGCTTCTGAGCATCCGTCTCGTCTTTTTTATCCTACCCATATCATATAATGTCAAAATGAAAGCCCTCTCTGAACTGTTACAAGAGAATCTTCGTTCAAAAAGCCAAAAGTCTCAGTCTTGTTGGGAAGAGCAACAATCGTTCCTTCAAATTTCAAAAAAAGAAGCTTTTTCTAATCAAATCAATGGTAAATTCATTGCATAGCTCGTGGGATTTACTTCTGCATGCTTTCTTCCTGTGATAAAGTTAGAAAGCAAAGGTGGTCCGAGCAGAGCAGTAATATGCGATTTCGATGAAATAGTCGGAATCGTGTCGACAGAATTTATAAACCTAGTGCATATTTTATGAAAACATTTTTATCAGTTAATTTACTGAGCTGTGAGGATTGAATCATGACTTCTTTTAGGAGTGAGTTCTGGAGGTTGAAGCTGAAGCTGATCCATTATCAAAATAATTAATTCGAAAACTTAGCTTTTATTTATCATTCAGAAATCTAAGAACACTTTTTTAGAGTTGGATAACCAAATTAATATCCGCCTCAAACTCCATTTGTGAAGGAATGCTTTATCGTTGTCAGGGAAACAGAGAACCATCTTTAAATTTAATTCAGTAAAAGTTTGCGAGCTTTCGGGGGAGTCTCAGCATATTTCGGTTTAGGCTTTGTGGATTTTCGCGGAGTATCTAAATATCAATTCCAGAATTGTAGGTTTAACATAAAAAAAACAAAACAAAAAACCAGTCAGAATATTTTCTCAGATTTTGCTTGAGCAACCCGTGTCGTGTGAATTCCTCTTTAATAGTAGGTTTTAGCTGATTGGTTTTGAATTAAGATCTGGGATTAAAGGGGTATCAAAGAATTCAATATTAACTCAGCTCATAATATAATCGAAATTAAATTTGTAATATAAAAACATATTGATGGTTTTGAGGAGTCTAATTGAACCAATCTCATAAATTCGATTTTCTAAAAATGTAATTACTTGAAATTTTAATTATTTAATAATGGACTAAGGATTGGAATAAATTCCAATTTAATTATCTCATTTTGTACAAAGGCTGCGCATTTCTTGATTAAATAGCCTAATCAGGTCCTGTGAAACAGGGTTAAGAAAGACTTCATAATGGAGTCATTTTTTAGAAAATGCTTGTCCTCACCATAAGAAAAACAAGTTGATTTTCTTGCATTGGAATAGCTTGAGAAGTCATGAAAAGGTATTTTGAAAAAGGAGTCTGCAAGACCGAGTAGCAATAAGAGGGGAGACTTGTAATAAGATGTATAGACTTTTGTGCTTCCAGCTTTTTAGTAAAATATGTCAGATTTAATCTCTGTTTTTTTTTTTGATTCTTTTAAGATTAGATTCTTTTAGGATTATAGTGAGCATTTTTTTAATAACAATGTTGGCTGCTAATATCAGCTGGCTTCTAATATCAGCTGGCTTAGTTCTTGTAAAACCAATGATATTTTGTGTGAGTGTCTTCTAGTTCCTTTCAATTTATTGAAGGCAAGTTGCTAGTAATTCCCTACCGTTTAAGAAATCGGTGCGCACATTGGATGATTTCAATCTATTTTAGTAGATCGCATGGTCCAGAAGAATCAAATTTAGAAACCCGGATTTTTCATTCGGAAACAATAAACGGATAATCTCTCGGCAATAGAGAATTTGGGTCGAAAGAATAGATTTAAGAGAAGTGCTTGAAAAAACCAGCTCTTGCATATATTACTTTATTACTTAGTCTTTCTGACTAACTCTGAGAATGAACTTGCAGGTAAAAATTTTTCTCTGAAATAAAAGGCAATAAATTCGAATCTTTTTTTGTATAACGTGAGCAATAATGAGCAAATATTTTCTCTCTTCGGCATATGGAGGAGTAACATTAAGAACATTAGTTGACACTATTGAAGATTTTAGCAGGTTGTGTCTTGTTGGGGTACGGGTCCTATACTTCAGAAGAAGCAGTAAATGACTACAAGTTCAAAGTTTTTGGGCCTTGGATAGAATCAGATGAAGGCAAATCTCTTCTAACGAGTCTACCTCAGAAAGAATGGCAGCTCATTCGTATTGTGCTCAGCTTTGCCACTAAACTAATGATCAATCTTAGAAATCAGAGCTTTCCCTGGATCCAGGCAATACCATTTGCTACCTTCCGAAGAAAAGCAAACGTAATATAATTCAACTCATTTATAAATCTCATCATTGCGCGCTAGACTATTTGAACTCGACAAGATGAATGAAGATTTTCGCGATGCTAATGTCCCTCTTGCCATAAACTCGGTAAATTCATATGAGCAGCATCGAATTAACTCCTTCTCGATCCGAAGGGTATTGGCGGGTTCTTTTTCCCTTATACGACACTTGGACTGCTCTCAATGAATCTCCTAACTAAATATTACATCCAGAAGCACTATCTTGATAAGATTAAAATTCTCTCAGCCAAACCAGATGAGAAAGAACCCCAGAAGCAGCCAAAAACCCAACAAACTGAAGATGCAGCAAACAATACTCAGACAACAACTCTTGCTCGAATTAAGACAGTTAATCAGTTTTCAGAACTTGCATTGTATGCTCTCCCTCTCATCACAATTCTTATGCATGCCTCGAAAGTAAAATTGTAAAATTTTCATGGAATTGTTTGAATATATATTGAAATGTGTATATGCATATAAATTGGTAGAAACAGCACTAACAGATGCTAAATGACGGACTATTATTCACTCTTAGCGAGGCTGTTTTTCTGTGTATAGTAGTCAAACCCTACTCTTTTAAAGACAAAATATTTATGATTAAGTTTTCCAAAGTTGTTAATCTGCAAGCTGTTGTTCAAACCTCCGAATCCAGGCTGTGTATGCTCGATACAATAGAATACTCTTCTTATCCTTGAGTGAACTAGTTTTGCGAGAACTCAATTAGAATCGAAAATCTAAGAGACAAAATTACTTAGAGCCATGGCACACATAATGCAGGGTTCCATGAAGATAACCAGATCCAAGTCGGTAAAATAATAATGCTTTGAGGTTTTTACATACATCTCAAGGTCAACTTTGCTCTTTGTTTTTTCGCTTGTGGTTTTGGATTCCTCATCATCCTTCGCTATCTTCAATTCTTCTGGGTCTTTATCGAAATCAAATTTCTCTTGTTGACCTCTCGAAATAGGAAACATTTTCTTAACAATCTCAAATATTCTTTCTTACTTTTGCTAAAATCTCTTGCAAGTCTCATAACGCAGTGCTCTATGCTGCTGATTTTACTTTCAGTATCGTCAGAGACTTTCAAAAAAGTTTTCTGAGTTTTTGAGTCCACAAGCAAACAAGCATTCTGCCTATTTCCAGCAGCTTTTGCCAGGAAGGCCATATCAATGACTTCTTGCATTTTCTGTCTCACAAAATCTTTTTCCTTTTCTGAAAGTGTGTCCACTTCAGCACCTTTCGGTTTGAAGTAAAGTGGCCATTGCTTCGAAAATTCTTTATATTGCTCCTAAAATCATCTTCCTGTGAAACTTTTCTTCAGGCCCATAATTACTTTTGTGTAAGGAGGATAACGACTGACTTGGACGGGAAACACTTCCTTTATTTCAAATTTTTCTAATTCGGTTTTATTCAACTGTGATTCAGTCTAAAGAGCTCAATAAAATTGAAAAAGTCTGCTCATAATAGGATGTAGCTTACTTCTTTGGTACAAAGCAAAACCGTTGTGTGTGTTGGGTCTTCTGGAGAGCCATTAACCAATTTGAGATGATCGAATTCATCTGGGTCAAGCAGCTTGTTCTTTTTAGAATATTCAACGAATTCAGAAACTTTGGATTTCTTGATCTTGAAAGCAAGGATCTCTCGTGTTTCAAGACCCCGCGTATATTCAATTGGTAGCAACTGCTCAAATTCCTGAACGGGATTGAGGTTCTCCATGCAATTTCAGAGTTATTTATTGATTTATTTATTTTTTAATCACTAAGTCAAGAAATTATGAGATTTCATAGAAGAGCTTTAATATGAATGAATGATATTATAAGATATGTCTTAATCGCTGAGAAACCTAAAGTTTATACCAACTTATCTAGATGATAATTAGTGCTCAAATATTCAAATAAGATGTATATACTAAGATCTTAATGTCTCAACTAAAATACAATGCACTGCTTTTTCTTTAGATTTTGTTCATTATCTCCCGCTTCTAATTTTGCTCTTTTTATCTCCTCGGCTTTTGCCTTCTTTTGAGCCTTTTTCTCCAACTTCTCAGCTTTCTTCTTTTCTTTCAAATCTTTCTTGCGTTGCTTCTCATCCTCTTCCTCCTTTTTCTTGATTTCTTCTTGCCTATTATTAATTATTTAAATTGGGCAAATTCAAACGAGATCAGTTACTCATCTAAGTAAGCTTTTCTAAGTTTTGGAAGATCATAATTTCCTCTGTAATACTTAACCATGAGGAGCCATAGTCGCAGCTTGTTAGCTATTGCTTTTTTCGTCATTTTTGCTCTTGGAAGCTCTGCCGCTGGAAATTTATCTGGAGAGACAGGAGAAATCTCTTCGGTTTCAATGTTAACTTTGGGTGATTTAGTTTCATCTCCCAATCTAATTGTATTATTATCTTCGATAGCCTTTTGTTCAAGCTTCTTCTTCTTTGCTGTGTGGACTATATTTTTTAAGTACTTTTATAGCGAGCCAAATCAAAAGAAAGAATTACCAAGGATTCTTGCAAATGTAAGGGCGATCGGGTGGTTGAACTGGTGGTACATTAACACAGTTGCGAGATATTTTTTGAAACATTCATCAGTATTATTTATAGCCAAGAACCAATCAGGTATAAGTGGTTGATCCATTCGAAGAATTCCTAGAAGTGACACGAGCAGCATTTTAATGAGTCTCGCTAATGCTGTAAGCACTCCAGTAAAGATCGAGACGAAGAATATGTACAGCTCGAATAATCCCCAGAGTCTGCATAAAAAGAAGAAGAAATAATCAGTAATCATGAGAAATGTAATAATCATACTTCCTATTCTTGATAGCATCTGGGCCTATCGCACGCTTCTGAATTAAGAAGACAGCGATGGCTTGAAGTAGAGGGAATCCTATAATCGATCCAAGCACTGCGGGCAGGTATTGATATACCAACTGCCAAAAAAGAGGATAGCAGAATGGAGTCAGCGTAAGTCCAAGGAAAAGAGTGACGACGATCCACCCAAGAGCAGAATTAGCAACTTGAGCTCCGATATACTCTCCAGTATCTTTTAACTCGACATCTTCGATATCGAAGTCAGGTTTCCCCTGTCGACAAAGCAAGACCTAGAACAGATATTGCTTTACAGTAAGGATGAAATTGTCTTACTCTGTGCTTAAAATCTCCAAAGAGCACAAGAACGCTGAAAACATAGATGAAACATGCCACCGTTGCTGATATGCTAAAATATGTGAATGAGGAGATTTGTTGTTGGTTGGTGTGTTACGAGAAAGCGACAGTTAGTGCTGTGGCAATATGATCGAATTGCGTTGCTGCGGCATCAATAAGATCTTGCTGCGATTGGAAGAGGTCTTCAGTAAAGGTAAAGCCTCCAAATGATGTCATTCCAGCGAGAGCTGCTTGCACAGCTTTGATAAAGGCTTCTTGGAGTTGCGTTTTTAAAGCGGTCACTCTGAAGTAAAAAGTATTATTAAAAAAAAAAGTGAAGAGTTAAGCTACTGGTCTTGAGCGCTTGCAAGTGCGCTGAACACGGTCATAGCGATAACTGCCACTGAGACTGCACCAAGAAGGGCCCCCGCAAATAGCTTCTGAGGGAAGAAGAAGAATTCTTTGACCTAACATTTTATTTGATGCACTGGTTTGTGGGAAAATATTATTACCTCGTCTTGCTTGTACTTTGAGTAAACAGGCTGAAGCAAAATTTTGATTCTCTTCATAGCACTTGGATCATGTGCCTCAACTTGCTCCTCTTTCTGTTCTTTCGGCACAGAATCTTCTGATTTTTGTGGTTGCTTGACTGCATCTTTGGCTGGGACCTCCGTTTTCGACGTTTCGAAGTTGGGTTTTTCACTTTTCAGGTCTAAGGTTTGCATTTCGAGAGTCACGGATTGTTTTTGTTTCTTCTGTAGTTGCTTTGTAGGACTCTCAACTGGAGCGCTAAATATTGCATCGAGTTGGTTATTGACTTCCATGTTCGTGTCAATAAATATTTCTTTTGGTCGAGCACCATTCTTTCCCTCTTCGATGAGTCTTTTCGAGACCGCTTTCAAGTTTTCTTCGTTTAAATAGTATGGTTTCTCTGGACTTTCATCAAGGAAACTGAGATTGAATGCGTCAGTTTGCTTCGTTTTATTCTTTCGGGTGTATTCTTCAGTTTGTTTTTGCTGTGTGCATAGTTTTATTCATACAGATGTTCAGACATTGTTTTCTTACCCAGAAAGTGGAAGGTTCTTTATTGAATTTCTGATAAACGTATTCGTAAGCAATATGAGCTCTGGCATGGAATATCTAGAGTTTGGAGAAGAAATCATAAAGAAGTTACAAAGTAGAAAGTATTACCAAGTTGAAAGGTCGACCTTTCTTTCTGTTAATATATTGGTAGCCCACTTCCACCAGACATAACGCCATGAGAGTAAACACAATGTACATCAAAGCATCATAAGTGGCACTCTCCTCGGAAGAGAGGCCAAACAACAGATAACCTCCGAGAATAGCCACTCCAGCCAGGATCATCCATAATACGTGATGATAAGGAGAATTTCCCAAGAGAATGGCAATGCATATAGTTATGATGATAATCGGTTTAAGCGAAGAAGATATCTAAAGGGATAGAATAAATCAATAAAGGATGGAAGAGACGAGATACCTGATCAGCAACGGTTTGAGCCTTCTCAACAACTTCAATAATGTTGTCAGGGATTGTTTCAATACCATCGACCGAGATGACAAGTCTGAACTTTCCTGCTCTTGGGAAGTTAACACTTAAATCCGTGAAGTACATTTTGGCGTCAGCAGTTTCTTCCGGTAAGGTGAAGTTGACAGCAAAACCTGCATCTTGCTTTTGAGTTGTTTTGTCAATTTTTCCTCCGTTGCTGAGAGCCGACATAACGTTACCTACTGTTTTCATGACTGTGTTGTCAAGGTTATCCTTGCCTCTTCTGTACGCATCATAAACTGAGTCGATACTGGTATTGTTGATTCCGATCTGAGTCGCATTGATCTCCAAATCTGAGATATATTCAAAGAATTTAATTTCCACAAGTTTTGTCGCTGTTGTTTGAATGTCTCTGTAGGTGAGCTGTATGACTGGCTGTATTGATAAAGCTGAATATTCTCCGAACGTCACTTCAACCTTAGAACTAATATTGTTCGTTATTGATACGTTGGTTATCCTATTAATCAAAGTGAACGGGACGCTTTGTTGTCCTTTGGCCCCCTGCGATTCGAACTGTACGGTGTAATTTCCAGTACGGCCTAGTATACGGTCAAGATTGCCATCGGAGTAATGTAGTTTTCTGATACCTGCTAATGTTCGGATACTGAAGAATGCGACTCCTTTCTGATTCGTTTTAAGGGAATCTGTAAGGTTATCAACTCGGATATTCTGATCTTGTGTGAAAATGGAGAGATCTTTTGCTCCGATTTCTTGTGGAAGAATGGTGATTAAAGAGAGGGGAAAAAATTCGGAGATGTTACTTCCTTGTCCAAGCAAATTAATAAAATCATTTAATTTCTCAGTAGTAAGTGAAGTCACAAAATCGGAGGATGGCAATATTCCAGCTTGCACGAAAGCTCTTGCAGCTGGTGACCCTGAAGAGATCGCGGCTTTGACAGAAACTTGGAAAGAGTCCCCGATATAGGCTATGGAAGGTGGCTGGATGTTGATCTATTTAAGTTGTTAATGTTTAGAAATCTTAGCGACTGAAGGACAAATACATTTAGATAGGATGGAGAACTCGTAACAGTGATAGTAGATGTTTCAACTGAACTTCCTCTGGACTGAATTGGATTGAAGAGATTTATGAAAGCTTGTTGAAGATCACTGATTTGAGTGACGTCGAAATTATCGTAATCGATCAATGAGAAATCTGCGATGTAGTTTCCAAGATTCAAACTCTTTAGCTCCTGCAAGCTCATGCTTTGGAGTGCTTTTGGGCTATATTTATACAAGATTGATTGCAATCCCACATAACTATCGAATGTAGAGTTTATGGCTATAGTGGAATAATCACTGATTAGAAGAGCTTTTAGCACTGGTGCTTTACCTGCAGTTTCTTTCGTAGAATCAATTACAATCGGGAAGTTTAGAGGGGTTGTAAGGCTCATTTGGAAACTGACTTCATTTGAAGCTTGTATCCATTTCAGTTGCTTGAACGTCACATCATAATATTTTGTAGTTCCAGGCCCCCCAATTGTTAAGGAAGAACTACATTTTCCGGCTAGCTGAGGGATTAAGGTCTTAGCCTTGTAAATGCAAACGAAATTATCGAGATAATATTTTGAGCTGTCGAGAGGATTTCCGAGTTTGACACCGTTCACAACGAGAGGAACTGCCACGAAAGACACATGCCCTTTCTTTTCAGCGTCAGTAAGGCCTTTACTTCTCGTCACTCTTATGGTGATTGGTGCACCAAATGGTGAATTTTGTGCAATAACGGTTGAGTAAGATGTGGAGGCAAGTTTAATGGAAATGTCATTTGTAAAGCAGACCAGGTTGGAAGGCGCACTGGCGATAAATCTATCTGCCTCACCAACATAGAATATGAACCTTGATTTTGCGGAATAGAGTCAGAATACTGAACAATAAAATTTTCAGATTGTATACCTGACACATGCAGAATCTCTCGCATCGGCAATAGTAAGAGAGTTAAATGTCGCTATACCACCGTTAGTCTGCGCAATCTAATTAGAGAGTGCGTTATTCCAATGAAAGGATGCTATATTGATAATACTCTATTGCTTGAGATACAGAGGAAAGGATCTCGATCCAAATCCGTAAAATCTTGGAACGCTTTGTAGTACTCACTATCAGAGGAGCTCGTATCAACTGCTGCTATGACGTAGTATCCAGATAACGCTGTTCCTCCGCTGGTCAGTTTAACTTTAACAGTACTGAGGTAATTCCCAACACGCTGAGGGCCAGCTCCACTGTTGTCAACCATCTCTATATCGGCTTCGAGAGCTAGCGTAGCACCCGTTGGGAAGTTGGTAGTGAACGTGATTGGATCACTAAAAGTGCCGTCTACTAATATACTAAACGCATATTTTCCAGCATAGCCCTCTTTAATTGTAATCCTACTCCAAAGTTAGTGGATTGTAATTTTGTCTATTACGTTGCAGTGAGTTGACCGTTTACATCAGTTTGATCAGCAGTCTGAGAGAACGAAACGTAATCATTTTGGTTAAGAGTGTACTGATATTGAGGATGCTGAAGTGTGATAAGGCTCACATCAATCTTCTGTTCTTTAAAGACGGCTCCACTTGTAGTGGTCAATGTAAGAGTGTATGACTGCGCTGTGCCCATTGTGACACTCTGTGAGAAATCTGCTGGAGGGAGGGTAGTAACTTTGATGGTCTCAACTCTTGTATTCACCAATACTCTTTTCGTGCAAAAGAAAGGAAATTAGTGTGAGATTTTGTTTATTTTGTGTTTAGAGATTACTTCGACCATGGAGCATAACAAAATTTGAAATTATCATCATTAATAAACATGGTAGCATCCAAATCGGTGCTCAGTGTGTTGGTGATAAGCGACATAAGTTGTGTGTATATATCTGAGGAACTCAAGTAGCCGTCGTCCCAATCGTACCAGATCTCATCGATGAGTTCTTGAATCTCAGTCGTATATCCTGACATTACAAACGCTTGAACGTAATAATGTCCATAGCTTCCGCTTGGAACCTAGTTCAACAGAACTCGTTCTTAGCTTAAATAGGGATCGAGAGCTTACGGTCGTTGAGACGGTTACTTGACCATCTTCATCTGTAAATCCTCCCCATTGAATCGTTGGAAGTGCTGCGGTGGGGAATTTTGTATATCCAAATGTGCTGTATCTCAATCGAACAATAACAGGCGCGTATGGGAGTGGGTCTCCCATTTCATCAGTTACATTGTAGGTGGCACTAAAAGTTTTTCCTGTTGTCTAGATCCACCAGAATTACATGTGAATTCAGGGTCGTATATTACCAGAGTTGAAGGAAACGTTGAAGTATCTACTACAATTGCGCCACAAAATTCACTCTTCATGGTGTATTCGATTCTCAGCTCCTGTGTATACGTAGTCAAAGTGTCAACGATGACTCCAATACGGCTGATGAGAGGGTAATAGTTAAGTAAATGATATCAAGAACATAGTAAGTTACAGGAAAGTGACATCGGCTTTTGCACCGTTAATGTTAAAGGTTAGCTCGGCAATCCCTGAATCGTCCGTTGGTGAGAGACGATCCGAGTCAGTCATCAGATAAACACTGAGAACGGAAGGATCGAAAGGCACTCCAGCAGCATCAAGCTAGGTAGGGCTCAAGTTAAGATCATAATTGAGAATTGATATGATACAAATGTGACTGTGGGAATCTTTCCTGCTACTCCGTTACACTTGGAATCTGCGGCTCTGAATACGAGTGTGAAAACATCTGTCACTTCCATTTCATCAACCGAAATCCTGTATGGAGGCTGTCTTAGAACTTTCAGAGTATCGACGGAGGTTGTAACCTAGTTTCAAATATTTCATTTGGTCAAATACGAAAAATGTTTCTATGATTACCGCAACATTATGACCTGATTCTACCATAACTCCATCGCAAATGTAGGCTATTCGATATGTTCCTGCTGGCCCAGCCACAGAGAAAGCCAAACTCTGAAACGTCACCATGCCAGAGCCATTGGTGAGGAGCGGAGTAAAGTAGGCGTCTGTGGTAAGCGGATTCAAGAAGTCCGGAGAATACGCTCCAGAGATAGGTCTGATCAAGAATTTGCTAACTGTATCATCTGTTTGTCTCTGATACATGTTAGGAAGAATATCAGAATTCGCTCTCGTTAGCATGGCCCAGACAAGTTTGCCAGAGACTGGACCGCCAGATGAGTCTATGGAAATTTCCCATAATTAATTTTATGAACGAAGAATTGAATTTGTTACCAAGTACTTGAATTGTCGGCTGAACGGTAAAACTAGCACCTTCAACGGCTGTTGTAGACGAATTTTGAGCGATTTTCAATTTAGCAACAGTGGTTGTCAGCTTAATCGGCGGATAGAAGATTTTTGCTGAAAAAGTTTCAGCGAAGTAGTTTGGTTTGGCACGCCATGGAGCGATTGCGACGCCATCGCATGAGAAGAAAATATAGATGCTATCTGTGTTCGCTCCGACGACCTAAATGACATCAGTTAAGAAAAAATCCCTGAGGAAATTTGACTCACCGTGAGATTTGTGAACACTGCAACACCGTTTTCGTCTGATTCTTCAGAAACTGCCCCTGTTAAATGAGCTTGCTTGTACGCTTTATTTGATAAGAGATAAGTTTAAGAATTCAGCCAGGCGATCTGTTACCTCGAATTTTATTTGTTGTGGCTTCGCTAAGGAAAGTGGGCTCATTCCAGGTGAATGCAACAACTTTCTTTCCCGCGAGAAGTTTACCCGTCTGGTCATAAACCTTAACTTTCGGCTGATTAGAGAAGGGAGTTCCAGCTGCTTGAGAGGTTGGAGCATATGGTGTCTGGACCTCAATGTAGCCTACCGTTGTAGCAAGGTATGAATATTTCGCCTCAGACGTCACGTTGTCGGCAGCAAAACTTAGTGCATACAGTCCTTGAGGCGCTCGGTCAAATTTAACTTCAAGAGGTGCATGACCAGTCTTTCCATCACTTATAGCGGCTGCTGCTAAATTTTCTACACGGCAGACTTCTTCAAGTCTGAGGTATTCGAGGGATCCTGAAAAATAAGATAAGTTTAGTAATATTACCAGAGAATTTCTTACCAGCTAATGCCTGTCGAGCTTCTCGGTTACAGTTTGGAACACTTGTTGATTCGTCAGTAACGAGATCTTGAAGTACCACAGTTACATTAGTTTCTACAGCTCCCTATGATAACATCAGAAAAATTGTTTGAGTTTTTATTAAATGTCTAAAGTTACATTTTTTCCTATCACCCTCACTCTTGGTTTGGGTGCTGATTGACTAAAATTTTGATTAATGATGTATCCACTTGCTGGAGGGAAAACTAGATTCACTTCTGTCACTGGATTTGCGGGCTTATTATTGAGTTAGATCAATCAGGACATTCTAAAGTTAAATAGATTACCTCTGCAGCACCTGGGGCAATCGAGACGGCAAGCAGAATGTAAATAGCCAATGCCACAAGTGGGAAGATAAACCGATTTCGCGCATTTTCTTCGACGAGGTCCATCAGGTACGGGAGAGGTATCTTTTCTGCTTTCTCTTTCGTCTTTGTGAGACAAGATTTCGTCTTTGTAAGGCAAGATGGCTTAGGTTCCATCTGTGTTTTCAGCTTTCAAGTAAACGAGCTCTTTAACAAATTCAATAAAAATTTTAATTATTGCGACGGAAATATACTCGAATTTGGAGTTAATGATGATTAGTTTAATTTCAAATTGGGATTGGATAGAATTCATGTTCTTAAACTTACCACGAAATGCGAGGCTGTTAGGGTGTAATTGGACCATTTAGGCAGCATAATGGTCCAATGACGGTCAAAATGAGTTGACTTTGTTGCTGTTCAAT
>ENA-UOTZ01000379-UOTZ01000379.1-compost-metagenome-genome-assembly--contig:-NODE-379-length-37822-cov-10.496649_pt1 | contig 37822 bp, 16 predicted proteins | sample MGYA00238144_ERZ746983 | MGnify/ENA primary metagenome ERZ746983 (study PRJEB28759, sample SAMN06268863) | compost metagenome | isolation source: single cell | place: USA: California, Emeryville, Joint...
GACGTTGCACATACTTTGTTTATCATGATATGGGATCTATTCCTGGTTTTTTACAAAAAGAAAATGCGATCATTAGTGAAGATCTTTTACACGACTACATTTAAAAACATTCAGAATATGAACTATCCCAAATAATATAGCAAAAACCTAATGAGAGTTGGAATCCAGCTAGGAGTTTATATGGATTTTTGAGAGATTAGGTGTATTCATTGAGAAGTAAATTTGATTTTTTGGTTTTGTTTAAACGTTCTTACGACAGTGCAACGTTTTTTATTCAAACTCAGTTTATAAAATTCAGCTGTGACGAAAAAATTTTCTTTCTTCTGATATTGGATAACGTTGACTCGTCTTTATCATCTTTGTTACTCCTCTCGTCTGCAATTCATTGAGAATAGCAATTCTCTACTTTCCAAATTCTCACTCATTCATCGATAACAATGTTCTCCACATTTATCATAACCACTTCTGTACGAGCTAGAAAGGTTTGTGACGGCCTTTTGCTCTAATTGATATTGCTTGCTTTTTTTTTTTGATTCTGCGCATACCGATGAAGGCATAGGAAAGGCAATATTTTTGTATCACAAATAATATAAATCAAATTTCATCACGTTCAAATATCGTACCGCATGAATCCGTCTGGAAACAATTCGATACAAAACTAAAATAGGAAGAACGGATTCCTTGCTCTCATGCTTCCCTCTACAGCAACATTTTGTCAAAATTGAATCTAATTTGCAGAAATCTCCTTTTCATAGTAAAACTTTTAAGCTTTATTTTATCACTTCTGAATTTATTGCAAATATAAAATCTGAGAGAGTACAAACCTTTAACAAAAATAATGATTGCTTCTCCTAGCCAAACTATGAAGAAGGTCAAAGGACATGGAATTTCTAATGATTTCGATGTTCCGAAGACTGCTCAGGCAATTCTGTCATCAAATTTAACAGACAGAGAAAAATCAAGCCTCATCTGTAAAGACAAGTCCCAAATTTTAGGCACTCTTCGTCGTATCAATGCAAACCCCAAGAACACTATCCTCAATATCTACAAGATCTATTCACATAAGGTGATCATTTATGGAAGTTCTTGCATTCACCAGAATACATTGAGGAAAGCGCTTCAAAAAAATCGACGAATAGAGGAAATATCGCTCTATGGACAAAAACTCAGATACGGCACAATGATGAAATTGATTAAGAGCCTACCTAATTTTAAAGGAGTGAAGGAATTACGCATTGATTTTCTAAAATGCAGTTTAGATGATCGTATTTTTAGATTACTTTGCAAAAATACCCTCTATTACTGTCGTCACCTGAAGAATTTGGATATATTCGTGGAGAAATGCGCAGTAACAGACAAAAGCTTGGTCTTCCTGTCCAAGATTCTAAATCATGCAAGGAATTTGGAAAGCTTTAAATTCAGAATGAAGCAAGACACTCTAACAAAAGAGGGTTTTCAATCCTTGATGAATTCTTTGCCACGAATGCCAGATTTAAATTATTTGTTGCTGTCGTTTGGAGACATGATGCAAATAAACAGCAGTATTATCAACTACTTCGCTGACAATATCGCCTTGAAATTGAAGCGGATCACAACTCTCTGGTTTTTTGTCGAAGGAATGCAAATAGAATCGCCTAGAACGATATCGAACTTGTTGTTGCAGCTAAACAAACTGATTTATTTGGATAAACTCGTATTTTGCTTTGAACGAAGCTCATTCTTAACAAACGAAGGCCTAAACGAGAGTTTTAATCATCTAGAGAATTTTCATTCTCTCACAACACTCAGTCTAAATTTTGAGCAGTGCGAGTACTTTGGAGAGGAAATAGTGCGTCAAATCGCGAATGCTCTGAAAAAACAGCCATCATTGAAGTGCTTGAATCTCTACAGCTCGCGTTGCCCAAGTATCGGAACAGCCAGTCTCAAAAACTTTTTTGAAGCTCTGGAAAGTTTAGAAGATCCCAGAGAAATGGATTTCTTTTTCACAAGCGATACTCAACTTAAATCAGTTGGTTTAGATGTCTTAGCATCAGCTGCGCTGAAACAGAACTGGCAAAATTTTTCTTCACTCACGTTCAATGCGAGGGAGACTTATTTGGCTGATCCAGAAATACATTCATTTGTAAATGCCTGGAGCGTTTTCAAAAATATGAGAGAGTTGACCTTAGATTTTGGGCATTGCAATGAGATTACCAACTACTCTCTGAAGCAAATAAGCAAAAATATGTGCTATCTTGTGACTTTAAAGACGTTTAGGATCAGCTTCGGTTCATGCTCCAAGCTAGATGATCAGCATCTTGCTCAATTCGTGGAATCATTACAAGTATTGAAGGAACTTGAAACACTAGATCTGAGTCTTGTTGGAATACTTGGAGTTAAAAATGGGGATCTTATTCTCATTTCTGCTCAAAAAAGCCTTGCCTCTCTGAAAAAACTTAAGAATTTTCTCCTAAGTGTCAGCAAACTTGAAGGCATAACCTCCTTTGGTCTCACCAAATTTGCAGAAGGATTAGAAAGCCTTGACCAGCTCGAATTGATAGAACTTTATTTAGCAGAAACAGGCATTACTGATGAGGGAATCATCTCACTCCTTGATGTCATTCCAAAATTCTCGCAAATAGTTTCTGTTAAACTTTTCTTACAAAGAGTCAAAAAGCTTGGAACTCCAACCCTTCAAAAACTTTCCACATGTTTCAAATCACTAAAGACGTTGGGACATATCAGTTTGTCTCTTAATGGGAATGAGATAGAGTTCACACATGCAATTGAGATGATTGAAGCATTCAAAAACACTCTGAAAGAAAGGATAAATTGCTTAGTGTCAATCAGAGATTCAAAATCTATGGATTACATTAATCGAGTGGTATTTTCAACAAGATTGGAGGCCTTGAGCCTGCCTGATAACATCTCGATCAAATTCTAATATCGTGACTTAAGATGAGTTATCAATAAATTCTCTTCTAACACTATCCTATATCTGTCCATAAACCTATTACTTATTGTAAATGTTGTCTCAGGGTTTTCAAGATCATGAAAAATTTAAGCATAGGCATGTTATATCTCCACGACTCTGGGATTATATTTCTATAGATACATGGTAAAATTCCAGTTAAAGTCAATTGAAAATTTATGGGTCATTCAGGTTATTTTTATTCATTTCTTCTAGCGTTGCATTGATCATGCAATAGTTATTAATAGTTATTAAATACATGTTCAGCACATAAGACAGCGAATTCTTCTGATGAAATAAAAATGAATAATGAATATTGTTTTTCATTCAGAGACCAGCTGAGGGCAGCCGAGACGGGCTTCGGTTCGGTTGACTAAAGGTAGAATTTTGAAGTCAAGAACTGAGCCAACTCTTTGATCATAACATCTCCTCTAATTATAAATTTTCATTCGCAATGATGTGACCACTAATTCTCATACAAATTTGGGAGATCGATTTCCATCAGAATTGTTTGTTAGAAGTTTGTTTTGGATTGTACTGTAGATAGCATATAAATCTAATCTAAATTTGAAACAGTAGCCTAATTAAATTTTGGAAAGCTTTGAGCTTAACAATTCCTCTCCTATGATCTCAAGATGCTCAGCATTCATCCAAATTCTTTGAATTATTATAAAAAATTTGATACATTATTTCTTCATTTACTTCTATACAGCAGCACCTAAAGCATAGTTTGTCGTATAAAGAGAAGGATCGTCAGCCCAGGTGAAAACTTCAGGATTAATTCACTAGAAGAAGTCTCCCCATAATCATTGGAAGTCTCCCCATGGCCTTTGAGAATCTCCCCAATTGTTGAATTAATAACACCTGAATTAAGGTCAGTGTCTCAATTTTTTTGATATCTAATTTTTCCCTTTCGAAAGGTTTTTGAATGATTATGTTTTCGAGTTAATTAATTAAAATTTCCAGTCGATATTAGCCTAAAACAGCTGAACAATATGTTTTAGATATTTTGCCTATATAACCAAAAGGAAGAGAAAAAGAGGCACATTGTTCTCTTTGCAGTAGAAGGGCTTCCAAGCGATGAATCGTTTCGTTCGAATAATTAATCTTCTTGAAGATTTTTCAGAGCGACTCGTATATCAGTTTAGAGATAAAATGACATTGTTTTGATTTCATTATAGAGCAGAGTTTCAGGAAGAGCTTCTGAAATAGTAGGTTTGATCCTGATACAAGTTCGCTTGGCTACAAGTTATGAATCGGCTTCGCGGGAATTTCAGAAACTATTGGATTTAAATTATCAATTCATTTATGCCCAATACAATAAGCAATTTAATTTAGTTAAAACTTGCATTGTTCACGACCAAAAGCAAAACCAGTTCTGAATGGATAGTGTTTCCAAAAACGAAGACAGCCTTCAACCAACGAACGTGATTCCTCAACAGCGTAATTAATAGATCCCTTACTCTAAATAAGGTTCTCTGAATTTGTAGTACAATTTAATAATTCCATATCAATGGATCAGTTAAATCGGAGCAACTTATCAACAGACGAGTCCGTTAAGAATTATCCAGGTTGGGGTGAGTACCAAGGAATACAAAACATGGCATTATCGGTGGAACCCAAGATGGAATTCTCCAATAGAGCAAACGAATACCGCAAAGCTTTTTATCATTTCTTAGGTCAAATAAAGAACAGCGAAGAAGTAATAAAACGATACAGCGCGCTTTTTCATACAGATTTGAACTTTATCCCGATACAAATTTTCACTCCGACCCAACTTTCAGAAGCTTTCGAGAATGAGCTTGCGAAGCTCTCGAAAAATCCTCGACAAAGGAGAAAAAATTGGAGTGCGGAGGAGTCACATCTACTAATCTCATTTGTGGCATATTTTTGCTCCATTTATTCAGATGAGCACAATAAACTGGTAATGTCTGCTTTTGTTGCAAGTTTTGTTAATGCTACTCTCTCTCAGAATGATAATGCATGGCAATTTCTCTCAACGATCTACCCAGGAAAAGGTCAGGAGCAACTCAAACTAAAATGGCAAAGCCTATTAAAAGTACCACTGAATAAAATCCCTTGGTCTAGCCGAGAAGACGTGCTTCTTCTGAGCATTGTACAAGAACGTGGACCCGATAATTGGAGAGAAATAGCGCTAGAACTGCATTCTAAATCAGGCAATAATTTATTTCGACAGAGCAAGCAATGCCGTGAGCGCTGGATAAACCATTTGGATCCGAATTTGAAAAAAGGATCCTGGACTGACGAAGAAGATCTTCAGCTACTGAAAGAACTTTCACAAAGAGGGAAAAAGTGGTCAGAAATTGCAAAAACATTGCCTGGGAGAACTGAAAATAGTGTAAAGAATCGATGGATTTCGCTACTGAGGAAATATAAACTGGAAGGGAATCCCGAACTAGCAAAAGGAGGGGAAAACCTGAGCAGTGAGGACAGCTTGAATACTGAAATTATCAAATCTTTGATTGAGAGCAAAGAGAAACTTGCTGCAAGTGCGAAACTTGGCGGTAAATATCATGAATTGGAATTTTTAGGTTGTTAACTTCTTTTCATTTAGAGGGCAAAAGTACTGAGCAAAAGCCAAAAAAGAAAGACTCTGTGTCTCAGAAAAAGCAAAAGCCTGGTTCGCTTGACTCGAACCTTGAAGGACATGAAATGGCAAATAAATCCAAAATTCGAAAAATGCCTGAAATCAACGGAGGTCCAAGCAAGAGTGACCTCGACCGGAAGACATCAGTTTCAAGTTCTGACAAGCAATTCATGAGCCAGGAAACTGCACCTATCATCGGACAACTGAAAGGAAATCTTTTGCCGACTAATGACACATCTCGAGCTCCATTACTGCAAACTCTTTCTAATTATAACACATTGAATGGGAATCCTGACGTCTTCAAACAAAACGAGCAACAGCAACAACAAGTCCCTTCAAATACTGCGTTAGTCAATCAACAATTAAAAGAAAGTCTGCAGCAAATCGTAAACACTCCAACTCCTCAAGTAGCTAACCCTAATAACGTTATCTCTCAGCCCATGGGTCCCAATATGTATCAAATGCCATCAAACTTCGCACCATATAACCCATACACAATGCCACCACAAATGCCCCAGCCCAATCAGTTTAATCCATATGGCGTCTATCCTCCTGGATTCACACCATGGAATGCAAATGTTTCGCCATACTACCAATTCAATGCTATTCCGAATTGGGGTATGCAAGTCCAATACCCTTACCCTCATCCAAACGTACCAACAGTACCCACGGACCAATCCCAATTTTACCCTCAAGGACTCCCTTACAGCAATGCTCCTCCGAATTTTAACCAGCAACCATTATTGATGCCGATGATGAACAACAATCCAAACATTGCTCTCCCTGGAACTCTCACTCCCAACAGTTTCATAAATAAGCCCCAGGATCCCAGTCTTAATATGGCAATACCAAATCCAAATATGAAAGAAGTTTTTCCTATGAACCCAATGAATCAGAATCCTTATCAGGCGTTCAAACCTCAAGAGCAGCCTACAAACCTTCTATTAGCTTCGAACACTCAACCATTGAAAGAAGAAATGCCCGATTTCGCCAAGAAATTTGTTTCTGCAGAAGCAAATAATGTCGACAGATTTTTGAAGTAGGTTGATATTTCTGGAGGAATTTTTATTTTGCATTGAATGTTAACCATTCCTTAGTGCCATGTATTTTTATTAGGTTAGCAATCTTCTTTTTGTATGATATAACTTATTCACAGCTTCCAGAAAATTTGATTTCTTACCTTTTCCAGCAAACTTCATTTAATTTTGGGAGGTAAACAAAGCCTAGAGTAGAGATAAGTTAGTCAGTGATGAATTTACATCAACAATTTCCCTGCGAATTATGATCCAAATTGTAACTTGGACAATTATTCAGAAATACCACAACCAATGCTCGAGCTAAGGGAGATAGCATGTAAAAAAAAAGAAAGTTGACTAAAAGCAAATGAAAAGAATGTATTGAAATGATTTTGAATACATCAAAGTTATTTGGATTTTTCGCTGCTACATAATGGAGTGGTCGAGCAAAGGAAAATATATTGTTGCTTGTGATGTCACCTGAATCAAAAAATATTAATTTTCCGTCACTTTGTTATTAGCACTTAGTTTATCAACCTGATAACTTCATAGTTCAAGTTATTTTTTAATCTAAGTACCAAAACATCAACCAACCCAATAAAATTACACAGTTATTCAGACAACCCAGAAAATAAAAATGAATCCTCACTTAAAAGAAAGCCTCTTGAAGAAAGCGCAGAAGATAAATGCACCAGAAGCAAATGAATTTTGTGATGGAAACGGGCGTTTTTACCTAGCAATCAGTCTTCGAAATCCAATAGAATCTCTCTATAAATCCTATGCATCAAAGAAGATAAAGGATCCTCGGATCAAAGCGATAACAGAAAAATTTATTTATTATCTTGGCAATGAGCTCTCAGAGAAAGCTTCTCGAGATAGGCTAGTTGTGATTGGCGTGTGTTTGCTCATTGTTATTGGACTAGACGCGATGGTACTCGTGAAAATGATTGCTAATAATAGAGCTCATAGCCTCTTATTCTCAATTGCAGTGGTCGTTGAGCTGATGATGATGGGATTTTTCGTATATGTTGCTAAATTGTGGTATCAAAAAAATTTGATACGAATATCAATAATGAGAAATTGCGTCTCATCTTTCAACCAGGAGGCCGCAACGAATGGAGTTGAACTTAATTTCATCCCGAAAAATGGAAAGGTTTTTATAGAAGTAGCCGATATGAAACAGGTTGTCCCTATCATCTCAGGCGCCCAGAATCTGTTCGTAATTAATGAAGAAAGTCAAGAATTTTATCGAAGCAAGGAGTCTCATCAACTAAATATATCCATAAAGGAATCCTTCGCGTTGAATTGATTCTCAATCTTCCACAAAATATCAACTGCTATGAGAGCACCAATCAATCGATCTGTTTATCATGAGAGTATCAATTTGGTTCAAAATGTAAGCATAAGAACTAAAGTTCAGTGGGAAAAAAAAGCTAAAAGGAACAGCCAACTTTCTAAGTGGCAAGTTATAACATATATTTCAAGTTGTATGCTTATTTATGAAAATAGTTCAACAACACTCCAATTTGTGTTCATTTATTATATTTTCTTCAGAGTTTAGTTTTTTGAGGGATATCATGTCATCATGCCTAATTCACTTCATATTTTGTTGGAATAATCTTCATCCATCTTTTTGATCGTTTAACTCTATGAAAACAAATAATGTTACTATTCGAGAACTATCTCTGCCATTACTCCCGGAATCCTTAATTTTTCCTAAAACACCTTCCTTTCTCATTTGAGCATTAACTTCCCTGAAGAATCGACACTAATAAGGCTTAGCCTAATATCTCAGGCTGACAATCTACTTTTGCCTGGGGGGAATCAGCTAACCTCCGCGAAGCTGAAGAATGATGAGCAATTCACAGTTTTATGTAGGGAGTTTTATGAAGATAAGATCCATCATTTTCTGTTATTTTAGCTCTTATAGAAACTCACTTCAAAATATATTACTGTTAGTTCCAACTCAAACGGTTATGAATTTTGAATATTGCAAGCCCTAATAATAATATCATGATATGAAGAGTTACAGTTGTTTTATTAATCTTCGATTTGATTATTCGTAATCATCGACATCTGAGTCGCCACCACTAATTGTGCAAAAAGAAAGATGAGATTAATAAAAAATGAGTAATTTATGAAGTTACCCTCTATCAGGATTAGCATTCGGGTCGAGGTTGATAGGTTCTTCAGCGTTCATGGTATCACAATCAGTATTGATAGCGAGAAGAAGTCTCTCCCTCAGGACTTCAAGAGACGAATAGTTAGGAAGCTCGAGATTGAAGAAGCATGTATCAGCCTTTGGTAGCGCTTTGTCAGGTTGATTGGTTGCATATACAGCCGGCTTGACCATGAATCTTGTTTGCGTCCTTTCGAATTCCTCGTCATTAGCAGGCAGACGCTCTTGACCCCAGCAGAATTTCACAAATCTGAGCTTCTCATTTTCTTTAAGGTCCTTTAAGACTTCCCAGAGATGTTGCACTCTTGGAGACTCTTCACTTAATCCTCCGCTGTAGCGGGTGTGTCTCTTCAAGAGTTCGAAATCTACTTTTGCTTTACCGCATACCCAAATCTCCAGGTCCTTAGCTGACACGCCTAAGTAACATTGAGAAACTTTTTAGCAAAGTAGTAACTATCAATTTTTACTATTTAAGAATGGCTGGGGCACAATTGAGATGAGACCCTTTCTGATACAATCGATCTGGACTTTGCTCTCTTTGATTCTTGTTTCGAGAACTTTGAGCAGGTAATCCCATCTTTCTTCATATTTCACTCTTTGTTTCGAACCGTGAGGTTTGAGTTCAATAAGACTCTTATCTGATAGGTTGGTGCTGTAGGTTAGACCAAGTTCATCGAACACCTAATTATCAATAGTTAGAAAATAGAGAACAAGAAAGCACAGATACCTCTTTGTTGCATTCACCAATGAGTCTGATGAGGTCGACCAATGGCTTGTCGATCTCTTCCAAATCTTCGACAGTAATAGGCTGGTTGGTGAGTTGTTTCCAGAAAATAGAAGGGAAATCCATGGTGAAGTGAGTATCAGTTCTCACGCAAGATCCCATGAGGATACCTAGGAACTCAAAGAGTTGAAGGTGGTAGGATCCCTTCGCGGATGGGTTGATAACGTATTTATCTCTTCCCTCACCTATCTTAGAGGCATTATTGGGTGATGGGCATAATACATTCAGGTTTTTGTATTGAGCGGCGAGAGAAACATTATTTGGCTGAAGCTCTTGTGAGATATCAGCGAAGAACTGACGGTAAGGACCAGCTTCTCCCATAACATGTTCTCCCTTGAAGACAATCTCGAAGGCAATGAAGGGCTCTGTTCCTAATGGCTTCACAGGTCTGAAGAGAGTTGGAGACACCTCCTTTAATTGCTCATAGGCTTTAGTGAAGACAAATTCATCCCTAGTCTTGTAGCTAACAAGCTCTTTTGTAGCGCTTTGAGTCAATTGTTCTGCCTGCTTTTCTTGATTTTCTTTTGCTTCTTTCTCTCGAGTTTCCTTTTCTTTGACAAGCTTTAGTCTCTCAAGAGTAACTTTCGGTGCCCTCTCTCTGGGTAGTGCAGTTTTTTGGAGTACTCTCTTCGACAGCTCAGTCTTTATCTGTGACAACCAGAAATTACGGAAAGCTGATAGGTATGTTCCTAAATTCAACCATTTGGAATTGAGATCATGGTCATAGCCAGAGTTCAAGTTAATGAAAGGAATCGCGTCTGACAGATTTTTGTTGAAGTTTTTGATGATAGCCCAACTGTATCGAATTTCTTGTGTTGAAAATTTGGCAAGCTCGCTGTATTTGATGTTAAAAGTAGATTGGTCTTGATAATTAAAGGTTCGCTCGTCAGAAGGACAAAGTTTGTTTGCGTTCACAGTAATTCTGATATTTGATGGTGGGTAAGTGAGCACGCTCTTACTTTCGTTGCACAGGTCCTTCTGCACGAAATGCATTAATTGCTCAAGAGCTTTTAGTGGAGGAAGGACAAATTCTTTGTATTGATTGATGATCAGATTAAACGAGGAATTGTTAAGCCAGAGATCATATCCGCATAGCTCAAGGAGCTTCCAAACTGCTGTGGATAAACCGGCATCAATCATACCCTTGATAATGTTGATGAAGTCTTTCTCTTCAAGGACTTCAATCACATCCCATTCAATGAAGTCCACTTGGCTCTTGTAATGCTCGACCAAAGAGGAAGCCTTCTTCTTTAAGGTCGTTAAGATTGCTCCTAACGCCTTGATGACCTCGAGATTCAAATCGCTGCTATTCGGGGCCATTAATCGAGTCTTCAAGTGCTCTTCAAGGTAGAATTTATCTTGTGCTGACTCAGAAATTTGTTTTCCAACCAAAACAACACTTTCTTTGAGTGTTGCGACGTATTCTTTCTGCTGCTGCTTCTGTTTTAACAATTGACCGAGTGGGCTATCCTCTGGGATTGGTTCCTCCTTCTCTTCAGTTTTTTCCGTCTCAATCTTAGGACCTTCAGAGCTCTCGCCACCTGCAGGAGTTTTTGTCGTCTCAGTAGTTGTGCTTCCTTGATCAGGTTGGATGGTACTAGCTTCAGATTGTTGTTGCTTGACAACACCTTCTTCTTTCTTTTCCTCTTCATTTTGATCTTCATCAGCGTCATCTGCTTGTTTAGCTTGCTTATTTTTTTTGCGGTTTTCTCTTTCAAGACGCTTAACTTCCTTCTCTTTGAGCTTGGCTTCTTTTTGAGCGAGCTTCCTTTCTTTGTTGCGCTGTCGTTTTGCTTCTGCGTCATTTTCGGGTTTCTTCAAAGTTTCGACGATGCCCTTTTCTTGAGCCTCTTTTCGTTTAGCGCGTTCAACTTTTTCTTGTTCTTCGAGCTTGGCTAATTCCGCCTGTTCGCCTTCAATGTACGCTTTCACGCTCTCTTGGATCATTTCAGCCATTTTTTGAATATTCATTTTTTCTTTCTGCTGCACCTGGACATCGAGCTGTGAGAAATCAGCCTTTTTCACTTCTTCGAGGGGAGCAGCCTCTAATTTTTTCGGTGGCCTTGGAGTTTCGCAACCGTCGCAAAATGTTGCAGATTCAGGATTTTCCAAGGTACAAATTTCGCAAGCCCACATCGCCATAGGCTTTTCTTCTTCTTCCTCTTCTGGAATTTGCTCTTTTTGTTCTTCTGTCTTTTCTTCAGGATTTTCTTCATCTAACTCTAATTGAGACCATCCATCAATCAATACCAAGCACACTTCGAAGTGTTTCTCCACCATCTTATCTCCTTCTTGTACTTGTTCTGTCGGGACTGTGATATCAAGACTTGGAATCAGTATCCTTCCGTGATTCTTCACAACGATGTCTTTGATCAAGTCTTTAATTTTATCGACACTCCACTTGCTGGGGAGATTTTTCACCATGAGAAGCTTTTCCCACTGTCCATCAATTCTGATGCTGCTGAGACTCTCTTTCAGCAAGTCTTCGCTAATTGGTCCTTCTCCTTTGAAGTACTGAGTATAGAGTGCCACATTAAGAGTTGCCACTATCCACTCTGGAATATTCAATTCTGAAACCAGTTTTGGTGGGATATTGTATGGTTTGTTAAAGTTGTTCAATGGCATCAAACAATTTATTATCAGTTCAATGATTTCTTTCGTGTAGCAAGAATAGAGCACGAGAACCTCTCCATGCTGCGACTCTTTCAAGAGTTTAACGTGATCAACGAGGCCTATCACCCAACCCTTGCTAATACCAATAAGGTTGAAATGCTCTTCGATGAGTTCATCTTGAGTGAGATTCTTTCCTACCGTTGAAAATTCTGGAATACTCTCTATCAGACAGCGAACTTTCTTCATTACTCTGTTGAGAAGTATGAAAAGATAATGCTTCAAATTGAGTGGACCCTCAAATTGTTTTAAGGCAGCGATGATGATTTGCACCACTTTTCGCATGGCATCCAAATGCTCTTTCTTTTTCGAAAGTAATTGCGCGTTGGTCAAAGCGTCTGCTAGCCAGAAGCAAACGCTCCATTTACTTGGGATAGCGTACAGAGCTACAGGAAGGAAACTGTTGACAAGCTTTTGTTGGTACAATGGTAAGGCTTCTGCGTTGAAGTAGTATGAGTACCAAATATTACTTTGGTTAAAGATGAGCGAAGGTAGTGTGTTTTTGCTCTCTCGTCCAGCGGCCTGGTGGTTGATGATGCTCACTCCAGTGGGATCACTGTAGAATTTAAGTCCGGAGCACATACACAGTGATGCCTGAGAATAGAAAGAGAGCGAAAGAGCAGAGATGCTGTCGTCGCTCTTGATGTTTGGAAGGAATGAGTTAAGAAGATCAATGTTGTCGAAACTTTCGGGTTCATCATGAGATTTTTGGAGCTCGAAAACAGCATTATTTTTGTTGATAAAGGTCACCATCTTTTCGAATTCAGTGCTAAGCCAGCTTATCATACGGTCTATATCTGCATCTTTGTCGAAAGTAGCCTTGTAGTTGAGGAATTGCTGCAGAGCATGCAGCTTTTGAGCGTTTTTCGAATCTGGTTTTACCCTAGATGCTGCTATTTTGGCGATCTCAGCTGGAGTTGTTGTAGTCTTCTTAGAATTAGCTTCGTTGCTGACATTCGAAATATGCCATTCATTGACTTTCAGCCACCCTTCAACGGAATCATCACCGAGTTCGTCAAGTACTGACCAATAGATGATGTCAATCAAACTCAATTTATAATCATGGAGAAGGCTAGATTCGAGTTTGAGAGTTTCAATGTCACTCGAGCGGTGATCAAAGAATCGCAATAGGACACTCCTAGCTCCAAGAGCAATGCTCTTCTGAGAGTAATTAGTGTAATACTCCAGGATTTCGCTAGCAGTATATGATGAAGAAGGCAATCTCATTGGAATGTCAGGGAATTTCAGAGCTACAACAGGCAGCCAGAGAGAAACGAGTTGATTGTTGTCCCAATCATTGTAATTAACGAGCACGGATGAGCTCTTCGCATCAAGAGCCATGATTTGGACAGGGACATCCGTATTTCCGATTCCCTTCTGGAAGCTGAAAAATTGAGAATAGAGTTTTCCTTGTCTGTTCGCGATTGAAGCAATTGCCCAAGTGCCCAAGGAAATTTCTTCGGCGGTCATTGTGGACCAGTCATGATGAGCGTCAGGGAGAGTAACGCCACTTGGAAGTCTCTGGTCACAAATAATGTAAGTAATTTCAGCTGCTTTTCCTTGGTCACCAACTCTCAGCGGCTGTCTTATTTGCTCGAAGAAATCGTCGAACTCCCATGGTTTTAAAGAAGGTCTCACGTAATCCTGCACTCTTGGGATGATATGCTTCTCCCAGTGTTTCAAGAGCTTATTTTCTACTTGTGGCAAAGAGTCAGGAAGGGAGCTCAGATAATAGGAGCGAGGAAGAGTAAGTTCTCCTTTCGACGGTTTTGGGTCTTTCTGCTCTTCCGTTGGTTCTGCAGTCTCTTTGGGTGGCTCCTGCTCGAACTCATATGTTTTACCCTTAGGAGCACTAAAGCTGCTTGGGAAGTAATACATCTGATTGCGAGCGTCTTTTTTGTCAATGAAATGTTCCCAGGCTTCAGTATATAATTGGTCGAAATGGTCAGCGCTTCGATCGACTGGACAGTCTTTTGACAGAGAGAAGAGAAGGCTTATAAAATCGACAATTTGCTGCTTATCAAGAGTGGCATCATGGAGCATTTGAACCCAATCCATAGTCGAACAAAGTTTCAGGAGAGCCCTCATAAGGACAGATGGAGTGAAATACTCTTCTTGACCAATTTTGCCTGAGTTGGTATAGAACTCAACGATTTTCTTGAATGATGTGATGAGCTTCTGGGGTTGAATAATGAGATCATGAGGCCATTGAATTTGAAGTCTTGGACGAATTTGTTCAAGAGGAATAATTTGGATGTTGGCACTTGGGTCATTCTTAGCAATCAAAGTGCAGATCTTCTTTCCTGAGACAATACCTCCCTGAATCATGCAGGAGTCAGGAATATCTATGTTAGCTGTGATATCAGAGCCGGGTTTTGCAAGATCAACCCATCCTCCAATCAACACGAATGTTGCTACGAGCAGTTGCCGGTCAAACTCTTCCAGTTGGTCGATATTTTTCTCATTCAAGATGTCAAAGTATTGCAATAACTGAGGGAACACCGCAGCCTTTATTTCTTCGTGAGATAAAAGCTCTCTCAGGAAGTTGGTGAGTTGGTTTACGAGGAGAGAAGTCGAATTTCCCGATTTTATTGCATAATGAATTACAGTGATTTTGTTCGCATCAGTGTACAATGAGTCTTTTGAAGGGCTCAATGAAGTTACGAGTTCATGGTTATTTTCGAAGGAGGAAACGATTGAGCTCTCGCACAGGCTAACGACTGCTTGAGATTTGAGTTTCTTTGTAACCGGTTGAGGCTTTTCGTCCGGAAGGGTCAGGTTGTTAGGATCAATTTTCTTTCTTATTTCCTCTTTGAAATTATCAACGTTTATTGGTTTTAGCCTGTTTTGAATTCCCAAATTCACCAGATTGGCAAGCTCTAGAGCAGTTTCCTTTGGGAGCTCTGAAAGAATTGGTGAGAAGCCAAAAAGATTAAGTAGTCCACAGACTTGGTAGGCTTCGTTCAAGTGTTTTTGCATTCTTTCGAGGAACATTTTTGCTTTGACGAATTGCAGCTTGTCCTCTTCCGAATCCTCTTCTTTAGGCTCTTCAATGCTTTTAGCGGCCTCTTCAAGTTTCTTTTCAAGTTTCGAGAGGTTCGCATTGTTCCACATCTTTTTCATTGGGCCTTTCTTGGATTTCGATCGTTTAGATTCTTGACGCTTCATTTTGCAATCAGTCATGCTATCAAGCATGGTGCATTCCCATCCAACGTTCAAATCTTGTTCATCTAACGTAATCAAATTTACGTCGGGGATATTCTGGAGCAATTTCTCTTGAGTCCTGAATTTCTCCACTGGAGGTGCTTGGCCAGGTAGAATCTGTTTTCCAATTGGCTTCTCGTTGCTCTTTGGCTTAGCCTCCGCTTCCTTTTTGATCTGTTCCTCCTTGTACTTTTTGTATTCTTCATAGGTTTGTGGGTATTCCTTTGTGAACGTTGGGTAAAGTTCTTGCCAATAGTAGAACACTCTGACGAGGAAAGTCATGTCTTCTTCATTTGCGAGATGAAGCATCACCAAAGTCTTTTGTTCCTTCTCTTCATACAGATCGTGATGGAGTAAATTGTTGTTTCCGATGATATTTCTGAAAGATATGCCTTCATCTTTTTGATTGAGGACAAGTCTGCCGAGCTTCTCCATTATGGAGAAATAGTTGTTTAAGTGGAAACCTTTAAGGACGGTTTTCGGTGCGGAAACTGCAATTGTCTTAGTCTCTAGATCTTCTAGGTCTATATCTTGATGGGTTTGAGACTTAAGAGCTTTCTGCAAACTCTCATAATCCTTGTGGAAAAGGTACATGTAGTCAATGTCGTAAGGGGTCTTGAACTGGTCGAGCCGGATTGCCTCCGAGATAAGCCGAGCAACTTTGGTCGCAGCTGAAATAACAGATGGAGCTTCGTGCTGATAAATAACGAAGTAGCTGACAAAACCGAGTTCTCTAGCAATGGAATGCTGTAATTTTGAAACACCAAGAGTAGAAACAAGTTCATATATATGACTGAAGAGGCTGTTTATCCTTTCAATAGAAACAATGTCGTTGCATCTATGGAGAATTCGTGCATTAAGACTGTATTTCTCAGTGGCTGGTGGATTTTTAAGTCCAAGTTCTTTCTTTAAAATAGCCACAAGCACACCAACGAGCTGAGCTTGAAGAAGTGGGAATGGAGCATTTCGGATTTTGCTCATGAGGAGAGTCACATTTTGAATGTATGACTGAGCTACCAACACTAGTTGTTCGAAGTTCAACGAGAGGAATTGCAATGAGTGAGAGAGAAGAAGAATTTGAAGTACGTTCTCAAAGAAACGGTCAAATAAGGCTCTATTCTCTTCGTTCTCATATTTTCCTCCTACAAATCTCGATAATATCTTTTCGTTCGACAGAAGAGCTATAATGTCGCGGAGGTTGCTGGAGAAACTAACGAGATACTGCTCAGTTAAGCCTTCCCAGAGAGAAATAGAAGCATTGCCTGTGCGAATCTTGTGGATCAACGAGCTCACGTTCTTGAGCTTGATTCCGATGATGTCCTGGTATTTCGTGCAGAAGTTCTGGATCAACTTTGTAGTGATCTCAAAAATCAATTCACTCAAGATCGTCTTATATGATTCAGGCACGCAGGTTATATTTGTCAAGCAGTCCTCTGAGAGCTCTTGAGTGAACAGACCAACCAAATATCGGTCAAAAGGAGTCGATTTCACCTTATCCAATAATCTCATGCAAAGTTGTAAACCAATAATTCTCAAACCACTTCTTTGAAGCTGGTTCTTTAAACAAACCTCGATCTCGTTTGTATCAACTTTGCTCTTAATGAGGGCAACAATTGCCTTCAAAGGATTAGCAGTGCTTGAATAGAAATACTCGTTCTCATTGACCTCGCCCAACTGCCACTCCTTCCATTTTTTGTAGGTGTCGATCCATTCCCTAAACACACCAATTTTTTCCTTAACGCCTGTATCTTGGATTTGAGATTCTACGTTTGTGGAGAAAGAACGACCAAGCGCTGGCTGTTTTGCCTCCAAAGGATCAAGAAAGTCATCTAAAATTGATTCCAATCGGCTAATATTGCCTCCAGCTTTAGTTGGAGATTCTGGGAAATCTTCGTTTCTGCCGACGTTCGGTGAAAGTTTGAGAAGGAAAGTGGAGCTAGCGATGACTCTATTAGCTACGATCTCATAGGGGCTCTTGAACTGCAATATGAATTGGTTTTGTTCATCCTTTTTCATGCTTGAGAGTGTGGATTTACAAACATTTTGGACTTCCTTCAGCGCATCATTGATTTCTTGCTCATGATTAATCTTATGCAACGAGCAGATCATCTTTAAAGAGTCTGGATTGCCAACAAATCTGTCGCTCAGGAGCTTGAAAATTTTCTCTTCAACTTTCTCATCAAAATCAGGTTGTGAAGGTTTTGTCTCTTTAGCCTTCTTCTTATCTCCTGAGGCTGATTTTGTTTCCTCCTCGCTCTCACTCTCTTTTTTCTCTTCTTCGTCCTGCGGAACAGGTTCTTTTCCTTTAATAGGACGTTTAGTGAGAGGTTTTGTTGCTTTCTTCTTCTTTGTTCCAGTTGAGACCAAAATTTTGCCTCCGACTTTCTTGATTTCAACTTTAGGCTCAATTTTTACAGGCTCTGCTTTTTTCGGTTTCTCTTCAGCTTTTTGAGCCTTCTGGGCTGCTTCTTCAGCTTCTTTCTTCTTAGCCTCTTCAGCTTCTCTTAATTCCTTAAGATAACTATTTCTGCACTCAGACACTTCTTCCAGCAAGAACTGCCACTCTTTTTCAGATTGTGTCTGCGAGAGCATCCAGGTCAATACTTCATTCCTGGTAGTTCCAATGTGTTTAATCTGATCAGCGGTACGTTCATCATCCTGTTGCTCCTTGATAAACTTCAGCAAGCCTGAATGATAGATGAGTGCAAGGATAGTGTAGGACTCTGCTTTGTCCCAAAGCTTCTTTAACTCGGGCTTGAAGGTTGGTCGTCTCTTCTCTATAAAGAGATTTTGAGGCTCTTTCACCTTTTGTCTGACGATTGATACAACATCAAGGAAAGCTCCCTTTTGATCATCAATCTCCTGTAAATAAGTTTTAAGGGAGGGATTTGTGATCTTAAACAGCTCTTGAGGTTCAACTTTGGGCTGGACTTTCTCTTCTTCTATTTTTCTTTCAGCAAGAGCTAGTGATCTTATTGCAAGAGGTTCATCTGATTCTTCTTCTCTAAATTTCTCGGATTGGTCTTGAACTTGCTGATCTTGATCTCCTAAATATTTAAGTGGCTCGATGAAATGATATAACTCATCTTTTTTGGCAAGGAAATCCGAGATTGAGACGGATCCAAGTCCACTCTTCACAATGTTCCACTTCAAATAGTTTTCTAGTTTCTTTTCTTCCTTAGCAAGAGGGGTACCTCTAATATGGAATTCGGCGATTTCAAGCGCAACAAGAGAGCAAAGAGTCATTGCGCTTAGATAGAGCTTAAAGTTTTTGGATCCTCCAAAGCGATCTTCGACGTCTTTCAGGAAATTACTGAGATTGCTGTTTTTCAGAGCAAATCGAGAAAATCGATAAATTGGCTTTATTCGGACTCTGAATCCCCAGCAGTTAAGACTGCGTTCGTCCTTATTATGAGGTGAGGAACTGAAATCGACTTGTATATTATTTCCCATAAGAATGAGAGGCTTTCTCAAGTTGGGCTTTCCAGAGATTCTGAAGCTCGAACCAACAGAATCACGATGATGCATAAAGAATCCAAATGAAGAGAACTGTGAATCATACCACGAAGTGATCGTCAAGAAATCTTGAGTTTGGTCACTCTGACATCGCTTGTCAAGTTCAACCGAGAGTGCCAATGCTCCAGGATAGGAGCAAGGTTCAAAGGATGAATGTTTGCCTCTTTCATAAGGGTGATTTGTTTCAAATACTTTCTCGTTGAGATGGTCGATACCTTCGGCGTTTTTGGCCATGATATGATCAAGGAGATTGATTTTTTCACCATTTTTCGTGACTATTTGTGCTAGCGTTGAAAATTTCTCCAGGAGATTTACGAAGAGATGTCCTAGTCCTTCTGATCCAAAGTTCCTAGTAACGCAAGACTGATAAACGATGTATGAGACAGAAGAAACGAAAATTGAAATCATTTCGCAGAGATTTGAGTAGTTGGCCGAGGTTTTCATGTTCGTGCTGACTTTAGGGTCGTTGAATTTGGTCGTGAAGAGGTCGATCATACGCTCTAAAGTTGTGGTGATACGAATGATGAAAGGAAGCTTATAATTCCACTCTTTTTCATCATTTTCCATTTTTTCGAACTCAACAGTCGTATCCAAGAAGAGTTTGAAAAATATTTTGACAACACAAAGATTCTCAAAGGTTGGAGAATCAACAGCTCTTAGCAAGCTCTCTTCAAGAATCTCCCAAAACTTGTCACATGCCTCTTGATGCGCTTTAATAACTTCTGGATCGATTGTAACAGATTTTTTCTTTGCAAAGGGTACTTTAGTGCCAGGTTCGACTTTAGTTGCTTTCTGTGTGTCAGCTACTTTAGCTTTTTGGTTCTCCTTTTCCTTCTTTTTGTCTTTTTTCGCTTTGATGATCTCCTTTTCTGCTGGGACCTCTTTTTTAGGTTCAGGTTTTGGTTGATTTTCTTCTATGAAGTAGGCTGGGAAGTAATCTTCGAAATTTCCTTCTTGAGGCTTGACACCCTCGAGATATTTGAGGTCGCGTAGAAGGAGTCTTCCGTAGGGCTCGATTAACGTTGTTTCAGTAACTTTTGCGGCCTGAGACTTCTTAATGAATGAGCCGGGTCCTGTGTTGTCAGTTGGCTGCTTGTCAAATTTGAAAATGTTCGCAGTCTTTTTGATGCATTCTATTTGGTAATCTCGTAGTGGGAACTCTGGCTTTATTGAATCAGGGTTGTGGCCATACTTCAGATAGAAGTAGACGATAGGCTGCAGGTTGTCTCGGTTTATGAAATCATACTGGATTTTTTGGCCTTCGTCGCCGAGTTGAATTCCATGATGGTTTCTTGAGGCTTGAAGGATGAGTGTCAGCCATTTATACATCTTCTTAGAGGTTCGAACGAGCAACTCCCATCCATTAACGACGATTCTCCAACCCAGAGAATAGAGTGAACTAAGAGCTTCGTCTTTTTTCAAGAGATCAGTTTTCGTAGAACTCAAGAAGTTGAAAAGCAAGGTTTCTAACTGTTCTAATTCCTCAACTTTCTCGTGGTGATAAAGGAATACAAAGTCTGAATGTTTGATCCAGTAGAACATTAATTTAAGCATTAAAGCAGTTTCACTCTCGTGGACCTTCTTAAGATCTTCAGCCTGAACTCCAGCAATTAGCGTTTGGAGAGCGTCCCTGACGTACGGGAAAAAGATTTTGAGAGAATCATAAGAGCCATCAATCGAGAATGCATAGTCCTTGCGAAGCTCTTTTATTACTTTCTTCTTGGGGGCCGTTTCTGTTGCTGGGGATTCTGACTCTTCAGTTGCCTCTTCGACTGGGAAGAACTCGAGGATTTTATTCAAGCGTTGTGTTAGCTTATTCTTCTGGCTGGCAATTCTCTTTTTTTCGGCTTCTTCACTCTCATTTGGCATCATGTCGCCATCACCGCCGCCATCACCGCCTTTGAGCAATCCGCCGCCTCTTCCTTCACCACCGCTGAACAAACCGCCTCCGTCGTGTCTCTTATTTGATAGCTCGTTTAAGGCGTGTCCATAGACGTACTCCCAGTTTCTTAGTCTCCAAGGGAAGGCAAATCGTCTGGACTGAACACTTAAAAGCTCATAAATTAATCTTGTGCTCAGATCCTTCAAGGTGCCCAAGGGAGCAGCCGTGATTTGCTTCGCATATTCGATTGGCAAGTGATGCAAATGGCTCTCTTCGTAGCGATGATTATCGAACGAAATTGTGATAAGAGAGGGGAAAACATTAGAATTTGACATTGATACCCAGTTAAAGGTGTAATATTTCTTGTTGTAAGGGTCATAACAGATGTGGATGTTCGGATTCATACAAAACGATCTTCTTGTGGTGGCAACAGTTTTCAGATGTGTTCCTTTCAACTGAACCTGAACCTTTTCCTTCTTCTGTTTTTCTTCCTCAGCTGGCTCCTCTTTCTCTTTCTTTTCTTCTTTCTTTTTCTCACCTTCAGCAGGTTGAGACCCTCTCCAGCTAAATTCTCCAAAAGGATTTTTCGACTCAGTAGATTCCTTTGACTCTCCGATCAGCCTAGATCCGAAACCGAATGATTGCTGCGAAGGATCTATTGGTTTGAAATCAAGACCTTGATCGTTAGGGAGTTTCAGATCAACAGGTTCAATCTTAGCTGTGCTTTCAAACATATTTGAAAGGCCCGAAGGCTGAGTATTGCTTCCGAAAATACTCGAAGGTTTGTCAGATGGCTCAACATCTCTAAATGGCGACTTCTCGAATGGATTAGACGCATTTGGATTGAAAATGTTAGTAGACTTTCCAAACACCTCAGAGCTAGACTCTTGGAATCCGAATCCTGTAGGCTGTGCTTTACCGGTTAGGAAAGAAGGAGGTTGGTATTCAAACTGATGTCCACCACGAGAATTCAACGCATTTATCGACATGCTGGCAACATTGAGCTGTTTTTCTCTTTTCGACAGCTCATTGAGGATTTGTACGTCATTTGGGTTCTTGGAGAAAACTTCAATGCCGCCTTCAGCGTAAAGAGCTACTTGATGTTTGTCCATCGTCCAAATGCAGTGAGAAACTTGATTTGGTAGGATCAAAGAATCATCTTTTGTAACGAAATCAGCGTTATTCTTCAAGGTCTTGGTTGAGATGTCAGAGGTTACTTCAGCTTGGGCAAGTAAAGTCTGGTTTCGGACAACCATCGTGAGTTTGCTGCGTTCTTTTTCTCCTTCGTCTGCGAGCCATTGAGCTGCTGTTTGGACGTCATCTTTGCTGTAACTTAGTGCTTGGGCGCATTCCTCAATAGTAAAGAACCCATTGAAGCCTTCATAGAGTTCTTGGACGAGCACTTTATCTAAAGGTTCATCCTTTCCTAAGCCATTGTTTCCTCGAGTTTTCTCTGTGTCAAACTCATAGAGAATGTATTCACAGAGCTTGAGTGTAGTATCGACTTCATCCTTCGTTTCTTTCTTAGTTTTAGTGCTCTTTCTTCGAGCTTTTAGTCTTTCTTTCTTTTCCTCAGCTTTAGCTTGCTTTTCTTGGGATTCAGGAGCCTCCTTTTTGGGTTGATTTTCTTGTGCAAGGGCTTTTTCTACCTTTTCAATCTTTATTTCTTGAGGTTTAGATTCTTCGGGTTTCTGGTCTTCTGATTTTTGTTCTGAAGGTTGCGATTGCTCATCTTTATCTTCAGCAGGCTTTGATTCTTCTGCCTTTTCACCTTCTGGCTTTTGTTCCTCAGGTTTATTTTCGACTGGTTTCTGTTCTTCCTGTTTTGGTTCTTCAGCCTTTACCTCCACAAGTTTCTGATCTTCTTGATTTTCCACTTCTGATGGTTTTTGTCCCTCCGACTTGTTCTCTTCTGCTTTTTCCTCAGGAACTTTTTGCTCCTCTGGTTTAGATTCTACAGGTTTCGAGTCAGCATTTTCTTGTTGTAGCTTTGGTTCCTCAGACTTCTGTTCTGGTTTACTCTCTCCCTCTGGAGCTTTTTCTTCGTTTTTAGGCGACTTTTGCTTTATGTCTCCTTCCTGAGGTTCACTGGAATGTTTTCTAGAAAGTTCCTCTGAGGCTTTAGGAGATCTATCTTGCGAAATCGCGGAGTCTTTTCTCTCTTGTTTGTTATCCCCTTCCTCTTTTTCTTGAGTGGGCTTTCTTCCTTTTAGTTTCTCGTCTTCTCCCAATTTATCTGCATCCATTTTCTCCGATAGCAGTTTTTTTCCAATAATGTAAAGGTATTCACCGTCGGTTAACAGTGGGAAGTTTTTGTTGATCATTTGCATGGATTGATGGCCAAAAATGTCAGGGCAGTAAATTTGGACGAGACCAGTCATTTTGAATGTTTCGGGATCTATTATCTCAAGTGTGCCGAATTCTCGAGAAGAATTTCTCAAATAGAGTTTGCCTTTCACATAGACCCAGCAAACTTCTTCAAGCTTGGACACAGCGGCATAGAGATACACTCTTCCAGGAACTGTACCTCTCTCTCCTGTTCCGATTTTGTACATTCCTCCGTTCGCAGCACTAATGTAGAGGTAGATGTACGCGCCATCAGTAGTCATGGAGGAATTGAGGAAGCTTTGCTTTTGGAAGTGAGCCACGTTGCTGATTTTGAATCCACCTTCATTGCAAAGAACGTTAATATAGTGGAGGTAAGGAGACTTTCCTGAAAGGAGTTTTATTTCCTCCAGCACAGGTGAGAGTCTCTTTGCCAAAGATTCTGCAATCTGGGTATCGAATTCGGCCAGCTTTTTGTGAGTTTCATGCAAAATTCTGATGGCATTCAAGAATTCTACGAATGACCCAGTATGGAAAGCAACTAAGATCAGCGCATATAGAGCTTCCCGAAGATGAGTGACTTCTGGCTTATTGCTATTCGATTCTTTGCTAGATTTGATCTTGGCCACAGTATCACTGATGAATTGTTCGAGTCTACTCTTGAACTGGTTGTTCAGATCGAACGGCTCATTAAAGAGCGAAAGCATTGGAAGGGATTCAAGTCTCTCGATGAATTTATCGAGCCCTTGCGGCCAGTTCGATGGATTATTTCCTGGCAATGTGTCGAAATTCCATGGTGAAAGAGCATGTTCTCTCAGCTTATCCACATTGTGAAACACCTCTATTAATATGTGATTAGCAAAATTATTATGAAAGATAGGCTACCGCTGTTCATTGCTATTGGTGAGTAGAGTTTGTCTGGAGTGGTATAGGTGTAGTATGTGGAGTTTCTGATGTGAAACTCTCGAGGAGCATTCCGGATCCCCTTCGAAATGTTGGCTGACTTCGAGGTCAGTGTTGTCGTGGTTTGGTTCTCAACTTTTCCTATCGTATCCTCATCGAAGTTGACGTACTTGGAGAGGTTTTTCAGGTCGTAAGATGACAATTCATCTCTAATATTGATATTGACTGTTTTATCTGAGCCACCGCCTACATCCTTTACTGCAAGAAGGTGAGTGGAGTTCAGATCAGCCAAGAAATTCTCGTTGGAGAAGAAGTTGTCTCCATACATATTGATAAAACTTGGCAAGCTCATTGGTTCTGGTCTACCAAAATAAATCCGCAGGATATCAAAGATTATAAAACTATTCTCAGATTTAAACTGAATTAATTTAATGCAATTCTTCAAATCAACAAATTCGATAAGAAGAGTCTGACCAGAACAAAATGGGAGTTTTTGGGGGGTCGATAATAGAAATTCAGGGGTTCCATGATTAGAAGCATTGGCCACAGTGTCTAACCTTTGTGAGCTCTTCTCTGAAGAAGGATTTCAAAAATTTAACGTAATAATCCACGTAATCAGTACTTTGAATCATTTAAATTAATTATTTTATCAAATAGGTAAGAACGGGAAAGTAGATCTTATTGGATTCCTTTCGTCAAAGCTCATATCAAATCAGAAATGCGTTGACAGTATGAGGTAATCTAATAAGGGAAAAGGAATGCCCTCTAATGAATTTTGTTAGAGTGTGATTAGAGGTTGATTTTACTGAAACAAGTATTTTCTTTGAGAGAATTGAGGATAAATACATGTATAGATCCGAATTTGATGACAAACTGCTGAAGTAAGTGAACTTTGATATATCAAATTTAATTCCTGGATGAAAATCATATTTTTGATGGAGTTAGTTCAATCTAGTATTATTTAAATCGAACTTTTGAGCCGCAGAATAAATGTGTATGTATGTTGTATTCTTGTGATCGAAAGTCGTCGAAAGAAGGTTGAAATTTATAGAGTTGAGGGCCCTCCTCTATCTGAAATTATTATTCTGTTTGTTGACTTTAGTCACTAACGTAATATCAATGAAATTAAATTAACGCTAAGAACTCATCCCTTCAACTTTTCAAATAGGTTTCTTCATCTATTCAAGTTCCAGCAAGCGAGTTTCGTCATCCTTATTCTCACTCGATATTTAAGGATAAAAATTTACCACTTTACATGGTGTCAAACTGCAATTTTGAGTTTAAATGTCTGACTGTATTATTCTATTTTAATTTCATACGATTCCTTTCAGAGAAAAATGTTGTCTGAACTCAACAAAATAAGAAGTTAGTTACTCTTTCATATCCTTCAAAGAAGAACGAGTGCTGAGACTTCACAATCTTCCGACGATACAAAGCGAGTCTCTCCATATTGTATTAATATTAACTGTTGATGAATGAACATTCGATATATACTACTGTTTGACACCTACAGTTTATGAAGTGGATTGCTGTCATAAAGAATTCTAAGCTTCTCACCGCTCATATATTAAATGAAGATGCATATTAACATTACTTGGTAATAATTTCAATTGGTTAGTCTGAATTTTGCGTATTTGTCGATTCAAATTTGCAAATTAATGAATTGATCTCAAGTTTTGTTGTGTTGTTGTGAGTAACATTAGTCATGATTTGTTAGAACTGCAGGAGAATTAATAATTGTAGTTATAGCTGAATTATCATATTTCATTACACGAATACGCGAAAAAATATTTTCGATACACCAATTTTCCAGCGATTATTTTTCCATATTCGACTGTATTATGGCAACTCCTTTGAATACCAGTACTTCAAGATACTTCTAATGGAGACACATAATCAAGAACGCTACCAGATAATATCCGGTTTTTTTAGGTGATGAAACACGACACCGTATTCATCATTTTTCTAACTACAATAAAATATTTAAATTATTATTATTTTCGTAATATTAGAACAATTAGTATTTAATAACGATTAATTCTTCGGGCAATTATATTGACTTTTACTATTTTTGAGTAAAATCAAGTAATTTAATTGTTGAAAGGGCAAGCTTCCAAGACTGTTAGCAGTAATTTCATTCAGTTTACTTAAAGCCGCTTCATAGTACTTTGACAAGTTTGGCTAGACGAGAAAAAGCTAGATTGAAAAGAAATTGCTTGAATTAGCTCAAATAAGTACTGTTAGCTTCTTATATTTTGGAAATAGTATTTCGATGTTGAGAAATGGGATAAGAAACTATTTTGAAAAGCGTATTAAATACTTTTTCGGTAGCGAAAAGGTAAAGTAAAGGATCATTTTTTTTTCTGCTCATCCAAAGTAGAAAGAGGTATTTCTCTGAGAAGAGGAAAGAGAAAAAAATTTGTCAGTTTCAAAAGAGTAATTGATCATTCAGATTTCATAGATTAATATTCAATACAAACTTTGAAATTTATTTCGACTATCTTTATTGATTTAATACATTCATGATACCACATGTTGTATGGCAGCGGCTAATAATTTAATTAATTTCACAAAGTAAGCAAGCGAATTAGCTTTTTCAACCCACTCTTTGATGACCTTATATATTGGTATGGTCATTGGTAGAGCCCATTTTTGTGTCAATTTTTGTTTATCGCTCCCTACATGAACACCCACAATATAGGCGGAAGGTCCAGAGAAATAGAATAACCCACCTCCACTGTATCCATTTGTTGATTCCATGCAATGGCTGATCAAATTGGAGCCATTCACCGCAAGTGTAATCGTCCCCTCTGTCTGTCCAGCAAATAAAAATTGACTTCGGCCTTCTTGATTTGAAATCTCACGATATCCATATAATCCAATTCTGTTATCTTTGACGAATCGTTGCAGAGCTTCCCTGGCCATGGCATGAATTCCAAAATATCCACGCTCAATTCCGACGTTCTCTTGTAAAATAAGTATCGCAAAATCGTGCTCGTTATCATCGTCTTTAGAAAGGAATTCTGAAGGATAGTAGATTTGAAAAACATCAGCCGATAACTCAGTGTTTTTTACATATTTAAATTTAACTTCTTCAGGCAGGGCCATTTTTTTGGTAGTTTCATTTAGGATGACATGTGCGCACGTTAGGACCACTCCAGGTAAGATAAGCAATCCAGTGCCGAATTTTTCTTGAAATTTAACTCTGCCGAAAGCCAAATGAAAGTTATTTTCCACCAAACAAGAACGAGTTCTAATTTGAGTTTCATTACACTCAATCTCTTCGAATTTATTGACTTGGGTTCCTTTTAGGGCCATCATTTGAGAATAAATTTCCGGCCATTTTTGGTGTAGCTTTGTCCAATTATTTGACTCGCTGGCTTCGTTTTGGTGCTGCTCTCTATTCTGTTGGAATTGAGAGAGATTGACTTTCTCTTTTTTAGCCAGTTCTCTTAACAGCATTATCAGTTCCTCCTTCAAATTAACAAGGTTAAGAGTAGAAATTTTCATCGGTACTAGTTTTCCGGATGTAATACTGTCCCAGCAATATTTATGAGCATTTTGTAACTCCATAATTAATTTTAAAATTGAGTCGATTTTAGACTTTAAGAAATCATCTTTTTGAATGTTTGTGAGATCAAAATCGTGGGGTAAGGCAATAATGTAGTCGAGGTTGATAGCTTGTGTCGAATGGATAACAATCAAATTTTGTTCCCTTTGAGCACTTCTTTCACTGGGGTCAGAAAGAAAAAAAGGGTGAAATTGATCGAGGGGAAGGTCAAATCCCTGCAAGTCTCCATCTTCGCAGCAACTCTCTGGATAGTCTGAATAGGTAGTTCCCAAAAGACACAATTGTTGTTGAGTATCAATGTGTTTCGTTTCCTCTTTAAAAGAATATGGCAATTGAAGCGTTTCCAATCGTTTTTGAATTGCACCTCGCCATGAATGAAATGGTCCGACAAGCTCATTTTTTGAAGTATTTTTGTCAGTTACAGCAAGTCGAAGTTGATTAAAAAAAGGAGATTGAAAATTTCCAGTATAAAATTCGTCTTTAATATCATCAAAGAAGGCTTGAGAAGAGAATGCGGCATTTATGCGTTCTTTTTCAAATTCCTCCAGCATTTGCTCTTCAATTCTCCAAATATTCTCGAGGCAATATTCAAAGTGTTTTTCAGAGCTTTTTAATTTAATATTTTTTCTTTCCAAATACTGAGCCAATTCTTGGAGAGAAATAATAATTTTTGAGTCGGCATTCTTCAAGATTGCGGCTATCTTCTTCTCCACATTCTCTGCCGTTACTTTTGGTATCTTCATATCATCTTTTGAAGCAATCGCCAATGAGTAGAAGCCATTTGGATCTGCGAAAAAATAGTAGTTCTTTCCCGAATCGATAATTTTAATGCCATGATGTACCGAATTGAAAAAATTTTCATTCTCAAATGAGCTCGTGTTTTTGTCATCAACTCTTCCACGTATCTCCAATTGTTTCGGTTTTTGATGTTGACCTTCGACACTTTCAAAGAATAAGGCACCCTTAGTTGAAATAACATTTACTTCAATTTCATACACAACCAGTCTCCCTTATCCTGTGGATTTAGCAACAAAATCTCATCATTGTATGGGGCTGCAAAACACTTATGAAAATTAAAGTCAGACTTTTTTTCATAGTTGATTTCTGTGTGATAGAACGTGTTGGTACTGAAATCAACTCGATATTGTTCAATACAATCTGATGGTTTTTCTTTATTCCCGTCGAAAATGAATCCGCCAATGATATATAGATATTGCGTTCCCTTCCATTCGAAGTATATACAGGTAGTTCCATGTCTTGCTCGCTGTTTGCTATCTTTTGGGACAATCTGTGGTGTAGCCCACTTCCTCTCTTTCAAGTCTGCGAAATATATTTCACGGCAGTTTTTCTGTTCCCCACCTTCAATCTCGCATTTTCCATAAGCATGAATAACTTTGCCCCCACCGAAGCAGACTCCCATACCAGATATCATTCCTGACTCCTGGTAAGGCGAGGGAGGAAAGATTTCTCCTAGTAATTCAGATTTTTTGGGTTCTAAATTGAACAAAAAATTTTGAAGCTTCCCTTGGCATAACACGTTAAGGCAGTAGATGATTTTAGATTCATAGTTGACAAATACTCGAGAGTCTTGAACAAACGTTGCTTGAGCATAAGAAGCGAAGATTAAAGTGTAGGGAAGAGTCCCTATTTTCCCCTCTGATGGCTTAGAGTAATCTAAGTCTATTAACTCAAGTGGGTTGCTGAACCTTGATTGAGACTTATAATATGCAAGCAGCTTTTCTTTATAAATATACGAATTATAATCATAGAAGTACAAAATTGAAAACACCTTTTCCCGGGTTTTTGGAGATCTCCAATTGCTTTTCAAGGAATTTGATTTGAATTTCATTGAAAAGAACGTAAAATTTTTTATGATCACGATATTCATGCAAAATCTCAAAGAGACCTTGTTCGTAGACAAAGGACTCAGTTGGGTGGGACTTATTTTTATCTGAAAAAATTAGAAACCTTGGATTTGGTATTTATGCTTACCACTTGATAATGAAGCAGACGCCTCATGATATTTTTTGACAAATTCAATATTTTTCTCTTTGGAAAGGTTGCGTGACACTAATAAAATATTGTTGGAAGACGCCTTGCGTAAGTGATAGAGGATTCTTTTCCAAATGGAGCAATCTTGGTCCGAGAAAATGATTTGCTGAGTTTTAAAATTAAAGCAATGGTCAATGATGACCAAGTCCGGATGGAAACTCGAAATTGCTGGGGAGACAACGTTCTGAAAAATGTGATCCCATTCACTTGATCCCATGACCTCTTTTTTGAAATCCAATGGCAAAAGTAATAGGTTCCAATTTATCTCCAAAGAGGATTTCATTTTAGAAATTTCTGAATTGTTTGTCGTTCTGTTGGCCAGATCGAATGTAATGTGCTTGCCTTTCTCATAGATCATGATTATTTGGACGTCATCATAAGCAGAATATTTCAGCATGAATCTAATACTCAAATCTGTATATCTATCGCCAAAGATGATCAAAGAGATTCTCTTTTTCTCTTCCACGTTCTCTTTTTGGAGATAAAAATAGTAGAGAGGAATTGCGATTTGAAGGGGCGAGTTGCAGCTGGGCTCGAGGCTGATGAGATGTTTGTCATATTGTTTAAGAAAGAAATTCAAGAAGTTTCTCTTGGTAGCAATGTGGTAGATTTTTCTCGTGCATATGCCTATTTCCCTACACAATTCGTGATCTATTGGAGAGCAGGTGGATCTAGTCATGGAAAAAAACGTCGGGAGATCCTCGAGAAATTTTTTCAATAAAGCTTTTTCGCGGAAATCAACGTTTTCAAAGCCGCAAGCAGCCCTGCTGAATAATATTTGGTCACGCTAACATAAGGAGAAGAGATACCTTTCGTATTCAAAGGAAGGCAAGTTAGTAGAATTCCAAGGATGTTCGGCAGCTCTCAAGGTTACAAGTCGGTTTCCCATGCTTCTCTATATTAAATTTAATTATTCTGAGTTTAGAATCTCTACAGAGTACTGATTTTAGCTTTTGTAAAAAATCCTAGAAACCACGCCGAACGTTTTGTATCAAGGGCGTTCAGTTAAATTTGATGCATAACCTCGAGAGTAAGACTAATTCTCCTAAAAAGTTTTAAAATTATTAGAATTTTCCCAATACTCTATTTAACAAATAACTGCTGCTCATCAATTACAGGGATTTCGAAGTGAAGGTACTAAATTTACTTAGAAACTCAAATCTTTTCAGACGAACACACCACCAGAAACAAAGCAAAAATTTCATTTGTTTTTATATTTCTTTTTATTCGTGGGGTATTTCATTAGACTTGTCAGCCAATTTGAAGGTCAAAATGGTTTTTAACCAAAATTGTTGTGTCCAATGCTTCACAAATTTTGCTCGAATGAGTGTTTTCGAAAATATTTTATAATAATTTTTTCAATTTTGTAAATTCAATATTTTAAGGATTTCTCAAATGTAAAGGGTAGCAGGTACTCAAGCAATCTAGTTACAACGTGACTCAAAATAAATTTCTTTACCGAATATTAAATAATGTAATGGGAGCTCCAAGTTTGTTCAACGAATCCAATAAACAAACAATTTTTGGTAATCAAGTGTCATCCCATTCGATTAGAAACCGATAAGCTCATCCGTGATAACCTCCTGAGATTTAAACAAAATCATTAACACAATGAGATGAAATCAAAATAATCGTCCAATATCCTTAAATTACTATCTAGCCCATTGTCGGCTCTTTCTGTATCAAATTAAAGTAGTTCAACATATGGTATGACTCAGGAAAAATGATTGGCAGTTGCGCCTATGATGTCAATTAAGAGCTAGCTTCATAAGAAATTGAAAACTAGTCATTACTACTGTTATTTCCGTGTGGTTAGTACTACAACTCAGTAATTACTCTCTCCTGAGTATAGCTTTACACATACAATAGTTACCGAGTTTAATCTGAATTGTACATAAAACTTTGTGTAATCCCGGTTGGTGCGAGCCAGATAAAAGCTCAGTTTCAATTATTTTCCAGCCACGAAAAACACTAAGAACCAGCTCTATGACCCGAATCGGCCTTTGTTTCGAATAACAAAGCCGATTCAAATGAATTCAACTCGTTCTCCCGTACTCACCAGGAGCAAACCTACTCCTTCACCGACACCAAGAAAATCTCTTGTGCAAGAATATCTTGAATACATAAGCTCTGTGGAAAAAGGAAGTCGCAGCTCAAGTCGAGCTCAAAGTAGAGACAAACAAAAATCCCATCGCTCAATAGTCGAATCTCCTGTGATGATGGATCAGAATTTTACAATCGGAATTAGTAAAAATCAATTCATTTTTCATTATGTGATCGGAACTGGTGGATTTGGCAGGGTAATAACATCGAAAAATTCAATTATTCACTTTTCACAATAGGTATGGAAGGTCGAAATGCGCAAAACTAGAGGCTATTATGCTATGAAAGAGATGTCTAAAGCAAAGTACGAAAATATCCCGTTGACTTTCTTTGAGTGTTATTAGAGTAATTACTAAACGAAGTGTATCATCCGTCATGAACGAGAAAGAATTACTTTCAGAATTAAAACATCCGTAAGTCCCTATCGACTTGGATGACCTCTCAATGAGTTTTTCTTTGGTTGCAACAGATTCCTTGTAAATATGATTTACGCGTTTCAAGACAGAGATAACTTATACTTGGTTATGGATCTGATGTCTGGTGGTGATTTACGCTATCATTTAGGCAGAATGAGGAGGTTCAGCGAAAAACAAACGAGTACAACATCATCATTTGAAATTCGATAGCAATATCGGTAATTGTTGCTAATAAATAGAATTCTTTGTCGCTTGCATGATCATTGGGCTCGAATATTTACACATGAATGGAATTATCCACAGAGACATAAAACCAGAAAACTTGGTACTTGATGGAAAAGGTAACTTTTTGAACTGGATGATGGGTTAACTTGAGTTGAATTGAAATTAGGGTATGTAAGAATTACTGATTTAGGAGTCGCGAGGATTTGGAAACCGGAAAATGCTAGCGATACTTCAGGTACACCAGGATACATGGGTAAATCAAGATTTGTTAAAAATGATAATGACAAATTGCAACACCTACAATTAGCTCCCGAGGTGATGTGCCGTCAAAACCATGGTGTTGCTGTTGATTACTTTGCTGTGGGGGTGATCGCATTCGAATTTATGTTTGGGAGAGTAATTCCTAACAATAATCACTCTTGGGTTCTAAACTGATAAACTTTCGCTTAGAGACCTTATCAAGGAAGATCAAGAAAAGAAATTAGAGATCATATTCTTTCGAAGCAGGTGCAGATCAGAAAATCTGACATCCCCGAAGGCTGGTCAATTGAGGCTGCAGATTTTATCAACAGAGTAAAAAAAATGTCTCGCGGATCAGAAAATAAGAATGTCTTAACGTTTAGCTGATTCAAAGGAAACCTATCAATAGATTAGGATTAAACGGTCCCAATGAAGTTAAGTCTCATCCTTGGCTCGCGGATTTTCCTTGGCATGCGCTTTATCGCAAGGAAATAGAAGCTCCTTATATTCCACCGGTATTAATTCAATAAACTAAGATAAAGACTCAAATGATTAGATGAATGAGGATAACTTTGATAGTCAGCAGATGTTGCTTACAGATGAGGAAAATGCTGAACTGATTAAGCAGAATGCTTTAATGCTTCGCCGCAAGTCAGTTCAAAGTAATACTTAAATTATTTCGACGCTTGTCTCACATAATCTGATCTGTAGATTTGTTCAATGGGTATCAGTATGAAAGCCCCATCAAGCATCCAAAGGACAGTTTTATCGAAAGTAAACGGTCGACACCAAACGTAAGTTCGTTGAACTCTACTCAAAGATTCAATCTATGACAGAACATAAATGAGGAGAGTTTGAATTATATATCAAAAGCTAATATGCTCAATTTTGGAGAAAATATATACAAAAGTAATGACCATTTTTTTTGCCTTAATTGTAATTGCATTGCATTAACTTGCTTGCTTCTGGAGTAATTTCATTTGCCATTAAATTGAATCTCTTTACTCCCTCTATCTTATCCTCTTTATAATACCTCAGAATCTCAGCGTTTCTTACTGAAAACAACAAGTACGTCAGATGCCAAACATGCATTAGTTGTATATAATCTTTCAGAAAAAATCTGCAGCATACTTGTTTATTTTAGGAAATATAATATTGCATCTGTTCTGAAAAGAATAAAAATTACACAAACAAAAAAATAACAATTATAAGCATGGTTGAATTGAAACTTGCAACTTTATTCAAGCAGATAGCTGATTCTGAGCTATCTGCAGAAAAAAATCGTCACAAAATTGTCGGATTGCTCGAGTGCGAAGATCATTACCTCTTTAAATCTCTGCAAATGTACGAGAAAGATTATTTAGTTCGAGAAGACATCGCACAGTTTTTGAGAAATGCTGGACATAAGCTGGAGTTGGAGGATGCTGGCATTTTAATCAGTGCATATGACATCGATAACGATGGCAAGATGAGTCTACATGAGTTTTTGAATTTCCTCTTGCCTCATTCAGGCATTATAACGCCGTCGAAAAAGATTTCGAAAGATTCTACCATTTCAGATGACTTTAAAAGAGAACTTGCTAACTTCATCGTGATGGAAATTGACGCACTCAAGAAAATCCAACAATCTATAAAGGAACTTGCTTCGGATCCAAAATGGAGTCCATCATCAGGCTTTAGTCTTATAGACGCTGAAAGGTCTGGCTCTTTGGACTTAACAAACCTAATCAACTTTTTCCGGAAAGGTCATGTCAGTCTCGATTACGATAGCGTACTTGCTCTTTGTCGGCGACTCAATCGAGGAGTAACAGGCAAGGTGTCCTACAGTAGTTTTCTGAGTTGGTTCGACGAACCTATTGGAAGAAAATCTCTCAAGCATTCTGCATATGATCCTGTTGGAATTGAAACAAAGAATATATTGGATCGTATTGGAACTTACTTGCGCTCAAAATCGCCTCAGAGATTCTCTCACAGAGGAGGATTTTCAGATTCGGGTTTAGGCTTCAGAAGGTCGATTGATCCCTCGATTCATGACCGTCACGCTTACAAGAGGTACTATGAGAAATATCATAGACTTCCTGAATCGAAACAAGTGTCTACAGGATATGTCAGCAAATTGACGCAGTCAACACATGAGCTTGGAGCAGCTCAAAGAGCGTTGAACCTTTCTGCTTATCGTGTCAATCCAATTTATTCCGATAGCAAACTAAGGCCACACAGTCGGTCTCCCAATAGGTATGAACTCTTAAGAATGGTTGATAGAGCATTAGAAAGATCAAATGACAATATTGAGAGAGCAGTTTCCCAAGAGTATGAGGAGAGAGTTTATCAGACTGATTTGAACAGATTAGTCGGAAGAGCACTAGCACGATCTTATGACAATCTTGCAGCTTCAGGAGGACTGAAATCATCTTACGCGAGTGGAATGAAAAGATCCTATTTTGCTGAAACTGCTACGAAGAGAGATGGAAATGGTATCACAGGTGAAGATCCAATTGAATCTCTGGTCCAAAGCACCTTAGAACAATCTTTACAAGTAAGAATTCGTTCAGCTCTTCAAGACCGAGATACCGGAGCAAGGTTAAGTCCAGAAGCCAAACGAGTTCTAACACTCTCTGATGTAATGAAATGAGCAAGCAAATTAACGAAATTTCCCAGCAGAGAGGATATATTCTCCTCTATTGATTAATACTTTATGTCATCGCTTCATACTAATAGGATATCCATTTGTTAAGCAGCAGATTAACATTCGACAAATTATTCACTTAATTATCTACATATATATAACAAACAGTAACAAAAATATTGACAAATCCGCAAACTTATTCAAGATAAATCATTAAAGCATCAAGCTCTTTTCTATTAAAGAATCATTTTTTCTGTCGCTGTTTAATTGTTGAGTTAATATCTATTGGTAGTGTTATTAGCAATACACATAATGACAGATATTTCAGTCAATGGTTTCGACTTCGACAATCAATTAATCGATAAACAATAATTCAACTAGTCATGCTCTTACTCCTTTTTGAAGTTACAATGAAATATATGATCATGAATTTGAATTCTTTCGTTTGACACCAACACACCAACCAAGATATTGTTCCAAGAAGGTTGAATTCAACATTTTACTGATTGAATTTTTTTCGTTCTGCTGAACGGCTCCTTGATTTGACTCTCTTCTTTCCTTCGGTTGACCTCATGGACATTTTTTCGAATCTCTTCTCGTCGCTCTTTCTATCAGTGGAACTCGCTCCTATCTTGTTCGAGAGGTCTTTGTACTCATCAGGTTTTTTCGCTCCACATCTTTTGCAATTATCTCTTCGTTTGAAATTTACGTTCCTGCAACTGAAGCATTGCCAGTCTCCGTCCCTGTAGAATCCAGGAGGTCCTATTAATGAAACATGAATTCGCAAAATTTCTGAGGGAGGCTTTGGGCTCGTACATCGATTGCATGAAATTCTCCAAGCAAAATTGCTGTTGTTGCATTCTGAGCATTTCCAATCGCCTGCTCGCTTCGGTGGGGCCTTCTTTGAGACGCTCGATTCTACATCGTCTTTCTGCGGTTTCGTTGTATCTTCTTCCTTCACTGAAAATGCTGATTTTTTCGAGGCTTCATTTTTTATTTCAGATAAAGGTTTAAGGATTGATAGACTCCTCTGGACCAATTTATTTTCAAAAATAGGTGGTTTATTAACGTCTTGGAGCAAATCTTTATTGAGCGATTCTCCAAGCATGGATTCAATAGTGTTAGAGTTTTGCTTAGTTATTGATGGAGTGGTGAGGAATTGCGAATTTGGATGATGTGCCATTAAATTTTGTTGCAGAATACTGATTATAATGTATTCTTCGGATTGGCTCAGATAATTTCTGATGATTTGCTTTTTGAGAGTTTCTCTTAGAACAATTTGTGGTTTCATCATAAATTTGATAACAACCTCTAGACCGTCTTGGGTGTTCAGAGGTATCTCTTAATTACTCAAGTTTCCGTTAATCCTTTTAATCAATTAAAGCACAAAACCAAGCCTTGTCTTTCAGATCTTCATTTATTTGAGCAGCTGGTGCAGGGATCACACCGACCTTTAAAAGAATAAATTTGTAGCATAACCTGCAACAATAAGAAATTTATGTCTCAAGATGTGGCTTCAATACCAACTTCCAGCAACACAGAAAAAGAAGTTGATGAAGCCGATGAAATATGATATAATTTTATCAGAGATGATCACCAACTACAAGCATTTTCCCGACAATTGAAAAATAAATGTTTTCCATGAAAATTACAGAGAATGTTTTCTGGAACAGCACCACCTCCCCTAGTTTTAATCTAATCTCACTGTAATGTTATCCTAGTGAATTCAATCAGTATCATCTTATAGCCTTTGATCGCAAGATCAGGAAAATCCCGTTAAATTATCCGAGGATCCAATGCCAAAGAAATGAATAACGCTTGTTAATTGATTTTGTCCATTTGTTATTTTCCTCTTACCAGCACCCAGTATCTTGATTTTTTGTAAGGCAGTTCAACCATTGGTTGATAAATCGTTCAACGCAATAGAAATACAAATCATTTAAGTAATTCAAATTTTTGTTGCCAACTTTTTTGTTGGAAATATGAAGAATAACCTATTTTTCAGATCAAATTTTGGTCATTTTCAATCATGGTATAATGTAAAGAGAAACTTTATGTCAAGTTTATGTGTAGACGAGAGGATTCCTCTGGAATTTCACAAATTTCTTATCGTAGGTTCTCTATGGTATTCCCAATTCTGCTCTACGTTCTCTCGAGAACTATTATATGAATTGTAGTGATAGGAAATAGACTAGAAACCGCGTTCAAGACTTCAAGCTTTAAAATTTTGAGAATCTCGCTTAAAATCGCACGTATGAATTAGTCAGATTGATTTAATTACGGTATCTCCCGCTTGTATTACTTAAGTTCTTCAAAGATTCGATTTAATAATCAAAAAAAATTCTCTCTCAAACTCTCAAGCGATAAATTTTTCATTACAACATGGACGATACTTATGATGTCATCGTTTGCGGTACAGGTATTACCGAATGTATCCTCTCCGGCTTGCTCTCAGTCGAAGGAAAGAAGGTCCTTCACATCGATCGTAACTCTTTCTACGGTGGAGAGGGAGCTTCTCTCAATATCAGTGCTCTCTGGAAACTCTTCAGACC
>ENA-UOTZ01000381-UOTZ01000381.1-compost-metagenome-genome-assembly--contig:-NODE-381-length-37703-cov-15.397066_pt1 | contig 37703 bp, 29 predicted proteins | sample MGYA00238144_ERZ746983 | MGnify/ENA primary metagenome ERZ746983 (study PRJEB28759, sample SAMN06268863) | compost metagenome | isolation source: single cell | place: USA: California, Emeryville, Joint...
AAGGAGACATTGTGAAAAATTTTATTTGACAAAAACGAATTCAAATATTTTTTATAGATTTCTTGGGAATCAGCCATTCGTTCTAGTAATAAGCTCCGAATACACAAGTAGCTCGAGTGCGACATAGATATCCCGAGAATGCCACACCTTTCAATTTTTTGAGAACATCTGCATACCGAATAAAAATAAAATATGGCTGTGTAATATATGAAAATGGTTTTCTACTACTTGAATCTCTTCTAGCACATCATTTGGTCTTTAGTTACGCCTTCATAGATGAGCACTCAAGCATCGCTGCATAATTTTTGATGATACCTTCTTCTGCCTCCACTTTTCCTCCAATTCTTTCTCTAAAAAATTCAAACAAAGCCTACAATAGATGAGAACGTGGCTCGCAGAATTCTCTGTATTTGTTCGACTAAGAACTCCGCATGTTCCCTTGAGAGATAGTATTTGAAATGTGATCGTCCTGATTCGACTCCCCAGTTTCTTTTTGACGTTTCGAAATTTGGTTTCAAAAATATTTGAATCAGGAGAAAGCATTCCTGATCCTCAATGCACATTTCCTTAAGAGGTCAACTCATCTGATAATGATTTCCCTTTCTGAATATCCACGATCCAAAACTTTCCTTCTTCATGATATATAAAACCTTTTTCCAGACACGCGTGAAAGAAACACGATTCTGCCTCGCCAATCCTCACACCAAGGAGGCTGAAAAGTTATAGTCAACATCACAGCAGGTTTTCCTAACAGAATATTAATCTTCTTTAATAACAATGGCTTGAAAAAATGGGACAGGACCCTTTGAATTGTCCTTCCAAAATTTAAAGTCTCTCAATATTAGCCTAGACGAATCTAACACAAAGCAAGGGAAAACCATCATATTTTAGCTCAAAGAATAGGAAGTATGGGTTCAAAGGTAAGAAATAACTGCGGATCAGCCACATCCGAAGAAAGGAGGTTTAACAGAGGGAAATAAAGGAATAAAAAGAATGATACTTTCAATCTTTTGATCACAGAAGGAACAGCAATCAGTAATATTGTGAAAATGGCCACTTATACAGGGCCCTTTATGTATAAGTGGACATTTTCACAATATTACTGATTGCTGTTCCTTCTGTGATCAAATGATTGAAGTATCATTCTTTTTTTTCCTTTATTTTCCTCTGTTAAACCTCTCATATCGAGAAAGAGGCTGCTACCGCTTTGCTTCTGCAAAAATTTTGCTTTTTCTCGATATGCTCGGTTTATTATTATTTATTTTGGATTTGAAGCTGTTTGACAAGTGTGAGAAGCTGAGAGGTTACAGATATCAGTGTGGTATTTATTTCGAAAAGGATTAGTAATTTCTGATAATTGGCTGTTAAAGAAAGAGAAGATCATGAATTAACTAGGCATATAGCATGATATAGCTTGTGAGTACAGTTAATATGTAGATGAATACAACGAATTAAGCGAAACATTAGAGCATATGTATTATTCAGGTTACCAGGAGAATTAATGCCTTGATTCATTGGTAATATTTATTTTGAAGAATTTTATCTGAGGACGCTGCTGGAGTAAGATTTTTTGAAAGACTTCGTCATTGAGCACAGCAGAAACTTGGTTTCCTCCTGAAAGAATTGCTTCTTGATGGTGTTATAAGAGAATGCTAGAATCTGGTTCCAAGTGCAATAATATGAAAGAATTTACGATTGAGGAAAAAGGAATGTGTGAACCCGAGCCTATGCAGCAGGTAGTAAACTTTTGATGCTTCTCATGGATTAGTGTAATCGCTAGCTGTTTGAGGAAAGATCCCAAATCAAAATAGCAGTTCGATCCCAATTCAGTCCTGGTAACTCAAAGAACGAAACCAAAAAAAAGTTGGCATCGTAGTTCCTCTTACAACATTTATCTTCTGTTTGTGTGTTTCCATGATAATAATCAAGAGACCAAATTATTTGAATTCCATTTAAACGATAATTTTGAGTTTGTTGCTCTTGAATATTTCAATTTGAATACATTAATTAGCGAACGTAGGTTTGTTTTCTTGCGGACTAGTTGCTGAGAAAGCTCGATCCATATCTTCTTATACTTTCATAATAGGATCCGGATGGAATTTGGGAATTCTCCGTTTTTGACAAACTATTAAGGTAATAATGCATGCATGCTTTTTGGGAACCAAAGCATAGAAATCTGAAATTAACGTTATTCGCTCTTCGAACTTAATCCTTCCATCGAGCATAAACATTATTCCGTCTTTCAGGATTCATAACATTTTTCAGGTTTCAGTTATGGAAGGAGGTGATTAGGTTTCCTGCTGCTTGATTAAAAATTAATGATGAATATGATAGTTCACCGGCTGCAAGGAGCAAGGAGAGCACACGTTGAAATCAAAATTTCCCATTACTACCGAGTGAATGTTGCTAAAATTCGCGAAAGGGTTCAGCTGATTTGGAATTATTTCCCTGAGCAAAAATATTTCGAACTGCAACAGAAGCTAAGGGTATCTACGAGGAGTCGTGACAATTGCCAAGTTCACGAAAACTTTCGTTTTTGGTACTTTAAAAACTAAGTCGAAGGAGAAAAGGCGATTGACGGAAATGAGAGGAGATTTGTCAAAAGTTTGACCAGCATGCTTAGAACCCACCAGCTTAAACCAATATCAGCCTCCTCATCTGCTCGCCTCCTTCAATAAATTACAGCTTATTCATTTGTTTCATCTCGAACATTTAACGAATCTTCTCTTCTCAAGTTTATGATGGTTCTTGACCAATGAGTGAAGTTACAATCATTTGATCGTGGTGCATGCGATTTCTCTTCCATAGTTAATTCGTTCCTGTAACAAACATTAAATCGAGCTGACCAATTCATCAGTTTTTCTTCTTGCTCTGGCAATGGTCCTCTTGATGTAAAGAATAAAATTGAGTTTCAAAGTATGAGAGTCTTGATGAGTTAACAATTTATGTGATTCTCAAAGGCGAGGAGTTATAGACCAGAAAAATTCGCCCTTTGTAGAAGTGCTGACTGTGTCAAGTTTGGAAACGATGAGCATGTCTTCACGACCGAAAGGTTCTGGGTCTTGGAGCGTTTCGAAGAGCACAATCCAGAAAGAGAGGCTAGCTATATTCTCCAGATCGACTAATTGAAACTTTGGTTCATATGAATTTAGAAGATACCAACTTTTTCTTAAATTTCTGCCAAACCAATTACCAAGGTTAAGAAATTTGGGACTTCGAATTGATTAGATAATAACAAAATAAATTTTGAAAATTCATCATTGAAGAATATATTGGCATTGATAATGAGTAGGTGGTATAAACAAGCTTAGTGAAATTTCAGTTCTGAAGTTGGATTTCCTTTGGTCCCTTCCTTCAAGTTGCCAAATTTTCTTTTGAAGTGAAGGACGCCCAATAGGTGTTGCATGCCTTCTCTTGTAACGTTAATTCTACGAAATGAAGTCTTGAAAGAGGGAAAATGATGTTCATGGGTGAGTTGAGGAACAGTCAGGCTTATCAAGAAAATTATGATTAACCAATGCTTGATCTCTGAAAAGGCGACTGTAATAAATCACTTCTGATGAAACGTCGATAATAGAGCTTGCCCATTAGCAGCTCATTGAATCGTCAGGCCCTCGGGACCTGAAGAAATTGATTTTTCATGATCAAGAGTTTAAATTTACGCAAGGTTCAATGACTCACAGTCAATAATAGCATAAGTCTATTCGCTGATCTTTTGGAGCTTCATCAAAATTATATTTTTCAAATGGAATGAAACTCCCTCTGTTCATCAATGATACTCTCAGTAGTAGATGTCTCAATCTGATTCTTAATCAAGTGCATCAAGATTCCCTTAAATTAATTCTCCTTCTTCTCTCAAATCTTATTCATGACGAAAACTCTGATGAGCCAAAATTTTTCTCACTGAATTAGTGATTCTTGAGCGGAGAATCAAACAGAATTCTGAAGGATTAAAAAATAATTGGTCACTGATATTACCACAAGTTTTTTCAAATTTTGACGGAGAGTAGTACCTATCAACAACGAATTAAACGCAACTTTTTTCCTCATTTTATTCAACAAACATTTGTGAAATTCTGATCATAGAAAGTGTAGTAATTGCTAATTTAATAGAATTACGAAAATATAATTACTTAAGTGCTCTTAATTCTGCTTCACAAAGTATTTCGCTGCTGTCACAAGAGCGAGAGCCAATAAAAGCGATCTTTCCTCATCATAAGCACTCTTTGGGAAGACAAGCAATATTTCTCTTTCACTTAAGAACGGATTCCTCTTCTTAAGCTTCTGAAGTCGACCAATCGGTCCTTGAAGGTTACCCTTTTTCACGTCGATCACTCTCTCGCCGGAATCCCTTGTGCTATCCAATATTTTTTCTTGCTCATAACTGTAAATCGGAAGTTCGTCTCTATACAACCTGGTACCTGGAGCACAACATACTAAACATTCGAGTGAGAATCTATTGAAGTTTTGCTGGTCAAGAACGTAAATTGACTCTGAGCCCTGGATCAAAAACTGTGCTCGATACCGAGAGAGTCTACATTCGATAGTTCCAATGAGATCATCACCGATTTTTTCTTTCCCAAAGACTTTATATAAGGGTTTTTTGGAGTCTAACGACTCGAATATTTCAATGAACGGTGTATCCGTGATTTCCTTGTTTGCTTTATCCCTGTTATCCACTCGGAGAGAAAACGCGATCTTTTCTAAAGTAGGGACTTTCTCGATTTCATCTGTTGCGGGAGAAGTGGTTTCGATGGCAGTGAATATTGGCTCTTCTGCTTCTTCAGGGATTTCTCCTTCAGTATTTGAGGCAAATACCTCAAACTGCATGGTTTTTACCCGAGGGTCTGCTCTCACCCGTCGGATGACAACGGCTTGGCACTGAAGCAGCTTGGTCGTTGGGCCTTTGAATGCTAATAGTTCTTCCATTTCTCTTGTTATCTGTTGTTCCTCGGTATTGTTTGTTTAATTAATTTTTTGAAATTGATATCGATTCATTCGATTTCTTGGAATGCGAGGTTTGAATTCCACAGATTTTTTTAGAAGGAATTTCTCTCAAAATATTGTCGATGTGAATACGATGCTAAGATGATTACATAAGCTCGAGATCTGTCATGATAGCTTTCTTTCTCTTGAAACAGTCGAAGAACCCAAAAAAAAAGAGCATGTATTCATCGGACCTATCAGAATCTCTAGAAAAAAGGAAAAAAATTTTCAGATATCTTTTCTCATAGAGAAAAAGTTTTCTGAACTTGATAGGTTACTAAAGAAAGCCGAGAATGCACCTGGATCTATGAACTCATTTTGATATGATTCATTCAAATGCCATTACTTTCAAATTTTGACATTATCTACTGCACTGATTACTGTACGACGGACGATGGCCATTCAGCAACAGCTCATTAATCAGTATAGATTCTGAAATGGTCGTCTTGCAGTTATATATCTGATCCGACTATCGCTCACTAACCAGACTTTCCATCTGGAACAAATATTTTGCTCACGAAGAAAATCATCATTCAAGTTTGATCCTTCAATGCTCAATAAAAACGAGTCTTCTACTCCAAAAATCTGTTTACCTGTTTCATTCGTTGGTTTTGAAATTGTTGAAAACGTATATAATTCCTTGAATCCCTTGGATGACTTGGAAGCTGTCTCGCTATTAATTTCAAAGCAATTTTTTTCTTTTGTAAATCAATATTTGAGCACCAGAGTTGATGATGATTCATTTCTAAGAAGAGTATCTATGCAAATAATATTTCATGGACAAATGAATATGGAATTAGAAAAGGAAAAGCAATTTATTCTCATTGCATTAATTTTACATGATCATTCCAATAAAGATAAGATATTAATTTTTCAAAAAAGATAGCGCCGATATAAAGCCAGATCTCCATCTCTCAAATCCCCAAAGACCATCGGCAAAGCAATTATGAGGATTCTTCCTCCTAAAACACGTCAATCGTAAAACTAATGTAATTATGGAAGAGCCACTAAGTAATCGAGAAATTATGTTTTGAAAATCTAAATTTTCTTAGTTATGACAGGAAACCGATTACTTCCGCCTCTTAGTCATCGAAGAACAGGAGTTTTTAAAACCTTGCCACTGTCCGAGAATTCAGAACCTCAGGGAAAAGCCGAAGATTTTTTGACTTTTCCGATCCATCAGCAGCACATCACAATGAAGATTCGAAATATCGGCGATCTCATATCCTCATTACATTTGCCGGAAACTTCCAGGCATTTGTTGAAGCTCATGGAACAAGTTCGATTGGAAAACACTCAAAAACAAGCGTATTGCGTGCGGGATGCTGTAATTTGGTATTCAGACACCAAAAATGGTCGTACTGGTAGGATTTTCCATCAAGAGACTCAAATGCCGGTAATTGTGTAAAAGCAATCGCAAAACCGCACGCATGTTACGCAGGGTATCTGTAAGACAAATATGTAAATGAGTATTGAGGCTTTCAAAAAAAAGCACGGTCATAGGTGAAAAAGTTTTTGAATTAATCAAGCCTCAAAAATTCAAAAAAGCGACCAATTAGTTTTCAATATAAATCTGCAAATTTATCATTTGAGTCTCTTTTATGCAGAATGGTTTTTGGTAAAGGCCTTAAATTGATATACGGCCAGGTTAATATGAGTCTCTGATATTTATCATGGCGATCATTTTGGTTTTGAATTTGGTCGTCTAGTTGGTCGCTTTATGTTACAGGTAAATTTTGTGCTTAATATTAGCTTTGCTTACAGCTGAAGCCGAGTTTTAATTTCTTTCTGATTTTGGAAAGAAAGCAGTCGTTTTATTTTACCTCAAAAATTAAACTTTCATAGCGTCAGATATCCATGGACCTGTATGCTTGAAAGAATTCTTGGAGATTGAGACCTGAGATTCTTTCTCATGAATATGATTTCCTTGCGATAGTCACTGTCTGTGACTGCGTGAAAATGATGTCTTTTCTTGAATATGTCCTTTGTCTCAGAATTCCTCCTTTTCATCCAAGCATAAATGCTCAAAATTTATTTCTCTTGACAACGTTCTTCCTCGAGTCTTCCAATAATAAATAAATATTACAACCCTCTCAAATCTACTCCCCATTCCAAATATCAATTGACTGGACCCCCAAGTGATGAAAATAAAATATTTCAAGCGCTGCTCGAAATAGTATGGAAACTAAAGCTAGCATTTGAGTGTTGTTAAATTTCGCTAAGATCCTTCTGAGAATAGCAATTTAAGAGAAGATTCTTTTCGTTTCTTTGAATCATTGCATATGCAAACTAATGAAAGTTTGTTGTCTTAAATTGCTTATTATCGAGATTGATTCCAGATATTCCTTTTTCAAAGAATTAATTTTTTTCCATCATTAGTAAACACAAAGACTAGACCTCAATGTTTCCCACCACTAACTCTGCAAATGGACACAATAATTTTCAAGATTCCTCTTGCTGAAACGCAGTGATCTGAAGTGGGAGACCATTCAGTGCAGGATGTTTTGTTATGCAAAGAAGTCGTTAGTGGAGAGAATTTGTTCTCGTCATATCTATTCAACGACATTCGCATGCGGAGAAGCAACCTCCTCAGAATTCGATGAATATTTCACTTTCCCTTATTGTTAGATTCAAAGCCAAGTGAAGACAAATATTCACCATGTTTCGGTATTACCTTAATCCAAATCAAAGTGTCCCGTCTGTGATTCGAGATAAAGCTCAACTTTTCGAGTAACATACTGGAGAGTAAGCCAGGTTTTCACAGGATTCCACGCAATAATGAAGATTTCGCGTGAGGCTCATACATACATGTTTTCTTCGAAATAAAAATTTAGGTATGTTTCCAATTTCATAACAGTTAGTTTGAAAGGTTACGGCATATTTCTCAAAGCGGTTAGGGACTTGCAACACAGCCCTCTTCTCGTAGAAAAACCGACATTAGAATTTGCTAAAGTGAACATTAGATTTAATTTTGAGAGAATCAATTTCAATATATTTATAGCTAACGCAAAATAATTTGTACTTGATGGAAAGTACGGCAGAGGTTTAATTATATTCATCCCAGCGAAAAGAAACTAAAGTTGCAACAACAACCATTTTTCCTTTTTTCACGAAATATTGCAGCTCTCTGAAGAAGTAATTCTCAGCCGATCAAAATAGCCCAGCATTCACTGTTGTCATTAATGTTTTGGAGATAATCATATCCACTGAGCTTGATCGACATTAGAAAAGCGATTCCAACAATCTGGAACGTAGGCAAGTTTATCTGTTTCACAATTGAGCAAATGAGAGTAGTTGCATTCTGGTCAATTGGTCGGTCTCATTTACTCCAGGCAAAAATCACAGAGTCCAATCAACCTTATTTTTCTCAAGAAAACATCTTCTTTCGCGGATTGCATAGCCCAATTTATTTATTTTTGATATTCGTTGCTACTTTTAACAATCGATTTTCCGTTTTCCAGATGCTCCGTAACGATAAAAAATCTAACCCTACTATCTGACAAACCAACAACCAGTTTCGTATGAAACTACCTCGGTGAAACTTTAAGCATACTTCAGTGGCTTTGTGAATCTCTGTTTATGCAATTCTAAACAATTTTGTTGTTTCAAATCAAGTCATAAATGAATATTGGGAAAATATTTTAGCATTTTTCCATGCTATTTTGGAATTATCACTTTATACTTCAATCTCTCTTGAACATAAGCGAGCAATAATATTGCTGCTGCCACATATATCTGCAAGCTTTTCGTAGCGGTTATAGAGTCGTTTTAAGAAATCGTCAAAAATTTATAGAGGATTCTACTTCAGCTCAACGCCTCGGCGTTTAAATCCACGTAATTTTTTATTTCAAATAATTAAACTTCTAAAAAAATGTTTTCGCTACGCACTGGTTTGCTACTCCTTGGAGCTCTTAATATCATCGCAGTTCTTGTGTTAGTCTCTAATACAAACCAAAATCAAGTCCAGCTCGCTTCCATTGAGAATGAAAACGATTACAAGTTCATCGATCCCGACGTATCTTACGATATACTTGAGTTACTCGATATCCCAAAGCAGCCTAACGCACCAGAAAACCCTAAAGAAATTTTCCTTGGGATCAAAAGAGACGGCGAATACTGTAGAAAAGTCCGTGACCGCTTTGTTCATAATCCAGAAGAGCTCTTTGACGGAGTTCTTTACCTCTGTGACTACAAGTCATACTCTCTCACCCGTACCACCCTCCCAAGCATCGGCACAGACAAAATGCCTGACATCACTTACGAACTGCCAAAACAAAAGAGAGAGAACCCAACTTTTGACCTTGATGTGTCAATAAATACAATCTACACAAACAGAGCGCTCCATGGAAAGCATTTCCTCTTCGGAAAAGAGCTTGTCTGCCTCTCTCAATCCTATAACCACATTCCAGGAATAGATTTCTTGAACAGGAAAGATAAAGTCGCAGAGAGCGTCAACCTATATGCCAGGAAATATAAAAGCCGCCCACAATGCTTCGACCAAACCAAGTTCTTCCCAAGAACTTGGCTGCTGGATGAGAAGGTTGATTGCGAAGAATGGTTTGACATCGTCAATTCACCAGCATATGAAGCTGCCAAGAAAAACAGGACTATTGTCTACATTAGAAAGCTCGGAGCCGGAGGCCATCAAGGAAAGGGTGTTGAGCCGGTTAACGAAGTTGAAGAAAATGACATTAGACAGAAGTACGGTAACGGGACCAAGTGCGGGAAGGTGAAAACCACTTATATCGTGCAGGACTACATTCACAATCCCTTGCTCGTTATGGGACACAAGTTCGATTTTCGAGTTTACATGCTTATCGCCTCGACGAATCCCGTTATCGCTTATTACCACGATGGATTTTTGAGAGTTTCTCTGATCGAGTACAATGTAACGAAGAACGAAAAAGGAATGCATCTTACAAACACTCATCAATCGAAGAAGTTTTTGGAAAAAGCAATTGAAGAAGGAGCGAACGAAACCGAGTTGATGAACTTCCAGATGTGGAATTACACTCGTTTAGCTAAATACCTGGTGTCTGTCGGAAAAATTGAAAGTGAGGCTTGGATCGATGATTATTTGCGTCCTGCTTTCCAGCATGCGATGGCGCATTTGATCCGCATGACGCAGAGAGGGTACTATGCTCACAGTTCCGTTTGGGAAATGTTTGGAGCTGACTTCATGCTCGATGAAGACCTCAATCTATGGTTTATTGAGTGCAACTCTGGCCCTGCTATTCAAGGCTCTAATGAAGAAAAGACGACTTTCCTAAAGAAGATGCTGACAGAGCTCTTTGAAGTCGTCCATAATTTGCTCAAGTCTCGAATGAAAAGAGTCGTTAAATATGTGAATTTCCTCGTGAAAAACAGGCTCATCGAAGTAAACAGCGAAGATCCTGAAAATGTTTCTGTACAGTTGAAAAAACCCGAGCTCCGTAGAAAAGAATTCGAAGATGTAATAAAGAATCGCTTTGAGGAGGAACTTGAAGTTAGCGCGGACAACGGCTGGGTTAAAATTGTCGATGAGAATTATGAGGGTTTGGAAAGGTATAGAGGAATGATTAGAACTGAATGTTTTGATACATAATTTCGATTTAGATAAACGCTTTTGATATATTTATCGTAAACTTTATAAGTAATAATTCACGATAAATATTCGAGAGTTATGAAATAGAGTTCGGAAAGGTGCAACCGCTAATGATTCTATATGTGGTGTGGATTGTAAGATAGAAGTCATAAATCCTTTTAAAAAAAGAAGAGAGATATCTTTTTACGGTTAGCGGTAGCGTCCAACAAAGTTTCGATTAAAAATTAAAAAACGCATTTTGGATTTAGTTTATTTTAAGGAAATATGTTCACACTCAAAGGTTTTGTGACTACCTTTGTTATTCTCAATACAATCACAGCAGTTATCTTCATTTCGACCAGCGGGATCTTCAACAAGGAGGAGCAAATACTTTCCGAGAGCATAGAATCGAAGCGTTTTCTTAATAAGAAGCTCGCGTTGAAAGTACTTGAAAAATTGGATATTCAAGACGAACCGCCACTGCACTCCTACAACATGATTGACCCACCCCGCACGAATTTCAATGGAGTTTACTTGGGATTGAAACGAGATCCCGATTATTGTGCGAAAGTAAGGAAGCATTTCGTTGAAAACACCGAGATGTATTTCACCGAGCTGACATTTATCTCTGATTTGTACCACAAATCGTTGACAAGGGCAAAAGTATTTCCAGCTCTCGGAACGGATTTGATGCCGAAGTTTGGCCATGAATTTATGACGAAAGAGGAGAAGCTGGTACCAAAAACCTACCTGGACATCCGCGCTATGATCTACTACATGAATCATAACGTTCATCATGAGCATATACTCGGAAAAGAAATCGGTTGTTTGTATCAAGCATATAATCATGTGCTCGGCATTGGTACTCTTACACGAAAAGATCGCGTTGCGCGTTCCGCCATAAATTACACAGAGAAGTGGAAAAATAAGCCACAATGCTTCGACGGCAAGAAATTTTTCCCGCAATCACGGGAGCTCCAGAACAAAACGGAATGCCTTCAATGGTTCGAGTATATCGATACTGAAGAATACAGAAAAGCCAAGGAGGAGAAGACTATCGTGTTTATTAGAAAAATCGGGAGTGGAAGTCATCAAGGAAAAGGAGTCCAACCGGTCGATGAGCAAGAAGAGAAACGGCTTCGCGAAGTGTATCAAAATGGATCACGATGCGGACAAAACCGTGACTCGGTGTTGATTCAGCATTATATAGATAACCCTCTTCTCGTCGAGGGCCATAAATTCGATTTTCGTATCTATATGATGATAGCCTCGACGAATCCATTGATTGTGTTTTATCATGACGGGTTCTTGAGAGTTTCCCTTTTTGAATATAATGTGACCAGCACTGAGAAAGGAATGCATCTGACGAACACAGCTCAGTCGATTAAAGCGATGGAGAAAGCTATAGCAGATGGAGTGATGAATGAGACTGAGTTGCTCAATTTCCAAATGTGGAATTTAACGAGATTCACGGACTATCTAATCAAGATGGGGAAAGTCGAGAGCAGGGCTTGGCTGGATGAGTATCTGAGACCTTCGTTCCAGCACGCTATGCAGCATCTGATAAGAATGGCGCAGCATACTTTCCAGCCGTACAGTATGTCTTGGGAACTGTATGGCATGGATTTTATGCTTGATGAGAATTTGAATCTATGGTTTATCGAAGCGAACTGTGGGCCGGTGCTAAAAGGTACGAACCCTGAGAAAGAGCAACTAGTGGGCAAGATGCTGAGAGACATGTATGAGATTATCGCTTCTTATTTGAGGTCACGACTGAAAAGAGTGATAAAATACATCAATTGGCTAGAGAAAAAAGGACTTATTAAGGATAGCAAGTTTGGTGACCCAGTGATTTCTAAGCAAGATCAGAGAATGGTTGAGTTTGATGACATAAATCGAAATTATCTAGATGAAGAGTTTGAATTGAGCAGTGATAACGGCTGGGTGAAGATTATCGATGAGAATATTGAAGGGTTAGGACGATATAACGGTATGTTCGCCTTAGAGTGTTTTGACTAAAGCCATAAGTATGCAATAAATATTAAGCTAATAAACAATCAAGTATCAATAAACAATCAGGTATCGCTTATTTTAATTGTTATTGCCCAATAATGATGAGCGCTAAAGTCAATATCTTAGAGGAATATATGTCATTGCCTAGTCGTTACATCTTGAAAAGTGAGTTCCATACGAATTCCCTTGACTAATCAAAAAAATCAGTTCCAATGTGTTTTTTTTTGGGATGAGGTTTCCATTCAGAATGTAATGAATTTTACTATGGACTATTCGTCATTGGAATCTTTAAGTCTTAAAAGCAGTGGCAAAAGTCAGTTATAACAGCAGAGTCAGCTTGATTTAAGCGTAAATGAATAAGGTATCTTTACACAATCAAGTTAGAAATGCATAAAGTATCTACACTCACACATACACATATTCTAAACCCTTAAACCATTAAAGAATTGCGACATTATACTAAATATTTTTTCATTTTAACTCTCCTTCTCGACTAAATTCTAAACACTGCACATAAAGAGATATTTCCGTAAGGACTCATGTCCTAAGGTCAAATGATATTTCCAGCAGATCTTATAAACGTTATGACCTCACTGTGATATCAACCTGAACTTCGATCATCCTCATACCACATTTTGACCAGTGATCTCCCCTTGTTTTGGGAAAAGGCCGTTCTTCTGCTCAAGAGCAGCGTCAACTATTACCTTTGGGTCAGCTAACGGAGCAAGATTTTGACCCGAGTTCTTTGATGGTTCCTTTTCTTGCGGTTTTTTTTCTTCCTCATTTTTGTCCTCTATCTTTTTTTCCTCTACAACAGCCTGCGTGCTAACGTTCGCTTTCTGCTGATTTTCAATAGGCACAACTTCTTTCTTCTCTTGGATGAGTGTCCAGTCATATTTCCAGTCAAGCTCAAAGCCTGATTTCACGAAGAGATCTTTCAAAAGGTTTCTGAGATAAGCATAATCCGGTTTATCCTCAAATCTCAAATTTCTCGCGTACGTCAGCATCGTCACGAACTCAGATGGGAGGCCCTTGCAGAGATAATCAATCGGAGTACTTAGTTTCTTCTCCATAATGCGCTCATACTTGTCCTTTTTGTTGTTGGCTCTCATGTTCTGCCAGGGCAAACTTCCTCGAAGGAAGTACAAAAGGACATAGCAAAGAGATTCAATGTCGTCCCTTCTGCCCTGCTCAATACCTAAATGGGTATTAATTGAAGCGTATCTAGCTGTTCCTGTCAGATTTTTGTTCTCTCTGTAAGGAATGTGCTTGCCATCCTTCCCTATGTATCTTTTAGCGAGACCGAAATCAATTATGTAAACTTTATGCGCCTTTTTCCCTATACCCATGAGGAAATTGTCTGGCTTAATATCTCGATGAAGGAACTGTCGTGTATGCACAAATTCTATTCTCGAGAGCATTTGGTCGGCAAGCATCAGCACTGTTTTGAGGCCAAGTTTACGATTGCAGACGTTGAATAAATCTTCAAGGGATGACCCTAATAGATCCATTACCATGATATTGTAGTCACCCTCAGTCGCGCAGTAGTACACATGGGGAATACCTTTATCGACCACGGAGGTATCGCTTAGTAAGTACTGGTAAAGCTTAGCTTCGTAAAATAACTGTGGATGTTTGGTATTTGTGCGTTCTAATTTAACTGCAACTTCTTCGTTTGTCTTCAGGTTAATACCGTGAAAGATCTCACCGAAGGCACCACTTCCGAGCTTCTTGGTCAGCTTGAAGGTTTTGTTGAACTTTAGATCCATAGAAAAAGGTTTGAGAAGATGTTTATTCTGATAAAAGCAAGTTTGACTATATTATTTCAGATAATCAAAAACGAATTTTTAAGCCTGATTTCTTGAAGTTTCCAGGATATAAAAAATTCTTCTTTGAAAATACCGCCTAAACCCATTGTTTTAAATACAGTATGATTTTAAGTAAATAAATATGTGTTCAATGAGACTAATTTTCAATTCAATGGCTTTTTTCGGAGATTTTGCAGGTAAACACTTTCTTCGTAATGCAGTGATTCGATATATTTACTAGATAATCTTATCTTAGTGAACGAGGATCTAAATTTTCGAGATAAGCAACATAAATTCTCAAAAGAAACAGGAATTCAGGATATTGAAGATTAATCAACAAGGGTTTGAAGAATTTAGAATTTTTTTCTTTTTCGATATTTTCTATAGGAACTTAAAAAAGAAATAATTAATTCGAGGTATTAGAAATTAATTGATTGATTTTTTGAACACATCTTCTTTGTAAGACTCATTTGATGATTTGTTGCAAGTGAAGGTCAAAGTCTGCTATAATTAAAGAATGCTTTTCAATTTCCTTTAGGAGTTAGGTAGAATAGGCAATGCTTTGCTAGATAAAGTGGACGCAGAAAGTCAAGCACAGAGAGTGTTGCTTTAGATCGCTTTTTGCACAAGATTTCCCTATCATTTAATCCCTTAGGATCATTGCTAGAGTGGAAACTTTGAGACTTTATTTAAAGTCAGCTTTTCTAATTTGTTATTATTTCTGAGTGTAAGTTGAATCATCGATTTGAAATTATTTTCTAAGTACTTTGATAAAAATCAATAAACAACATATATCAATTATGTGAAACAATAGAATAGAATCGAATTGGCAAGAAGCCACTAAAGCTGAAAAATTATAAAGAATATTTCAAACTCAATTCAACTAAAATTAGACTGCTAAATTCCGTGATTTGTCCAGTGGGAGGTCCGTTGAGAGCTCTAGATTCTTGCTGCTTGCTTCTCTGGAAACTCTCAGACTCCGATACAGATCATTCTTCTTCTTTTCGTTCAATATCGTGCTTACATCCACTCTTTCCAGCCTCATTCTCCTTGTCGAAAGTTCCTCAGACGGTTGCTCTCTTTGGGTTTTCTTTTTAATTTCCGGTCTTCTTACACCATAATAATCAGAAAACCCTTCCTTATACAGCGGTTTTCTCGGATGGAATGAAATCATTCTTTCTTCAAAGCTCTCCTCAGTAGAGGACGCGTCGATTGTTTGTCTTCTCGGCTGATCAAGGCTAACATATCGGTTAGGTTTTTCAACTCTCTTTGTTATCAAACTATGAAGTTTCACATTCTTCTTTGTAACAAAACTCTCTTTCTGCACAAAACTCTCTTTAGGCTCTCGATTTACTTCGAAATTAGACGGAATATACAAAGAGTCCAAGGTCTGTTTACAACTCTCCCTGCCTGTATCTTGCCCATGATTTTGCAAGAGGTCAATCGATTTTAATGTGCTCATATTTTCTCTTTCTCGAGATTTATTAATGATGTGCGAGTCCTTGAGAAAATCTGAAAGCTCTGATGTCTTCATGCGCAAGCTTCTTTGTAAAACAGTCTCTCGAGGTCGGCGGGTCAGGATAACCGGTAATTTATGAGTCACGATAAGAGACTCTGTCAGACGTCGAGATTCCTCCCGCACTCTATCAGTGTTGAAATAATCTAAGTTTTCAACCTCCTTTTGCTCAGAATCACTGCGAAATTTAATTCCCGGGTTTTTTGTGAGGGATTTGCTGATTTCCTCTGATTTGTCTCGATATCTGACTTTAACTGGACTATAATTTGCAGGCGGCAACACATAGCGCAGATAGTTAATATTGGACGGCGCGTATATAGTTTTTAGAAGTTCATTGGTTTCTTCCTTCTCAATATCGAAGAGATGACGTGATTCCATTCTCTTGAGGACAGCAGGCATTCTGAGTATTTGTGCTGCGGTTGGACGCTGCGCTGGGTCAGCCTTGAGCAGTAGAGCTATCATCTTTGCGAGGTCCTGTGAGAACGCCTTGCTGATTGGCTGATAGGTCCCTATAAACCGAACTCTTTTTTAACCATTCTCTACTCGAAAAATTGCTCACCTCTTTGGATATTCTCGAATAATTTTTGGAAATCATCAGCAGGGAACGGAGGCTTCAGTGCAGTCATCTCGTAAAGTATACAGCCAAGTGACCAGATGTCCGATTTGATAGTAAAAGGTCTTCCGAGCCATATTTCGGGACTAACAAACATGCTTAACTTCGTGCGCATACTATTCAACGATTACCTCACATAATATGGCGTTCCTGTCTCTGTGTACAAATACCCCTTCTTTGAGATCTTTGCTACGTTCATATCACCTATTTTCGCTGTACCATCATTGAAAAGAAACACATTCGCAGTCTGTAAGTTTTTTGTTGTGAATTTGATATATCACTGCTAGTATTACTTTCAGATCTCGATGTAACACCTTCTTATCATGCAAATACTTCAGCCCTTTGACCACCTATTTTGAGCCATGATGCAAGGAGAATTCTATTCAGACTTACCTGGATAAATATTGACCAAATTTCTTTCTCGGACAAAAAGACCCCTTTCTTTTGATAATCTAACACCTTCGTCAAGAGGTCGCCCTGCTCAGCATAATCCATCACAACACTAAGCGCGCAAACCGATATTGCCATAATCAATCAACGATTGTTGAAAGAAATTACCATAAACTGCTCGAGTCTTCCGTCAAAAAGGTCTCTTTGAAGCAAATAAGATTTGGGTGTCTGAGAGACGCGAGTATTCTGACTTCATTCGCTGCTGCTGTGCGCTCTTTTTCATCTAATTCTTTGATATTTATTTTCTTCAGCGCGTAGTTCTGCTCATCCACTTTTCTCTTTACCTTCAGCACCTTAGTATAAGAACTCACACCTGTGATCAGTCGGTTAGGTTTGTTTGATAAGTCTTCCTCACCTATTGTGGAGAGCACATAAAAATCGGAAAGCGACATTAAACCTCAACAATAATAAGTTCCAAATTTCAGTAAATAAGCAGCTATTGTAAAGTTAATTTACAATGAGTGACACACAAAACAAAATCAATAATTTTACAATTAAATGAATAAATTCAACTCAGCAAAAAATTTGAAATACTTGAAAAATGAGTTTTACATAATGAAAAAAATTTTCCCTTATGCACAGCCGTGAAAAATTATCTCAGCATGTATAGCTTAAAAACGTTTAGTAATCATCCCTCGAGACGTTGTATGAGAGATCTTTACATCGCTCATGGTCCTGGAAGAAAATCTTTAAAAGATTAATGCACCATTAAACTAAAAATTCAATTACATTCTTTGGGTGAGATTATCTGGAATAAGCCGTGTAGTAATCAGTGGTTTATCTGGAATAAGCCGCGCAGTAGTCAGCGGTCTGTCAGTGATATTTTTTAATTCATCGATTTCTTCAGTATTGCATATAAGATCGTCTTCGGGTTGGAATTGGGATAGATTGGTTAGTTTCAAAAGACCCTCATCCTTAGCTTTTTGGGCAAAACTTGACTGCGCCGAATTGATCTTGTTGAGCGAACCGTGGGCCTCGTCGAGTCGAGGTAGGCTAGAGTTAATCGATGATTCGGAATCAAAGGGGTCTCGGATCGAAACTGGGATTGACTCCATGTAGGAATGCAGAGTGGACTGCTTGTCTAATCCGGATTTCTCGCTGACTTTCGAACCCGTGCTATTCAGCTTATAAACCGCCAGTTGAATCTGTAAAATAGTGTCAGCACTCAAAAATCAATGCAAAGCCCATTACCCAATCATATTCAAAGTTATCTGGATTCGGGCATGTTTTTAGAAACAGATTTCGAAACAACTTGCGCAGATATTCGTAGTCAGGTTTATCCGCCGATTTGCTGAATTGTAAGCCCTTTACGTAGTTTACATACTCAACCATCTCAGCTGTTCAGAGCACAAAGATTAGCGATTTGAAAGAAAATGAATTTTTGTTACTAGGTAAGCCTGCACAAAATGCTTCTGGTATCATTTGAAGTTTTTGGTTTTCGTAATGCTTTAATTTTTCTTCTTTGGAAGTGTATTTTGCGTTCTTCTCAAAAGCTTCGCCCTCTATAAATGATAATTTTATCATTATTAAACTCATTGCATAGAAATACGCCTGAAAAAATAGAGGAGAATGTATCCAAGTGATTCGAGGTCATCCTTCTTGGTAGGTGCTGGAAATTAACAGCAAACCGCATTATTAATCAATGAGCGTATTTAAAAAAATATTACGAAGTCCGATGTGCACATTCACGCTTGAGAATTTATTCACGATCATTTTATTAGCAGAATGGCTGACGACCTCCGGGGCTATTTCTCTTTTCTTTACTTTCTTCGCTTGTTTGAAGTCCGTGATGAATAAGTTCTGATTCTTTTTATTTAGACTGATCAAAATCTCTTTCGGCATGATATTGCAACAAACGTAGTCGTGGTTGTGGATATACTCTAGCGTATAAAGCTTATCAAAAAGTAAATGCCACTGCACCAGAGTAATAGAGGTTACGAGTCGAAGTGCAATCGTTGATATCGTTGGTATTGAAAACTTCCTATCCAATAAGCAAAATAATTTCTTTAGATTTGGTCCCAGGCAGTCCGTGACTGTAATCATTTGGTTCTCTTCAATGCCTCTCCAAATGATATTTGGAATACCAACGCCTATCATCCGGGATATTATTCTCATATGACCCATTTGGGCTTACCTCCTTTCAGTTTTTGAAGGATTTTCGTCACTTGTTTATTTTTTTCTTTATGGGTGTGACTTGTCTAAAAGAGATCCAAGAGCGTAAGGCTAGTGAAAACAGTGAGGAGGTTTACGATTTTAACCACAACAAAAGTTTTGAGCGCTCGGTCCCACCCTGAAAAACAATTTAAAACATAATTTAAAGGTTGGATAGGGTTTCTTACCCTTATAGATCTTGCTGCTGTGCTGGATTCGGTCGATTTTCTCCAGAAGGACATATTGACCGTGCACGACATCGCCCTCTTTCAACTCTTTGCGAATCATGGCTTCGGAGTGGCTCTATGCGAAACTCGACAAGTAATTTTTTATTAGCTATTTAATTGCCTTATCTGATTTAATTCTCTCAGTAAAGGCTTTTGAAAGCGAAATATGAAATCGAGTAGGTGTCAGAAGAAAAAAAAAATAGGTAGTTGGGGAGCTTTCGTTTGGACTGAAGGGCAGAAGAGCCAGAAAATCCAGCATGAATTGAGAGGATTGATTTATTTTCATTGGAATGGTCAGGGAATAATTCTGATAAGTAAGTCGTGATTACTGTATTTTTATTCAATAAAGAACTAATCGGTATGGTATGGCTCAAATTGGAACTAATTTTATATTTTTTTTATTAGAATTTGATTAAATTGGTAATTCAATCTGGTTTTGGACGCAAACGAAGCTTCGCTTAAAACAGTTCTCTATCGAGCTTTTCTTTTGACTCAGAGAAGTAATAGTTCTATGACGCTTAAGCTCAGACTTTAACATATCAAATCAACCAAATAAAAGCGATCACTGGATTGGGTCCTTTTATGCGTTGAGAATGAATTAAATCATTTAGGAACCTGTGCCCAATCATTGTTTTCTTGAATAGAAAGTAAGACGGTTTGAAATTCGTAATAGGTCGTTTTAGTGTAACACATAAAGAGATGATTTCATGAAATATCGTGAATAAAAGTCACAAATGTTTAACAAGTTATTCTGGAAACCTGGTGAATCAATTAAGAGTAACTCTTTGTTTGGTAGCAAGATTAAACGACTCGAACTCTTGAGTATGTCTGAGCGCCTTTTATCGTAACCTTTAGGGTTGTAGTCAGGAATAGCCTTCTTTCCACAGCACATGATTTTCCTTTTCATTAGTTTTTATTCTTTATTTCTCCATGAGAGATCGTTCTGCAGGGTTGAATCCCCACCGTCACCACAAAAAAAAAAACTGGAAATTTGGAATGCACCCATCTTGGATGCATCGTCCTGTGATAGTTCCAGAATAATCTTAACGTAATTAAAACTCACATTCAAAAACAAGATTCAATGCAAATTGAACAGGAGAGGCAGATCAAGGAGCCTTTCGTTAGAAAGTCTCTCAAAGAGAAGTTTTCGAAACCAGCCCTCACTGCATTATTAGTTGCGATTGCTGCGTTAGTGATCGGACTACTAATATACCAGATATTGAAACCTTCCCAAGTTGCTCTAGAGAAACCTCTTAACGACATCAAATTATACAAGTACTTGGAGCTCAACAACTCTTTAAAGGTTCTTCTCATCTCAGACAACACCTCTCAACTTGCCGGTGCAGCTCTCGCTGTAAAAGCTGGAAGTTTCAGCGATTTTCCTGACCTTCCCGGAATTGCTCATTTCCACGAGCATATGTGCTTCATGGGAAGCGAGAAATACCCATCAATTGACGAATTTAGGAACTTCTTGGTGAAAAATGCAGGAAAATACAACGCCTACACCGCCCCAGAGCTAACAAATTACTATTTTTCTATTGCCAACACTGAACTCGAGCACGCTTTAGACATCTACTCAAGATTTTTCATTGATCCTTTATTTGCTCAGGCAGCCGTTGACAAAGAAGTCAATGCCGTGAATAGTGAGTTCGAAAAAAATAAACAATCACAATCTTTCCTCACGTTTTCCTTGCTCAGACTACTCGCTGAGCCTGATAATCCTTTACATAAATTTAGCGTTGGCAATCTCGACACGTTACGCCATTCTCCAGCTCATCAAGGAATCAACGTCGTTAATCGATTGAAAGACTTTCACGCCAAGTATTACAGCTCGAATTTGATGTCTCTGGTTGTTTCTGGGAACTATAGCCTCGATCAGCTTGAAAGTTGGGTAATAGAGAAGTTTTCTCCCATTGCTGACCATGGGACGAAAGCCGATAAATTTAATCAGCATCCATACGTCAAGAATCTTGGGTCCATTGCTGAACTCGTGCCTATCGATGACACTCAATCCATCATGTTGGCTTTTCCTGTTCCTTCTACAAAGAAGCATTACAAAGTAAAACCATTAGGATATATCTCTCAGAAGATATTATATAAGGGCAAGCACTCTTTATTCTGGCAGCTGAACAAGCAGGGGTATATGCACAATATTGGAGCCGATATACTGTCTACTTCGAGCTTCGCTTTATTGCTGATAAGGCTAGATGTCACCGAGCAAGGCTTCCAAAACATTGATAATATAATCGAAAAATTATTTGCGTGGATCAGTCTACTCCGAGAGGAGGCTGTGGATTCTGAGTCCTACAATAGCTACAAAATGATTTCTCAAGCGAGCTTCAATTATTTAGATTCTCCTGATTTGATGACTCAGCTCCATATGCTGGCCAAGGCAATGGGCGATTATGACGAGAAATTAGTGCTGAAGGGAGCCACTGTTTATCAAGAATATGACCACAAATTGATTAAGGATTATTTCTCTAGATTAACCCCTGAAAACGCTCTTTATGTCATTGTCTCTAAAAAATTCGAGCAGTCAACCCTTCCAAGCTCCGCAATGAATTTTGAGCCAATTGATCGAGAAAGCGAACTGTACGGAATCCGGTACAACGTCCATAAAGTACCAAAATCGTTCATCAATACCCTTAAATCTACTAATGGAAGCTTTAAATCTGAGCTTGTGGCTCCGCCGAGGACAAACCCCTACGCGCCGACCTCACTTCCTGAGAAGGACCAAAACAACACTGAAGAAAGCTATTCAAATGTGTCTGCTGAGGTTCAGCAAGTTAGTTCTGCCGGCGGAAGACTTTATTATCTGACAGATACGACGTATGACGTTCCCAGGATCAGCGGCAATTTCCGATTTCAATCAGTTCCAGTTTTCAGCAATTACTCTTCGAGCCTTAACTGGTTGCTGTACTGTGAATTCTTAGCCACTCAGATCAAGAGCGTGAGCTATTTAGCCCAAGAAGCAGATTTTAGAACTAATTTTAATTGCAGACAGGATGGCTTTACTCTATCGGTCTATGGTTGGAGTGATAAATTCAAAACTGTGGTTGATGATTTCATGAAAGAAATTGCGAATACTTTCGATCATTTTTCCGAAGACGGTTTTGAAGTGATGAAAGAGAAAAAGCTCCAAGCAATTGCGAATGAAAACATGGGGCTGCTAGCTCAGCGAGCTATCACCAAACTGAAATTTTTACTAGTGAAGTCTACTTATCTCGAGACTAATGCTGCTCCGGAATTAAAAGCCCTACAATTCAAAGAGTGGCAGGCTAATACAAAGAGTTTGATTGCGGATGGATTCATTGAAGGGATTTTAGTGGGTAACGTAAGTAATGAAGACTCCTTAAGTCTTTTACAATCCATGAGTCAACACCTCAAGCTGAACATTCCTGAAAAATCCATGAGTCCGAAAATCTTCACCCCAACAAGCACCATGTCAGCTATTTTCAGAGAGTTCAGTCCACAAAGCCTCTCTCATGAGCATTGTATCGCAGATTACTATCATATAGGGAAGCTTCATGTGAAAGAACTCGCAATTTTAACCCTTTTACTTATGAATTTACATAGTGAGGCTTTTAATTATCTGCGAACCGAAAAGCAGCTAGGATATATTGTTCTCACGGGATCAATGAAAGCACCTGGAGGCAACATAGGAGTCTATATTGTGGTCCAGGGCCCACGGGAGGATCCTATAGCAATGGATGAAGAAATTGAAGAATTTCTAAGGCGATTTACTCAAAAAATTAAAGACTACTCTCAACTGACGTTAGACCAGATGAAATCAAGTTTGAAGCAACAATTACTGCAAAGAGATGACTCACTGCGTTCGAAAAGCGAGAGACTCTTCGGGGAAATCCAATTGGAAACTTATACATTTAAGCAAAGAGAAGAGATCATTCAAGAATTGGATCAGATTTGGCATAATGACTTTGTACGTTTGAGTGAAAGGATATTTGGAATTGACCGAAAGAAGCTTAGTATTCAAACGTTTGCAAAAGGCTCCAGCTCAGAACTACCAAATACTCACGATTCTACAACGAAACTGTTTTTAAATTTGGAAGATTTCAAGAAAGATCTACACTATGAGTAATAGATACTAGGAATACGATCCCAAATTAGGACATGTTGTCGATTGAAAGATTACTTAGATGTATGTTATAAACTTTATAGAAAAGCCTGCAAAACAAAAGAAGCCTAAGTAATTTTGCTTGAGAGCGAGATAAACATCTCAAATGTTAATTGATTCAAATTATTGACTCTGATTATTTTAATTAGCATAAAATATGAGAAAACCAAGATGATATAGCTAGCAAGATGCTCAATTTATGTTTTGTTCCCAAAATCGAAAGAAAAAGAAATATAACGAAGAAATAAGATCAGAAAAGATCAAATTCCATTGTTTTCTCCGAACGTATTGAAGAAGAGCGTAACCGAATGAAAATGAATGCAGAGGACCATTATTTTATGTTCAATGACCCTCAAAAAGTCGGATATGTCATGATTTCTTTAGATGCTCATTATTGACATTATTCAAAGGGAGGTGTGGAATGCAATGTAGTAGAAATTTACTCTTCATGTAGATAAGAAGAAAACTAAGGGTTTTTTCCCATGTTTTGTCACCAGAAACTATCTATTTCTATTCAGGAAGCTCACTGACTTTTGTCAAAATAGATAAAAAAAGTCGTCTTGATGGAGACTCATCGCATTCTTACCCTCAAGTCATGAGAAATCTTGCTCTATGCACAGTGCTATCCTCCTGAACTTTAACTTATAATTAAATTAAATAGCTGTTACGTATAAGAATGATGACGTATTTGAAAAATTTTCTTTTCTTTTTTTTTTTTGTTTTTTGCTAAATATAATAATCGGAACTGCCGCAGTAGCTGGGAACAAAAATTATTTTGAAGGATCCCCTTATTCTTTCGTCACATGACATCCAGTTTGGTAGGACAAAGCAATAGAACGCAGCTGTGCGACAAACAGCAAATATGTGATTTTTGATCGGATTCAATCATTGGAGAAGTAATACTGAAGCAGAAGAGTTTTATTTCGAAGGCTCCCGAAATAGTCGTGTTCTGTGTTGTCTGAATTCTATTTTCATCATGATTCGAGCGAGTCAAGGCGATAACTTGTCGTCTTTCAACGAAACCTGCTTCGGACCATTGCATTGCTAATAGCAAAGTATTTCTTTTACTGAGAGAGAAATAGATCAATTCATGAATTTATTTACAAAGAAGATATATAGAAGGTTGATTAATTGATCAATTAAGTATCTATATTTAGACAGAATGAATGAGATCTTCAGAGGTTAAATCAATTGAGGTTTTCAAATTTGCATGAGTTGCGTTGGCATACAGTTTACCACTATTAGCAATAGAGAGCCTTCTAATTCTATCTAGACATTGAATGTAGAACAACGTCTAAAATAATTCTCAGCTACCAGGCATACTTGACTTGTCTAATCAACCTAAAGCTTTCTTTTCTGCGTCTAGAGAGGAATTACAAACCAGAATCGAGTAATTTCATTGGTTTTGGAATCCAGACACCATCGCAATAAGCAGTGTTGTTGACTTTGTAGACCAGAATCCATTGCCAGATTTGATTCTGCCGGGAACTTTTACCTTTTTTTAGAACTTGAATCTATTTAAATTAAAACTTGAGCCGCATATCTTTACAAAATATCAAGAGTATAGCGATTCTAAATTATTTCTTTTAAATAGTTTCAATTCGGAACATTATAATCTTTCTCATCAATTTTTTTTTTTCAAAATCTTCAACTATGTCGAAGATAAATATCCAAAATTACTTAACTCGTGCTGAGAAGCTCAAGCTCTCCGTGCATATGCCATCATCCACTTCTTCAAGAGTAATAGTGAGTGCTAACAATGAAGGCATTGGATTTAGATTTGACCAATACGACGAATCACGTCTGAGGGATCATATCTCCAAGTCAGCATTTGATGCTACCGTGCGAGGAGCACATAAGATTTGCGAGACTGTATGGAGTATCAGAAAGATGGAAGAAGAAAAAGTTTATAACGTGTGGTCTAAGAGGATCTTCATACTCTCTATCATCGTGCTCCTTATCTCGCTAATCTTGATCACCATCAAATCTTATGGCGGTCATGAGCTCGGAGACGGGCTAGTGATTGTGGCTATCGTCTTAGTTGTGATTTCAAGCGTTGCTACCCTGTCACTGATTGTACACAGTATGCTAATGAAGCCAAAATTCATCGATTTTGAGAGCACAATAACTGAGCGACTTGAATCTTATTTTGCCAAAGAGAATGAAAAATATCCTAACGGCAGGTTGAAATGGATAGTACCTGATAAATTCTATTGGCTCGAATTACACATCGATGGCGCAACAGACTTCTCGGTCGGTCCAAACTTCACAATGGGCTCAAACTTCAAGAAGCCAACTACAGAAGCTGGTAGCAGTCTGAAGAAAAATCACTTATCGCCTGGGAAGAAAAATGCATCATTTGAATGGGACAGCCCTCGTAAGGATCCGGACGAATCGAATCGTGACCTATCTTCGAACAGCGCGCGAAAAGATAGCAAGAAAAATTCACAACTTTTTATGTCGAAGCTTGAATCTGTCATCGAGGAACCCGGGGTCGGTTCACAGGAACTGATAGACAGATTTAATCATGCGGAAGCATAGAGTGAAAATTTCCAGAGAAGAAATTTGAAAAACTGATCCTGAGCTAGAGAGCTAAGGATAACTTTATAAGCTCACAAAAATAAGTGAAACGCTATAGTGGCCCCCTCTTTTTCTTTTTTTTATACAAAAATTATCTATTATTTGTCAAGTGGTTCAGTCCTAGGAAAGTCATAAAGGGCTGAAATTAACCTCAGGTTAAAGGCATAAAATAAGTGAGAAGATGTGTTTTTTTCACAATTATTATTGATCTTCTATTTATAACAGAATGGCTTTGATTTTCATTTATTCGGGTTAGCTTGATATTTAACTCATACTAACCTAAGTCTTTTTAGAAGTATGACTCTACTGATAATCAGTTATGAGAAGCATTTTACTTTCTTTTTTGTTTATTTTTAGAAAAAAAAGTTATCTGAATTATTGCAGATAACTAATGCTTCTCATAAGCTAACTATTGCCAAAATAAAGAAAATGAAAGCAGAGGCTACAAAAAGTAGTTTGGAGGAGATTGCCGAGGTATCTTTCATATCATTCTTTCAAATTCACAATCTCATTTTTTTCACAGCATTTATCAAACATGGTAGAAGTTTAAGAGTAAAAAACTCCAAAATATTGGAACATAATTTTAAGTACCAGGTAGTTACAAACCCCTTCTTGTGAGGAAGCTCCTTGAGCTAATTAATTAACATAAGATTTGAATTTATTTCATCCGATCTTTGCAGAATTATGAATTTTGATGATTATCTTCAAAATAAAACTAAAACTAATTCCACCAAAATCAAAAATTTCCGCTCATTTTTCAGATTCACAAGAACGATATTTTTTTTTGTTGAATATCAAACAGCATTTAAGAATGAAATTGATTATATAGAGGTACTTGTCACTTGCGTACTGTCATGAAAATATAGAACGATCATAAACAAAGGATTTTCGAAAAATTACAAAAATGAAATCTAAGTAATGTCCATGTTTTTATACACCCAAACACAGTTCTAAAAGAAGACTTCTAAAGTTTTTTACATTAAGAATAATATTCTCCCTTCGAAAAAATCTTTGGACAATGGGAGTCATATTTCTTTTAGAAATTTTGTCTACCAGAGAAAGTTGCGATGAGGTTTGGTCGATGCGGCTACTGAATGAATGAATATCATTCATTTTATACTCGTAGCTGGATCATCCCATAGCCCTCTCAGTCTCGCCGTTAGCTTATAAAACCTTGACTTTCTTTCCTCCAACAGGAAATTCGTAAGCGTTTTCGTCATTTACTCTTGAGGAGAGGTCAACGAAATCAGAAAGCTTCAATGACTGAGAAGTCTTGTTAAATTTGGAGAAGTAGTTCATCAGTTCAAGAAAGACTGACTGGTGATACATGAGCTTCTGTGAGAATGAGACTTTTGATGAATCGGCTTCTAATTCAAGCTGCTTGGTCTTTGCCTCAGCGATTTTATGTAAGAGAGGGCTTCCCAACGAAGAGGGAAGAGTCTTGGCGTTTTCTGACGCTTCAGTGAGATTCTCGGAAACTTCATGGAATGGAAGGTTTCCTTTGAGATTTTCTTCGACTTTCTCAAAATCAGAGAAGTGGTCGCCGTGATTCGAGAGTGATTCATCAGAAAACTTCTTTTCAACCTTTTTAGGTTTGTTCTTGAGTTCCTTTTCGAGTTTCAAGAAGAATTTCTGAGCATGGGAGCGGACTTGAGCTCCGCTGCGGGTACCGACGTATTCTTCTACCTTCTTCCAGTTCTTGCCATGGATTTTGATAGCGTCAATGAAGCGTTGATGTTCTTCTTTGGTCCATCGACCATTGGCTAACTTGGCATCGGCCTTGAAAGAGTTAGTGTTGGATCCCTCTGAAGCAGGGAGCTCAACAGCAATGGATTTAAGATTTCGGCTCATTGGTATATTAGATCTCTAGTTTCAATTTCTTTTAGTTCAGATTTTCTTTTATAAATCAAATCCGTTGCCGCGGATTTATACGCGAGCTGGCTCAAAATAATTCCAGTAAATTTTATCTTAATGAAAACCAGTGTATCCAAACGCTCAATTTCGGTTCAGGTTTTTCGAAATAGATTCGAACTGTCAAATTCTCCCGAACCAGTAGAACGCTGCAAATTTAGTGCCATTAGCTCTCAGAAAATACGCGCGTACTGTCAGATTTATTAAAAAGATCCCAAGGCTAGTTTAAGATAGAGAAACCGCCACAGGCGAGCAGACAAGAACGCAACGGCAAATGTCTTTCGAATTTTAAGGAGAAGGAATAGAACAGGTTTTTGCTCGGTTTCAGTGATTTTTTTCAAGAATTGCAAGGCAAAAGTCATAAAATGAAGAAAAATTGCCAAGAGTCTTCGGGAAAGTGCGGCAAGGTGAGCATATACCAGTCGAAGAGAGTCTCCTCTTCATATTTGCAGAAGTCCATTTTTAGAAATGCCCTCAAGATTCATTCGCAAACTAGCGTGCGTTTTTTTAAAAATCGATTAAATTAGCTTTAATTGCGCTTGAGCGAACAAAGAGTTTGCAACTCTATCTAATTCTGATCGGCTTAATGATAAAAAGCGAAGGGTGCTTGTCTCTTTTATTTTTTATGGGTTGTAGAGAAAAAATCATTATAGATTTGTCATAAACGTCATATTAGATCCTAAAATGTTTTTATAAGGTTCTCCAAGAATCAAAAAGGAAACTAAATTCTTGAAGCAGCTTTTGAAGCTTCAAGCGAGTTGACTTTGAATCAAATGATGAAAGACCAATATTTGTGATAAATCAAATGAAAACTAGCAGTAGACTCGACACTTACGCAAATGAATCCCGGTTTAGGTTAGAAAGAATCCAAGTTCTAATATCGCAACTCGTGCTAGTACCTTTCGCACTAATTTTGTTAACATTTTTAAGCTACAGTCAAGCTTGTGTCAACCACAATGCATAAAAAGAACGCACTTGCAAAATCAAGTTTATTGGTGTAAGTGAGTTAGGAGCTAGATTTGAGAAAACGAACGGATTAGAAACTTCATCTAAGAGCTGCAGTCATTAGATATGAGAGAATCTAGACTTCTTTCTGCAATGTTTAATTGAGTAGGTTGTAACAGGAGTCACTTCGATGCGCTAACAGTTTAAGAACTTCTATTACTGCCAAATACACTGGAAGATTTTTGAGGCGCTGCAAAACTTTTTGTCAGTCTAATATTTGATCAAAAAGCCGTTACAAATTATCTCAGAAATCAAAGAGAATCATCATAGACACCTTCCATTGGCATCGAATCAATGTCGTTAACGGCTCACTTTGGAAAATAGAAAAATCAGAAATGGAGTCACTCCTTCGCCATTTCTAGATTGACTTCCGGATCTTTCTCGATCAAAGTCGCTTTCTCTCAGAGAAAAAGACTTACCCACGCTACTTTCTTGATGAAATCAATAGCTTCGAATGTCAACCAAGTCAATCGTGATATTTTGTTATATCTGACGAGAGTGTGATTTATCCATGAAGCCTGGCATCTCGAAAAGTAGGGTGAATTATCTGTAGTGAGGAAATGCTTGTTAAGAAAAAGGCGGATTTATCATTGGAAATGAGATCGGGGACAAAACAAATGTCGAATAATTTTTTTCTGATCCAGTAAATTTTAAAGAGTAAGTTTGTAATGATATTCTTACATTTCTTCTTTTTCAAGTAGGCTTTCCAGCTTGAATTTAGGTAGAGAGGTTGTGTTACTCAGTAATATAGTTATCTAGTAGGTCTCGCCGAAACAAATAATTTACAATTTCTTATAGCTTTGTACTCTCATAGCCTTTTTGACTTTTATTATCGGAGCTTTCTTTCAAGAAAGACATTTATTAAATTTGCGTGAAATATGGGTTATCTATCTTTTCATTACAATCTCATCCTAATGCGTTGCCATACATTCGAATACACATTATCTGTGAAAGAATCTACGAATATATTATCAAGGCCAAAGTTACAGCGGCGCGGGTGGCATATATTTCGCTAACTTATAATCGAACAGGATATAATTCCTTTCTAGTTCATTTAGCAGCAGCCTTGTAACTCCAGATTCTTCCATCAGCGTCCAAATGTTTTCAATGAACTCGATAGAAGGGTCACCCTGTGCACTAGCAAGTTCTCCTTTTTGCTTGAGTTCCATGTACTTGTCGTTTTTGAAGATCTCCGTCCTTCCCAAATCACCAAAGAAATGCATCACTTGATCGAACTTAAGGCCAATGAGTTTCTTTTCATACATCCTTAAAATCGCCACGGCAACCCGCATAACTGTCTGTATTCCGTCCTATACATTCAAAATACAATCAAAAACAGCGCAACTCGATGGAGACTCACCAAAAGGAACATATCCCAAATTCTAATAACCGTATGAGAGTGTAAAGAATATTGAAGGACATTAGTGAAGATGGTGATGAACCACGACGGCATGAAGAAGCTGGGGTTAATGTTTTCAACCTAGACACATTGCACTCAATTTTGGGTTAGGTCAAGGCGAGTTACCTTGAAATGATAAGAGAGCTCAGGTAGATTAAGCTCAATGAATTTCTTAAAGCAGCCGAAGTAAAGCTTCAGCTTATCGAAATCGTCCTCGAATAAAGTTTTCATGTATTTCGTCATCACTTGACAGAAGCACCGGAACGCGAGTTCTTCGTCCTCCAACGTGATGAGCAAGAAACCCATGATGTAATTCATGCCTTGGCAATATGACCTCTTGACGTCGTAAACTGCATAGCATTGCAGCAGCAAATGCAGGGTCTGGAGAAACACTAGTGTTAATTTTCTGTATTTTCAAAAGATATTACTTCTCTATCGAAGTTTTTATGGATGTTAAACGATCTCTGAACATCGATTGTGATAACATCATCAACTCCTTTAACTTTCTCTGGTGAGTCTTTAACCTTTTGTTTGAGCTCTTTAAAGTCCATTTGGAGTTCCCACTTGAATGATTAATCATTAGCGATAATCCTTTGCATAATTCAAAATTACAGGTTTCAAAAGAGCAATCCAGATGCTCTTCCTTTGGGGAAGAGTGATTTTATTTCCAAACCTCCTCATCACCACTCGATAAACTCTTTTCGAAAGTCTCTTCTTCCACTCGCGGTTCACGAGCAGCAACTGAGCAAGGTCCTTCGGCTCGAGATAATCTACTGCTTCGTAAAACGGATACAACTTGCCCCATTTTTCCGCAGCACGATGCTTTTTCGATTTACGGAGGTCCAATAACTGATCCTTGAGACTCGCGTCAGATTCAGCCCTTTGAATGTAAAGCATTTCTCCAATATCCTTATTCTCAAAGTTATGTCTATTTGCGAATCTCAGAGCCTTGTATGCTAAAGTTTCTTACTCTTTGGCAATACTGATGAACAGATTAGCCGAGAGATCGTAGTTCATGCTCATTTTAGCAAGATAGAAGTTTATCTTGTTATAAACCGAACTGATCACCTCCTTATTCGGGCCTTGTTTCTTCGTCTCGAAGAATCCACCGAGCTGTTTCTTGCCGAAGTTGAATATACTTTTAACCATATCCATTTTTTTTCCTCCCTTGAAGAAAGGTGTCAATCGACTGAAAATTGGAAGGTTTCTACCTTGCTCGTCATCATCTCGTCTGCGTTCTGAGAATTTGCTGAATTTTTTCTTTCAATAGCATTCTCTTTTTCCTGAAGGAAATCAGCCAGTTTGAGCCAGAATTGATGATCGTTCCAAATAGGAAGGGCCCGCAGACTTTCATTCAAATACTTCTTTTTATCATTTTGCTAATTGAATGACATCGTAAGGGATCGAACAAAGTAGGGTTCAGCTACCTTATGATAAAACTTCGTGCAGATATTCAGTATCGTGTACAGCGACTCAACGTCTTCTTCGACTCCCATATCTATGAAATAATCATAATAAATGGATTTTGTTGTAGACTCACTGTCTTTACCTTTGATAAGTTTGAGCATGATCTCAGTCAGAACGTTAAACTGTGAAGTTTTCAGTCTGACCTCATATATATCGTTAGCAGGGTCCTTGGATTTCATCAAGTTGTCCAAGAAGAATTTCCTGTTGCTTGGATTGCTGACGATCTCTAGGATCTCTCGTACCTCTGCATTATTGCTGTTTTCTTTGTCATTCTCTAGCGGACTATCGCTATCAACGCTTGCCGTGTCGCTCGTATTGATGCTGGCTTTTCGAGAGGTCGACTGGTTGGTACTTGGCATGAGTCCTCTAACAAAGTCCAGTAATCTCTGAAGATCTCTCTCGTTCGTTGGAGTGCTTATCAATGTATAGTCTTCGTATTCTGTCGTTTGACTGTTAATTAATGATGTTATTAGCAACTGAAGGAAGTAGATATGTGAAAGTTACATCATGTTGGAATCCTGCATTTTCTTCATGACTTCATATGAGAGGAACTCTTCTGGCTTTCTGATTTTGAAAGCTTCATCCAGTGCCCCTTTGCAGATGTTTTTGAAACTCTCATGCTTTACCGTCAGCTGCGCATCATATTCTTTAAATTTATCTTCAAAGTTCTATGCAAAGGTTATTCTCAAGCTAAATTCAACAAAACTGCAAAACCTCAATTAGAGTCCCCGCTCCGCCCTGTGAGTACACATTAATCAGGTGTTTCAGTGCTCCCGCAATATTATTTCTCGTGAAGGCGAGCCTGCTCACCTCATTATCGTCAATAAAATTAAAGGCTGTAGGAAATTCATTGTAATAGGTCTCCCAACTCTTATTCGTAGCTTCCTAGAGAGAGAGAAAAAAAATTTTAACGAATGAGAAGAATCGATGAAAAATTGTACTATTTGCTTCTTATACTGCGAGCAGGACTCTTGAGCTAGCATCTTCAGCTTGACTGTCCTTTCTACATACCGTTTAGCTAATGAAGAGATTCTGGTCAAATAACCTTGTAATTTGATTATCTGTTCCTCATTTTTCGAGTCTTCGACTAATCTCTCGAATTGCAGCTGAGATTTGTCAGCGCTTTGAGTGTTCTTAAAGTAGCTACGCAAAGTAAATGAGACTCTTTCACAAATAAAAGTTAAATAGATTACTTTTCTTGAAGTTTAGCCATCTGTAGTTTCGAATTTTGGAGTTGGATAAGCATCTAAGAAGGAGAGTTAGGCCGAGTTATGAGGCAAGGGTAAATACTTTCTGCACGCGGTCAAGGGTATCGTAATTCCCTTGGAACAAATTTGAGGAAAACAGCTCAAAAGGCTCGAGCACCTCTGCGTCGAATTTGTAGACGAAGTCACGGTGGAGTTGAGCAATTTTCAAGATCTGGTTGCATAGGGTTTGGTAGACGTACACGAGCATTTCGTTTTGGTTATGCTCTCGAGAAATTTCTTTCTGTTTTTGATAAGAAACTCAAAATTGATGAGGCAGTTACATGGAAATTCTCTGCAATCGTGTTAAGGGATTTTGCCATGGTTTCCTGAGTCAGCAGTTCTATTATTTCAATGAAAAGAATTGATTACGTAGGCTAGCTTCAGATTTCCATATAATGTCGTGACGTATTTAATCTAAAACGCTTGATGTTATACTGTGGGAGGGGTATCTTACATCGCGGTTCGAGCCATCGACATTTTTGCTCAGTTTCTCAAAGAACTTCCAAGATTCTTCAACTATTGCGTCCATTCAGCTTTTTAAACAATTTGTCACAGTTTTGTATGCTATTAATAATTAGATATCATGATTAATTCAAACAGATGCGATTTTCTTAAAAATTCTGATAAATATGCTCCGATTTTTCATGATGTAGCAAATGTGGTCGAATCCAGTGAATTGCTTGGAAATGAAAGCAAATTTTGAAAAGAGATGAGAAGGACATTTAAAATAATCCATGATCGGTGGGTTCACAAGAAACGCTTTCATTAATTTTAAGGTGGGATCAAGTCCCAATATTCTCTTTCAGGGACTAGTAACAGGAGCTTCGGACAAAGGGAATACGAATTTTAGCCGCACAATCAAGACTATCTTCTCTTTGCTAAAACCATCAATCAAACGGCCACAAAAAAGAATAATCTTGGCTTAAGCTCAAATTATTTTAATAAATTTTTAAATTCTAGTCAGAGAGATTATTGTCAGAGTTGCTGATGATTAAGTAGGCTATCTACTTCAATTAGGCATGAAGAATCAGTGCGACATTGGAATGGCATAATATTCATTACATATTCAGCAACCGTTAATTAACTGCATTGTTTGAATGATCACCAACCTAGGCTGTAGGGTTGGACCTCTGGGGCCAGAGAGAGAGTTGAAGGATCTGGAGATTTGAATTACTGGGATTTTCTGCTACTAATTGCAAAGTGAAGCATCGTGAGATGCTAGGTACAAAATACTTTAAAAGGAGCTGACTTACATTGTGTGGCTTTATCTTCCCCCCCCCCTTCTTCTCTTTTTGCTCTGACTGCTGCGGAGAATAAACCACCGCAGAAATTTGTCAAGAATGAAGAATTTGAGATTTGTGATCAAGTTTCTCCATATCCAAGTATACAATGAATTTTCTTTCTTTAGGAATTTTGAAATATGTTGTATTTATTAGTGAGGTTTCCCAATCCATATCACACAACGATGTTGTGATTTTTTTTATTGGGTGTCATCATGATCGCAGAGCATTGTGAACAAAACTTTGATGAAAGAATCACAACATTATACGAATATAGTACGCGATTCACATAGTAATTTATTCCAATTTTGGTAAGCGAAAGCAAATTTCAATTAAGCAAGTATATTTAATAATATGTAGCAAAATTACAAGCTTGAATTAAAATTTTGCATTGCTTGAGTTAAGCTGACCCAGCACAAATATAATCTCAAGTTTTTCCCAAAAGTGTCAAAGAGCAATGCTATTACAATGCCGAATATACTTGGATACTCTCTGAATTATTGCTCAAGCGCGGATTTTCAGTTGTTCTGAGAAACTATAATTGATTGGATCGCTCATAACAGAAAAATTAATGAAAAATTTGGTAGTTAGTTTGATTCATAGTTTCATGAGAGAGAGAAAACAGAGGGATAGTCAATCAACACTCTCAATAAGAACACAAAAGCTATCATTCGTTATAAAAATACGACTTGTTTTTAATTTTCTGGATTGAATTTGGATATTGTCCTTATGGTATTTGTGCTCAAAATGAGAATATATTTGCATCCAAATCGGAGCTTAAACTATTGAATTTTGCGAGAAGGAAAAATTTTGCTATTTTAGTTCACAACAACGAATTCCAAGCTCCAGTAAACAATGAAAAATCAAAATGTGCACTTCATTCCTGTTTTGAGTATTTGAATAGATGAAAAAATTTCAAGAGCAAGTTCTTCTTAGAAAGACACTGGCTAATATGCAATTAAAATTGTTAGAAGGTAAAACACACCTAGCTCTTGTCACATGAGGATCTTATTCTCACAGCGGCTTGAAAAAGCTCACGGGCTCAAAAGCGGCTCACATCATAGTCTTTACCCAATAAATCTATACAACATTCTGTTCTAACTTCTTTCTGCAAATTAATTTTATGAAAGCTTATATAACTTTTGGAGGTGTATGTGAAATTATTTAATCGTGATCAAAATTTTACGGAAAATGTGAAAACCTAATTTGGACTTTTAATCAAAGTTCCAACTACGATATAAAATAGGAACTGTGAGAAATTTTATTTTGAGTGCTAGCTCAAAGAAGCTTCTATAAACTCTAGTGCTTATCACCAGAACCTTAGGCTTTACTTTGTATTCGTCAGGAGAATGTTTAGACAGACAAAAGTGATTAAAGGGGTTTCTATTTTAACGATAATATCAATTGAGTAACTATTTTCCAAGAAAAGCACCTGCAAACTCAATGCTCAAAACCAAAATTTCCCCTTTCCAGGATTGAATTATTCCAAAAATGTGTCTGAGGCCAGAATGACATCTCTTTCAGGAAGAAATTCTTGAATAACCATGCGCATAAGCTCAGAATCAATAATGAACTTCTCTAATTGAAAGTCGTCTTTATTTGATCTGTGATCTGTACACTATACATTCCATAAAGTTGTGTTTTTTTAGTTTACATTTCTCTCGTCAATAAAACATTGTTTAGATTAGAAGAGTCATTTGAGCGACTTCATCATTAAATTCAAGAGCTTTAAAACATTAAAAATTTTTCCCGATTATAAACCCACTTATTTTCCTTCTAAAACTCCAAAATAAATTTTTTATTATGGTTCTCCTCCTGCTGCTACAATCCCTCTTGGGACTGTTGATATCAATAAAAGGTATTTCGTTTTTTGGTCCTTATTCGTTTGAATTTCCTTTAAACTTAGCCAATACCATAACAGACCTCATGACTGTGACTGAGATCCAACAGGCCGTTTCGACAGGCGGATGGGTTTTCACGGGGGCCAGCTCTTCATCAAGATACTATAATTGCGATGGAACAACTATACTTGGAGGTTATCTGATTTGCGGTAAGGGCTGCTCGATCTCCAAAAATTTTTCAGGACTCAGTTCTCCTCATACCTTGCTCGAAATCAAATTCTCCTACTATGCAGGAAACAGCTGGGATGATGAATATGCTAACTTGATAAGCGGAACGAATACATTGTGGTCGGTTATTGGAAGAAGCACATCTTCCGCTGACTCTCATGTATTGTGTGGAACTACCAGCAACTCAAGTTACCAATGGTGGACTAGAATTTTTAATATTTCACTCGTTATCCAGCACACAGATCCTTATATTCATTTAAAATGGACATCAACTTTGAACAGTGACCCGAATGACGAGTGGCTCGGGCTTTTAAAGATCAACATTACGACTCATAATTGTCACGAAAGCTGCCTAACTTGCACAAATTATACACCAACAGCATGCGCAACATGCGATACCAATACACATACTTTCGATCCGAGTACTAAACGATGCTTGCTGAATTGCCCTGATGGACAATATTTGAATTATGACACCTATCAATGTTCAAGTAAATTTACTCAGCAAAAACCCATTTTGAGTAAGTTAACTCATTAACTAGACTGTCCGAGCACCTGCTCAACCTGCGACATAAATCAAATATGCCAAACCTGCATTTCAGAACATTACTTGCATAATGGAGCTTGTGTAGCTCCTTGCCCGAATGCAATGTTTGGCAATTCGTCTGGAATTTGTGAAAGTAATATCATTCATTTCCTTTCATCGATTCATCTAACTGAAGTTAATTGATAGATTGTGATATAAGTTGTGCAAGCTGCAATGGTTCAACAGCAAATAATTGCCTTACATGTACCAACGGATTATTTCTGTACAACTCGACCTGCATCCCTATTTGTCCAAGCGGCTATTATCCTGATACCAGTACTTCTACCTGTCAACGTAACATTGAAGAAATTGTTAAAATCGAATAATTTATGCGTTCTTAAGCTTGCGATTCGTCATGCAAAACGTGTTCGGGATCAGCAGAAACTAATTGTCTCTCCTGCAACTCTCCAAGTTACTTCTATATGTCAGCTTGCTACTCTGAGTGCCCCAATAAGACTTATCCCAGTGTTCATCCCACCACTAATATCAGTGTGTGCTTAGGTACTGATTGCCCTGAATTTTGTTTCAATAACAACACATTTTATATAAATATAGCTTGCGATTCGAGCTGTGCAACATGTACTGCTGGCCTCAACACCAGTTGTGTGACTTGCCCGTCGACGAGATATTTTACCTCATCTCTTCGTACTTGCACCTCAACTTGTTCTCCTCCATATACTGCAATTACTGAGAGCAA
>ENA-UOTZ01000383-UOTZ01000383.1-compost-metagenome-genome-assembly--contig:-NODE-383-length-37617-cov-7.006953_pt1 | contig 37617 bp, 19 predicted proteins | sample MGYA00238144_ERZ746983 | MGnify/ENA primary metagenome ERZ746983 (study PRJEB28759, sample SAMN06268863) | compost metagenome | isolation source: single cell | place: USA: California, Emeryville, Joint...
ATTACCACGAAAAACTGCAGAAATTCCGTCAATGTTGTCAATGGATAAAGAAGCTAGCCGTCACAAATGTAAGCAAGTACTCCATGGCAAAGATGATGAAAATTGCGTTAAAAATTTGCGCTTTGCTGGTTTAAACTCCTGCTTGAGTTGGTTACTCAGATGCGCGGTGAAAGGGTTGGAAGAACTTAATCTGATAAACTGCGAAATTGGAGGAAACAACATTGAAGCGTTAAGCATTAACTCAATTTGGCCATATATTAGCGGAGAATGGTATAGACAGCGAAAGCTGTGAAGTCATGAGAAATAACACATGGAAACAATTGAAAATTTTAATACTGAGCACAAACGCCCTCAGGAGGTTCGCTCAAAACAGCGCCTGGATTAACCTTGAAGAGCTTGACCTCCGAGCTAACGCAATCGGAGATCAGGGTGCTATTCTGATTAGCTCAAATGAAATCTGGGAAGAACGAGAAAAGATCAATATAGCCGAGAATAAAATTGGCGAGGAAGGCGGGGCAGGTATACCTCGAGAAATTAATTATAAACGAAAACAAACTCGGAGATAAAGACGCTCGCATGATAACATCAAATCCGGTTTGAATGAATCTGAAACATTTTGATTTGCCTAATAGCAAAATTGGTGAGGAAGGCGGAACGGCTGTTGGAAGGTAAACCTATTGGAAAAAGTTGGAAAAATTAATTTATACGACAAACAAATTAGAAATAAAGTAGCTGTTCCATTCTCATGGAAATATGTGCTTCTCAGAGGCTTCCAAGAGATCAAGGATTCTATCAAGAAATTCACAAAAATCTGTTTCTTTCTTTTCTACATATTCTTCGTCGTTAAGATTCGCTCATCGATGTCGTTAACATTTAATTCTTTAGCTTTTTCTTTAAAAGTCACTATTCTCTTTTCTCATATTCTTCTCCAAAGCTTGGATGGCAGAGGGGTTTGGGGACCAGCGATAGAAAATGGTAGGAGATTCTTCACAATAAATTCTGTGATTTGAAGCCTGAGCAAGAGTTACAAATCATATCGAACCTTCTTCGGAACAGAGGCTTCTTCCTTGCTTTCTTCCTTTATACAGGCTGCTTCTTCCTCTTCTTGGTGCACACTACTTTCGTCTGATCTATCAACCTCGAATTGAGTCAAGTCGTCCGGAAGTTGGCTGATTCCCATGTCTTGAAAAGCACTAGCAGCTCTCACGCATAGCCCTTCTTGATGGCTTCCTTTATATGTCCTTCCGAAAGGAGATTTTTCTTTCGCCTATTCGTCTGATTATATTTCCAGCCTTTTGAATTTGGAATACGGCCGTCCTTGCAATAAAATCCCTCCTTTTTATTGTCCTCAAATGCCATAATCCTCTTTACATATGCAGAATTGGTAAGAATCTCCAATTGGTTTGCTAAAAAAATGAGTCACTCATTCTTTCGAGCTTACTAAATAACTCCTTTGTCTCAAATCAGACACCACACATTCAATTCATAATTCTTCCAGTTGAGGCAGAGCCAAGAAACGGTTGGTGGATGACTAGACCAGCTTATCGATTGCAAATAAATAAAGATTTTTTGATTTAATACAGTCGGTTTAGGGTTTCCCGATGCTTGTTTTGAGATTGGCTTTGACATTTGTTGGAAACCTAATTCACCTCTTTCCATGAATTAAATTTTAGCTTTGTGCCCTGACCATTTTTTCCACCTTCAATCCTATCACCCAAACCTTAAGCATATAGAGACTCTATTACAAACAATTCGTCCTCATGCTTCAATACGAACTCCATATTCTCCGATATTTGAGTTTGAAAAATTGCTAATTGGTAATAGCCAGAACAATGAAAATATCTTCTATGAAATAAAACTCTAACATTTGCAGCTTTGCTTTTCAGAAAAAGGGCCTTTATTTTTCCTCTCTCAAGAATTATAATCAATGTGCTCAAAATTCGCTTAACAAACTGGAGCTATGAGAGCAGATTTACAATCCAGCAACAATGGTTTTGGATTTCTACTAAAGCTCGTCGTGCTCTGGGAGATATTTCAGTTTTTGATTCATCAAGCTTTGAGTGTGAGTATCATTTTGGAAATATTACCAACAAGAAAGGAACCATTTATGTATGTTTTGAGCAATTCGATAATTAGATTGTACATTCTTTCTAATTAACACAAGGTCTGAGTTTATGTCTAATATCATCCAGACCAAACAGTAAATCCTCTAAAATATTAACGATCGATCGACATACGATGAAGTTGAGATCTTTGAAACAATCTTTCAACTTTCCTACGACTCTTAAAGTGAATAAGGATTTAAATATCATCAAGAACGTTGCGAAATTCAACTTAAATTCATCAAGAGAGCAGAGAGTAATCACGTAGAGTCGGAGTGAAAGTGAATTTTTTATTAGCACCTCTTCTTGCGCTTCTTAGACTTTTACTCGAAAATATCTACGAGATATATATACTCTTTTAAAGTTACTTTGCTGCACAAAATATTATGAAGAAACTCAAATGTCTGTGGAGTATCCTGAAGATACTTTGTTATGTTATACCTACTCAAAATAAACCCAAATCATGAAATTTTAAACACCAAATTAGTCAATTAGATTGAAATAAAAGAATCCATGGGAGGCTTAATACCAAAAACAAAAAAACGTCGCAGGTCTATATTGTTCTGGCAACTGCACGAATTAAAATAGTTTTTGTTTCCTCGAGCTTTACTGGACTGCTTATCCTGGGACAAAGTTTCCCTTCGCCTCCCTCATCCACCTCCGTAAAATCACAGTCTTCATCCACTTGCATTTCAGGAGTGCCCTTGCATTCGACAAATCTCACCCTCTTCTTATCTCCTGCTGTTATTTCACTTGACATCTCAGTCATTGATTTTGCTCTCTCATTATATTGAGAATATTTTTTTCCCACATCTCTAACATCACTTACACCCGCAAGCTCCACTAAAAACGGAAGTAGCTTAGTGAGCTCTCTATCTTGTCTCTCGCCATTGAAAGCAGGAATTACCAAACAATTTTGTGGTTGCAAGAGTGTATTATAGGGTGAATCCTATAATCGAAATTCCTTGAATAACGCATTTAATTAACTGATATTTACATCGATTAAAATCACTCGGTCCAGGGAGACTTTCAGAGTGGTTAGATCTTTCATATAGTTCCCTTCAGCTAATTTGAGACAATGCCCTCGGTGATACAAGAAACTGATATATTCGTCTATTTTCAGGGACCTGAGCATTACTTCAGCGTACTAATTTTCTTAAATTAATCAACGGCGATTTAGGGCTCATACCTGCTTGATTGCAACGGTAAAAATCACGATAGTGTAGTGCTTTGACAGTTCTTTTAAAAACGCGATCAGGTTGGGCCTTTTCGAGAGGTAAAGCGGCTGCTGCACGCCGTCAATGGTCAACTATTTCAAAGATCAATGACGCCATGAAAGCGTTAGAATATTACCTTGATGAGAAACTCTGCTGATTTGAATTCCGATTTTGAACTAAAGATTAGAGTCTTATCGAGATCAAGGGCAAGGATCTTTTTCTGGGGCAGAAAAGTCAGATTATAACCGTAAAAAGGGAAACGTTTACATCTGAGGGGAATTTGAAGCCTTCCTCTGCATCCGCGTCGCGAAAAAGGAAGCTGTCTTTGCCGACACTGAAGGAGAAGCTGGAACCAGTTTTGCTCATGGAATTAATTTTTTTATAGTTTAAATTTGGAGGAATCCCAAGTCTTATTTGCTTCGTACGGTGATTAATAAAAAAGCGGTGGAAGAATTATTAATCGAAAAACTGATCTCACTTGAATGATAATAAAATAATTAAAATAGCCACGCAGATATTTTTTTTATAAGGCTTCGGGATAATCAATTAAAAGAGCAACAAAAAGCGATAAATGCGATGATTTATATAGACTGTTAGCTTCCAAAAAAGACACTAAGCACTTCTCCATTCTAAGGTTCGCTAAGGTTAATGCAGAGAAAAATGTCTCTGGATTGGAGTGAACAAAATGTGCAGGATTCAAACTTGACCTGCGTTTGATGTGCGTCCTGTTGGAGCAGCGAATAGAGTAATTTTTGCTGGTTTAAGCCAGCGAAGGCCTCAAAATTTTCGTATATAAGGAGTTGGTATTGCTTGCGAAGAGTCTTGGAGAGTGTTTGACTTGAAACTCCCCTAGTGGTATATTTTGTGCGGCAGTCTTCTCAACTGTCAATAATTCTTATCCAAAAAGAGAAATGATTTTTTTTTTTTGGGTTTTTTGTTGAAAAAGTAAACCAAGATTCTTTTGTGTGAAGTGAGGTTTCATGTGGTGGTTCTTTGATAGTTAATAGCTAGGAATCAGACTTGGGAAGTTGGTATTGAATTAGAAACAGAAAAAAGGATGATTCGTTGCATAGTTAGATAAAGGAAGGCGAACACACTTTTACCAATTAGTTCGTTGAGTCATTCGTAGTCGCCTGAGAGAGCAAGAAAATAGAATCATCTGTATTTCTTAAGATAACTGAATAAAATCAAACATTGTCGAATTGCTTTCGATAACTGAGGAAATTTGGACATTGTTGGACCTTTCGATAAACTCAAACGCGTTTAATGCAGTTGAAATTGCATCGGAACTGAAGACCGGTTTTCCTGCATTGAAAAAAGACAAAACTATCTCTCAATATCAAATTACTCAATACCCCTCATGGACCCATTGTTCTATTGAATGGATTCGAATACATTTTGTTAATGAGACACGATTGACAGGTCCACAATGCACCAGCAAAATTTAGCGCATGCAGATTTCACTCTATAATTTTAAGCCTGCTGATATATTATTTGGTTTCTGTTGCCTTCCGTATCCTCTAATTTCCAGTTTTGTTACTATCTTATGAACAGAAATCCAGAACAAACAGAAGACCGGTTCTTGCAAAAATTTCTCGTTGATTTAATTGGACTATTAAGACTATCAGCCCAATGATAGAACGAAAAAACCCTTATAATATTTGCTGTTTTTAGGATTCTTTCTGTCTAAAAGAACCTTAGGATCCGCTCGTCTTATACGATCGATGACAAAGCTTAACTTAAAACATATAGTATCATGCATGAATGTACAAATGTCCCTCAGAAACAAGCGAAAATTGCTCACTTTGACTCTAATTTAATTTCGCATTGATATTTATACAGCGTTTCGAATATATAAAAATTTGAATATTCGGCATATTGGCGAGCCTCTCATTGCAGACATCGTTCTAATGGACGCAAAGAAATTCAAGTTAAAATCGGATTTTTACACGATTTTCACAAAGCCTCTGCTGAAAACTGTCTCCCAATGCCGATCAAACGAGATCTACGTTCCAATCCTCTCCTATTTTTTAATCTTGCTTCGCTACTTGCAACTCGCCTCAACCAACCTCATCGAAAACGTCCCTTGGATCGATGACGGTTCAGAGGACTACGTGATATATCGCATTGTCAGATACTCAAATATATTCGGCCTTTTTGACTATTACATTCCAAATCGAACCATCCAACTCTACATTGGCTTCGGGATCGCGCTTTTCTTTCTGTTAAACTTGATTGCGCTATTAGCATTATCCTGTGCAGACAAACGGTACCCTGCTATCAACCGTTGGATCCAAATGCTTCTTCAGCAGTACTTTCATTACGTTATAGTGTTCCCATTGCTTGAAATATTCCTGCATTTTGCTATCTCAACTACCGAACGGTTACCTCTGAGGATTTGCGCTGGGATAAGCCTCATTATCCCTGTTTGCTTCGTCCTCCTGGCAATATTACGCGAAAAAGTACGATTTAAGCTGACATCCAAAGACCCTGTCGAGAAATGCAGGTCCCTCCACGACTACGTCCTACTCTTCTCGCAGATTCTCTTGTTAGTGCTCTCAAAACTCGCTAGCGTCCATGGCCTCCGTCACTCTGGGCTTTTCGCAGCGAATTTGGTATTAGCAATTTTACAGATGGTAATCCACTATAAATTTCTCGAATACGTGAAACAAACAGCCTCGCATTTCAACTGCATAGGAATAGTAATCTGGGCGGTAGCATCGACTTTCTTTTTCATCAAATTCGACTATCCGCAGTACCAGTACCTGTGGCCGGTCATGTTGATTATGACATTGCTCTTGGGCTACGGAAGTTTGAATTTAGACAAATACATCAAAGGGCGCATTGTATTTCATAACAACTACCTCAACCTGTCCATAAAGGACTTCGAGCTAGCGATGAAGTTGATCCTCCACTCGGCGAAGGAAGGTAAAAACGGCGATATTATTCAAAAGCACCGCTCGATGATGTTCCTGACGAATTGCATGCTTTCAGCGAAACATTTGGGCAAGTCTTCGGACTGGAAAACAGATATTAAGCAAATTATAAAGGAATTTCAAACGAACTATTTTGAAGGAAAGCGCGGTGGAAACCTAAAAGCTTTCAAACAGACCGTCTTTGAGCTGATTGATGTGCTTTTCCAAGATAGACTCGCGCTGATTCGCTCTGATAAGCAGTACATTGAGCTCGCTTTCGTTTATTTCGCGTTTATGATGGGCCATCGTAAAAACCCGAACCGGTCGTATCAGATAAGCATGAAGATTTTCCAAAAGATCGATAATATCGCGCTGCCCTTTATCAAATCGTTCCTGTTTGAGTCTCATCAGCAAGAGCTCAACATGATCTACAACTCAGATATCGGAGAAACCATTGAATTTGCACCTGCGTTCATCTATGATAAGTTACGAATCGAAACCAAAGCAATACTCAAGGAAACATTGGAAGACCATCTCAAGTTCTTCTCGCTCTTGACGCAAAAAACCATCGATTTAGACGTTGTTATGGAACTTGGTTTGAAGATGATCGAGCGCAAGGCAAAGCTAGAAGAGACGTTCGATAAGGCGCTGAAGATGAACCCTAGAAACAGAGAGATCCATCTCCAGTACAGGATCTACTGCAACCTTGGTCTAGCGATCGAGAGGATCAACAATTATAAAGTCCTTGAGCAAAGGATGCTTGAGGCTTACGCTAAGGATGACCGGCAGCTTCATCTCGAGTTCATGAAGAAGCCAGACGTGTATTCGTCGAAAATTTCCGCGGTTTTTATCAGTTTATCTGACCGGAGGCTTGGTAAGATCATTCGATGTACGTCTTCTTTGGCCAATATGTTTGGCTACAACGAAGCTGATCTAAAGCACGTTGAATTGGAGTCATTGATGCCGGTAATCTACGCGGAACACCATCAAAAAATCATTGCAAGGCGAAGTAAAGAGCCTCGGAAAATAGATCGTACCCATTCGGTGCCTGCGATCACTAAGTCAGGGTTCCTCATCCAAGTCGGCATTAAAATCAGGTCAGAGCCCTTTCAAAACGAGCTCTGCGCCGCGGCGCTTATCTCGAAATGCCCGCTTTCTAGCCACATGGTTCTGTTGGATAAATGGGGACATATTCTCAATTATAGCGAGAAATTTCATAGGTTAATTGGCTTGGAAGATCCAGTTAAAAAGCCCTTGTATGGACTAAACATAGCGACGTTTATCCCTGCTCTCCTCACGAAGGTTTTCGAGGAGTCTAAACTACTGGAGCTCACCAGCGGCGAGCTGCATGACCGAACACCCAGACACTTCAGCAAGGGTTCTTTCGTTCAAATTCATGATATTAAACTGCATAAATATTTATTTCTCCCTGAGCTTCCCAAACGACAAAAAGAATACGAGGACGCTAAGCTTCGCATCTCGAAAACTTATAACCCTCTCGCTTTCAACGCGCAGCGGTTCGATAGAGAGCAGCTTCATATCGAAAACTTTATTGATTCCTCTCAATATTTACACTCGGAGAGCAGTTCTGAGAATACAAGAGTTTTTAAAATATACGCAGGATTGCAACGAGAGCGTAAGCAAATATCAGACAGCGAAGTAATCGAAGGCTGGATATTGAATATCACGTCCGTGCAAGAGCTGCAGAGAGCTGAGTTTAAAGAAGCGAGGATAATGGAGCTGAAAAGACTGATTAGAGGCGTGAAAGTACGCACAGAAGTACAATTCAGACGCTCAAATCTGTTCAGACCAACGATTGTAGCTGGAAATAAGCTACTCGAAGTCTTCGCTGCTGCTGCGAGCAGTCCAGAGAAACTGAAGGTTCGTTCTCAACAGACGTTAGATAGTCCAGGCTTACCGAATCTCCGGACCGTGAATTCAAGTCAGCCGCCAGCTAATGACGATTTTTCATCTGATTTGAAGCTTGACACAAAGAGATCTCAAACAAACGAAGGCAAGACTGACCGCAAACTGCTGTATCAGGTCGATGAGTCCGCAGAGAAGAGCCAGAGCCAGACCGAGCTCGATCAGCCGTCTAAAAAGATTCAACTTCCAATGCCTGACGTTGATATCTCCTCTATTCATTCTGTACGGAAACAAAAACCAAGCTACAAGACCTCGCTTGAAGAAAGCGCTCTGAAGAGTTTCTCGGACGAGGAGGTCGACGAGCTCTTCCAGGATGTCCATGAAGAGGCAGATATCCAAGTAAAAACCCCGAAGAGCTATAAAGAAGCGCAGTTTACTGAAAGACTGCGATCGAGACTCGACAGCGATTCGATAAGTTTTGGATTTCGCACTGCACGGTCTCGGGTCAATACCAGTCGGCCTAATGACGTTGTCTCTTCGAATCAAAGGGAAACAAACTTTCCTCTGCGCAGGTCGCAAAGAGAAGGCGAAACACAGCGGTTAGAGACTGAAGAACCTTTGATTAGCGAGACGACTGAGAGGGAAAACCCTCCGCCACTAATACTGCATATACCGCTGGTGAATAAAGTAGAGGTGAAGAAAGAAAGACGAAAGACGGTTAAGCTGCCCAGATTCGAGGAGAAAACCCTGGGTACGCTCGACGCGGTCGGCAGCAGTCTTACTCTCGATATGAAAACGGTATATAACCCTACCCAGCAAGATTTAGCCGCGAATTTAGAGATAAATTTGGATTCACCGTCAGACAAACACGAGCGAATCGGGCTTTCCTTCCGCAGGAACACGAAACGGCGAAGCCGGCATTCATCTGAAAGAATTCATTCGCATCACATGGTGGATTCGTACCGAAGAGCAATGTTCAACACTGAGACGCCTCAGAGACTCTGGAAAGTGGGGATTTACGGTTGGATCGCTTTCTTTGTATTCGTTACAACCACCACCGTGCTTCTCACGCTGCTTTTTTCATATCTAAACACTTATTTAACGAACATCGGCATTTCTGATAATAACACCCCTTATCTCAACGCACTGTCTATTTTTACCATGGAAAGCGAAAAGACGGTGTTACTGAACGCAGGGGCTCTCGACCCAACTCTCTGGCCAGCAAACGTCACGAATGCGGTTACGACTGAGCGGATGATTGAGACTTACACGCGTTTTCACGATCAATACATACTGAGTGTCGATCAAGGCGATATTACGTTGCTTTTCGAGTCGTTGAGGTCATATGATACGAATATTACGATAAAATTAAATAACCAGACCCAAGATCTCACCTCAGCCGAGACAGCCAAAACCCTTGGAGAGTTAAATAACTTTACTGTGGGGTATCTCGGTGGGCTGCTGCAGCTCTATAGCGTTCTGCATGACGCTCTCGAGGCAAATCTAACTTCTTTTGCACCGGACGACCTCTTGGTTAAGTTCTTTCGGGAGAACTATTTCAGCTACTTAAAGACGCTAAATGAAATTGTGAAAACGTTTTCGGACCTCCTTCAGCCTGAGAACCAGTCAATCAGCGTCCAGACTTACCTGACGGTGTCAATGATCGTAAACCTCGTGCTTACTTTCATATTCATTGCCTCAGCATATCCAATATATTACTACAACGAGACAATGACGATTCACCTCCTGTCTTTCTTGGGAAGATTAAGCATCATTCGTATCAAGGAAAAACTCTGTCAATTCAAAACCGCGCTGGCTGCTGTTTCGAATCACCATCAAAAGAAGCTGACTCATGAGGTAGAGAGTATGCAGAAAGAAAGGGCTAAAAACCAGCAGGAAAGTTTCAGGAATTATAGTGAGTGCGTTAAGAAACGTACCACTGTTTGGATCTTTGTGTTTGTATCAGTGGCAGTGTATGGGATACTCACCCTAATTTATGTCCTTCAGACACTGCAGATCCGTGCTCAAAACGAGCATTTCTACCCAATGTTGACCGAGTTCGGTCTCGTGACAAACATCTATGCTTCAGCGCCTTCGTTGCTCGCGATAACTTATCTAACTCTCAACGTTTATCGTGAATCTACCGCGAATTTAACTCTCGTTTCAGATTTTTTAGCTCATTATCAAGACACTCTGAAAGCCATTAAATACCAAAGCCACCAACTAACCACCTACTTCTACGAAATCGGTAAAAACTCGCAAAACTATTTATCTGAAGAGGCTTATTTCGACTACGTGTTCCATCTCCGCGATAATGATATTTGCAGTGCCTATCTCAAAAGCGAAGGGTCAGATGAGACGACTCTCAGTGTTTGTCTTAAAGCGAACGAAGTGCTAGGAAACCTAACTCTGCCTTTAATCATCGCGAAATTTTTCACCGCGCTGAGCGATAGCATTGAAGTATTATCAACAAACTCTGATCCTCTTCTGGTTGGGGAAATCCTGAATAACGAGGAGTTTGTGGCGTTGGATACTATACTAGGGATAGGTTATGTGATTTTTCAAAAATGGAATACCTATCAAAACACAGAGTTGGAGTATGCGATCAAGAACATACGTAAATCGGCGCTCGCGCAATTCATTGTTGCGATAGTAGCGATAATATTCTCATATTTCACTGTTTGGAGAGCGTTAATGAGGTCAATGAAGAAAGAGTGGCTGAACGCAAAGAAAATTTTCAGTCTGATTCCAGTAGAGCTGCTCCTCCAGAATCTGTACCTCAAAGAAGTTTTTAAGACTCAGCATAGAGACGAGTAAGACGAATATGATTAGGAAATTGTTTTTAAATCGAAGCTTTTCATCTTATACCTTTCAAAACCATTTTTTTTGTTGCTTTCTCCATGGGAACATTAAGTTTGCCAATATATTATTGTTCGATCCTCGTTTTTTATTGATGATAATGATAACGGTTGTCTGAGTAGCATTATAAGTTAGGAATTGTAATTGAAAAATACCTTTTCGAGAAGATACCTTTTTCTAAGCTTTGCCTATGTTTCAAACTCCTTTGAACTGAATTTTCAGGTGAAATTTTCAATTCCTTGTCATAATCAACAGGAAATACATAATGGTAAATAAAATACAATCATGTGGGTATAATGAATGAATGTATATAGATCATTCAAATATATTATTTGAAAAGAGTTTCTTATATCACGTCTTAATGACCAATAAGATCTTTTCGTTGCTTCTCAAGCATTTCTTCATACTTCTTGCAAGCCAGTTCCTTAATTGTGATCTCGTCCTTAAGTTTCATAATTTCCGAATTCTTCTTCTCGAAGGCCTTTTTAATCCTTTCTTCAACAGCTTCGAGCTCATTAGCGTGCTTCTCCTCCAGCTTCTCAAGCTCTCTTGCATGTTTCTCCTGCTCCGCTGCCAGAGCAGATTTGACTCTATACAGCTCCTCTTCACACTTGGCTCTTCTCTTTTCTAATTCTTCCCTTGCCTGCTCTTCCTCGGCTCTCTTTTGCCTCAATCTCGCTACTGCCTCTGCTTTCTCAGCATCCAATCTCTCTTCCAGGGTCTTAATTGCCTTCTTTTTGAGTTCCAGCTCTCCCTGCACTTCAAGCAGCTTTTGGCTCAGCACTTCAACGTCCCCAGTGCTATCTTTTGATTCTTTCTTCGTGTCAGCAAGATCCTTTTGCAACACCTGGATTTCGCGGCGGAGCCGTTTAATTTCATCAGCGTATTCCTCCCGAATCTCCTTCTCTCTCTGTTCCCACTTATCCCCTTTCTTCAGCGCCAATTCAGCCTTTTCTTCGCCTAATCTGTTGATAACCAGCTCTATCTGCTCCATTTTCTCTTTTTCGAGCTCATCTCTCAACGCCTCAAACTTATTCTCGTACTCTTTACGGAGCAGTCTCTCCTTCTCTTGATACAAAAGCTCTTGTTCCTTCTTCGCAGCTTCTCTCGCCTCGGCGAAATCTTTTTTTCCGTTAGATTTCGTGTCTTCTAGCCTTCGTTCGTACTCATCCTTGACCCTCCTCAATTCATCTAAGTGGTCTTCTTGAATACTTTTCAATTTCGCCAGATGTCTTTCAGTTTCAACTCGCTTCTCCTGTTCCAAAAACTCAATTTGCTGCTCGAACTGTCGCTTTAGACGATCACGGTCCTCGATGGATTTTCTCTCGAGATTATCGTATTGCTCTTTCAGGCGATTTGTCATTGTTTGTCTTTCTTTGAGCAGAGCTTCATCGTTTTCTTTGAGCAATTTTTCCTTGTAGATTTTCAATTTAGACTCATATTCCTGGTAGAGTTCATCGCGTAACAGCGAGAGATCTTGCTTATGCTTATCCTCGAGTTTTTTAACATCCTGCTTATTTTTGGCCATCAGCCTTTCGAGTTCCGGCTCAAGGCCTTTGATCGTCATTTCTTTAATCTCTGCGGTTTTCTCAGCGATCCATTTCTCTTTCTTTTGTTTTTCCGACGCGATCCAGTTCTCCTTGGCGTTCTTCAGCTCTTTCGCATGCTTGTCTTTTAATTCCATGACAATCTTCTGGTGTTTGCTGTCAATTTCTCTGAGTTCGTTCATAAGCGTTTCGCATTGGTCATTCAACTCTTTCTTATCATTCACCAACTGATCGATAAATTTCAAATGGCGGTTGATAATCCCTTCCAGCTCTTCTTTCTGTTCCCGCATCTTCTTCTCCTCGCGGTGCTCGTAAAGGATCTCGAGCTCCTTATTTCGAGTCTTTTCCTTCTCTAACAGCTTCTTTAGACTCTCCACGGTTTTATTCGCCTCATCTAATTCAATTTTCATCATATGCATCGTCGATCGCGCCACCGCTGAATTAGTACTCGAATATTCGTTTTCTTTATTGCTCAGGTAGGTGTTTCTGCTTAAGTTGCTCTGAGTGAGCACGTAGCTCTCTCCTTCTTTCAATGATCGGTCCAACGTGACGCTGTCTCGGTCGGATTCAATATTATCGAGGAAAGAGTGAAGATTCTTTATTTTTTCATTGGTATAGCTTTCCACGCTTCCCAACGGCTTCTTATCCAGGAGACGCTTGTTCACCTTCTTTTCTAACCGGAAGTATTCATCTTCAGAAAGCTGCATTTTCAGTTCAAATATGTGAGTTTGAAATTATTTTCAAAATTAATGATCGTTAGTATAAACAGTTAAACTAATTACAGCATACAAACTACAAAGGATTTAACAATGGCCGTTTTATTACTGATATTCAGGGATTACAATACCATTATGCATTTTTAATAGCGCAAACGAGCCATTTGGAGGTCGATGCTTGCCTTCAGCCCATTTCTTCAGTATGGCGGCGGTTTTCTCAGGAGTTATCATCTTTGAAAAATCGGCGTCAGGCATCGCTTTTCTGTTGTCAGGGGTATCTATTGTCTCTCTAGTTAAGAAAGGAATGAAGCGTTGGATTATTTAAAACAAGAAGAAGCTATGTATTACGGCAGAATAGTAACGACAGTAGAATCTGCGCCGAGCCCTTCTCTCTTCGCTAAATTCAGTCCTAATGAGTGTACTTCGGATTTAGCTATTCCATAGGCCAGCATTGATGGCGTAGGGTCTTTGAACACTGAAGCTGCTCCTGTAAGTACCAAGAGGCCAGATTCTGATAGGTAATTCGATGCGAGATGCCCAGCTAATCAATTGACTCAGCACTCCAAGAGGATAGGGAAATCATTACCTAAAAGTGAGCTAACAACGCTCTGCTCGGCCATCAACTCGTATTTATCAAAAATATCGGCGTCTTTGATCGACCCGCCGGCCCAGCCGCCAGCTACACAGATTATCGCTTCATATTCTTTTGAGGCTTTCTCAACTTGCTTGAGAATTTTGGGTAATTGAGCAGAGAGTTTTTGGTTTTTGTCAATGAGAATATTGCGATAGCAGTCTTTATTTTCTGTGAGATCGATGTTTGTCACTCGCCATAGAGGATTAAATGTAGAGACAACAGCCTTTCCTAGCCGGTAAAGAGAAAGTTTGTAATGGGAAGTTGTCGAGGTGGCTGTTACCAAGATTTCCTTTTCCGCCGATGACGAGAAGGTGTCGATAATTAGCGAGCAAATCGTACTTTATGAAATTCTTTCCACGAAATTTTACATCTGAGATTGAATGTTATTTTGAAGGAGAGAGTTGGTTTTGAGTTACTTTTGTAGAGTTTCTCTAATCTTTTAAACTTCATTGGATATTCTTCTTTTAAAATTCTGTGATTAGCTATATCTTATTGATGTTTATTCTTTTGAAAAATAAGAGAGAGAGAATGAAAAAAATGAGCGCTTTTATTGAATTGTTAGAGTAATTATGGGTAGAATGGCGTGAGACCTGAGGAAGCGTATGAAGATTTTATACAAACAAGAGAAGAAAGCAAAACAGAAAGAGAAATTAAATGTCAAATTACAAGGTTATGGCAAAAGACATTTATTTTATCATGATATTATCTTCATTCCATTGCAATCTATTTATTTGATACCATGTTTGAACTCTATAATGGATTTGAGTCTGCCATGAACAGAATGATAAATTTATAAATGCCATAAGAAGCTTTGTCTCAACCGGTTTTCTCTGTGATTCAAGCACTAAGATAACGTATGTTATTTTGGTCTCAATTGCACAATCGTTCTAAGTAGCATATGATCGGGTTATTTCTACAAAGAACAGTGAGAGCCCAAAAACTTTATTAGATTGAACTGGCTTAGCGAATCTTATGCTACCTGCCATCTTCCTCGTGTTGGCTATGAACTGAAAAACAATAAGATTTGCTACTCGATAAATTTTACTGTCAAAAATTGCCGCTTTTGAGAAAATTTGCCGGAATTTGTCTTCAAGGCTCGATATCTTATTTTATCTTATTTTGACTTATTGTAGACCAAATCTATAATGGAAACTTTCAGGTTTTCCCTCATAACTCCTCGATCCTTCGACCCCACACCAACATCCCAAATTAATCAGTCAAAGAAAAGAACTCGGGATCAATTTGAAGCACCTCAGACAAAACCATTGCCAGTTTTTAATGATCCAATTGCACCATTGTCATTCCAAAAGACCACTACTTTCAGACCCACTGCTGTACAGCCTCCACAAGAACTCCACAAATACAAACACGAAAAGCTAACAGAGTCTCAAGCGACCGCTTTGATGGCAGGGCTACGCTCAAAATCCGAATATAATCTCAAATATACCTCGGTTTCGCAGGTCGTTGAGCAATACATGGAGCTCGATCAAAAATTCGCAGATTTGAAATACATCCAAGATTTCTCGGCCTCCACTGATGGTGACTCTCCCTTCCCTACTGGTCTTGATTAATTTTCTCTAGAATATGGATTATTGTCCAACCAATTCCTGTGTGCAAGGCAGCTTTCGTATCCGCGAAGGGTCTTTGAGTATTACAATACGGTGTCAACCAAGGACAGCGTTATCCGAGGCATTTTCTTTGAAGCGAGCATCTGTTACGTAGCGATAAACAACAGAATATTCCTGTGGAGGTACTCTGATAGAAATACTGATGAGAAATTCGATCCAGCGGCTGAACTTGAACAACGGATGTTTTTCGATGAAGATGATCGAGTAAGAAATTTCAAATTGTGTGGAGAATTTTGATTGATTGAAAAAAATAGAATTTCTTTGAAAAAGAACTGAGGACGGAAGTCACTGCGATTGCTGTGGGAAAGCCAAAGCCTTACGTTTTCGTCTCATATAGAGTATTATTTCTCTTAATTTTGCTATTTTCTTACAATTTTTGCTATGCTATCCAGGTAGACTACATCATGATAGTTGCCACCTACGAATCAATCGAAATCTTCTCGATTGAAGATGATAATGGAATGCTGGTGCTGAAACCCACTGATTTTATCTTAGCAACCGATGGAGTCATCGTCCGAAGCGTAAGCGCTTTTTATTTCCAGCAAATGATAGTTTGCTCACAATTTTATGGACATAGCTGCATTGCACAAAGACAGGCCGAGTGTTCGCTGGTCAAGACAACGGGAAAGTCGTCGAGCTAGCCTATGAAGAATCGAAGAAGCTGCTTGGTATCGTGAAGCATACGAATCTCCGCCGCGTTTCTGGCTCGAAGAAGAAGCTTCAAGACTATCTCCCTTCCTTCCAGCAGATATTCTTCTCGTATCATTATTCCGTCATTCAACTCACCTACGACGAGACGCGGCACATTCTCTACGCTCTAGTCCACGAGAACAACCCCAGGAGATTCAAAATCCTTGTATACGACCTCGGAGTCACAGGACAAGAGTTCGAATATGCTTTCGAGATCACGGATTCATCTTTCAAAAATAAGTAAACTTCCTCTTAATGCTAAATAAAAGAGCTTACTTTGGTCCTTGATAGGCTTGTCGATGTGTGCATGAAGATCGAAAGATCAGAAATCATGGACCTGGTGATCACTTCGATCAGCGCAATCGACCGCACTCAATCAGACACGCTCAATCTCCTTGCGGTCACGAACCTTGGGATCCGTGTATACCTAACAATCCCAACAGAGCCTCTAACTGACAAAGCAGCCGCTCGATACCAAACCGTTGAAAATATTAGCTATCTGTTCGACCTCTGGCGCCCAACCACCCATTACGAGCTGAGACTCATCAAGCTGCCGATTGTGCAGAGCGTGGGCCAAATATTCTCAGGCCAAAACCCTTCTTTGACTGGGAACAGAGTGAAGATCATTTCGGGGCTCATTTCCAGCAAATATCAGATCAACCAGGCTGAAATGTCGAAAGAGTGCGGAGTTGTCATCGCGAATAGATCAGACCCTTCGATCGAACCAGATGGACTCTATAGTTTCGTTTTAAACTCTTCTTTCCATAATCTCAACAGCAAGAAACTCAACAACGTCCATCTCAAAGCGCTGACGCCGGAATCGATAAGCGTGATTAACCTCAGTCACCATTACGAGACCATCGAATGTTTCCATGCCAATGAAAGCGATTTGCTAGTCTCGCAATCATTGCGGAATTTGCTTGGTCATAATCTCCCTAAATACTTCGTTTCAAGCCGCTTAATGGGACATGATGCGCAGTTCCTTGCGTTAGAGTCTCTGGGTGAGGTCGCGCGACAGACCTACTATAACCCATCGATGCTCACTGTCTTTACGAACCAAGCTATCGATTTCGTTATCAAGATCCGACCTATTGATTTGCTGTTTCAGGTCCTGGATCTGCAGATCAAGCAGGAAAACGACGCTGAATTCAGGTCTTTTGTGGAGAATTACGGAGCCGCTGATACTTGCGCAATGCTGCTACAGATCTATTGCAACAGAGAGAGCTATTACTATGTAAACGCCGCAGAATACGAGCATTTCGACAGACTCGGCATCCGAGCCAAGCGCTACGACTCTGAACATATGATGGGTCGTATGAGCCAGAAAAGCTCGAAGCAAAGGCTGAACACTCATGTGGATCATGTGGACAATCAAATGAAACGCGTGCAGGCTTACCCAGAACTGATCGAGCAAGCTGCTTTTAATTTCTTTCAAATAGGTGATCTAATCCTGAAATACGAGACTGGATACCAAACTCAAAACCAATTCTATGAGCGGTTAGGCCGCGCGATTGAACCAGAAAAACGAAAGTATACTAGCAAACTAGAAGGGATAGTCCTCTACTTCGGGAGACTGGTGAGACCGATCTGGAACTGCTACATTTTCAACAAATGGGCTTATTCGGCAATGGATGTTAACGCTTCAGTGGAGGTGTTTAAAAAAAATGAACTCAAGATTCTTCGAGGCAGACTGAACGAACTCAAGTCATTTTTAGTGTTTCATAACGAGATGCTGCTATCCGCTAGAGAAGAATTCCAGGAATTCAACGCGCGCAATAGCGAGAAAATCAGAATCTATGAGCGAGGGACTGACCCGGCGCTGTACACAGACTACATAGACTTGCAATATCTGTCACGAGGCAGAAAAGACATCTTTTTCTCAGGAATCGCGAGTCAAAAGATCGGAATTATCGACGATAGCGTCGTCCTTGAAGACCAGCGGACCTTGGACAATTTGTATCTCTTCCTCGATAAAGTCATCCAGACTTTGGATGTGATAATGCTGTTGACGGCTGAGCGTAACAAGATGATCGACGCGCTTTTCCAGATCGAAGAATCGGAGCGTGAGACGATTTTCAACACACAGTTCAGCCACCTCTTCCACGAGGTCAAATCTCAGCAGGTGCTGAAAGCAATGCTATTTGTCCATTTGAAAATCACTCACAGCAGTCACTTTTCGGAGCTCGGCCGCTTTTTCATTACCAACTTCAACCAATATTTCACAGAAATGGACCTGACGATCTGCGAAGCAGAGAAAAATCTCGAACAAGCGACTCATCCCAGCTCTGACAGACAGCCTTTGATCACTGACGCACTAAATAAGCTGCATCGTAACTTGGGCTACGTGACAAACAATAAAATTGTGCAGCTTTTCAACCAATTTGCGGCACTTGGACTCTATACTGAGTACGTGAGGCTTTTGATTACGAGGGCCCAGGTGCTGAAGAACCTCACTGAAGCGATCAATAAGCAAAAGATGGCGTTTTCAGAGAATCCCAACGTGCCTGTGCTTTCTAGAGAATCGATAAGTTCAGTTGAGCTTGATAACAACCACGACTTGAACTTTACGAGAGAGTACATCATGGAACTGCTAGAGAGTCTTCAATCGTCAATTTTAGGGAAGATATCTACATCAAAGAGCCAAGGAGCGTTTGATAAGATAAAACCAGAGGAAAAGTATCAGCTTCGAAACAAGTTTATCATCGAGATGCTGGCATTTGAAGATAAATTCATGCATATTTGCCTGGTGAAGTGGTTTTTGAAGCATAGGCTGTTCGCGGAGCTCGTGGAGGAAGTAAAATCAGACTATTTCGAAGAGGTCGTGCTGAATGAGTCGCTGCCTGAGATTCAGAAGTACAAAATCCTTCACAAATACTACGTGAAGAACAAAATCTTTGAAAAAGTATATGAAGTCGCGCTCAAACTCGCCACGACAGCAGAGTTTGGCGTTGCTGGCTTAAGCAATGGGAATATGATGATGACTCCTGAAATGCCGTTGAATGAGAGGATTGATTATTTAAGAGACGCGAAAATGTGTCTTGATACCCTAGAACTACAGCGTACTTTACTTTTCGCTTAACATCTACCTATATTGAACTAATTAGATCGAGCGGATCCTCAGAAGAGAGAAAGACTACTGAAGCTACTAAAAGAGCTTCATCAAATGCTTCACTTTGCGGATTTACAACAGAAAATTGATAGAAAGTACGGAGAGTTAATGAAATCTCACTCTTGGGGTAATGCCACGCTTTCATTAATTCGACCTCATCATTGTTATTTACAGCCAATGTAACTGAATATCAAGACATTTGCAACAAAAGAGCGGAGCTGAATCGAACGCTCCTGCCTCACGAAATATTATACCAGAATTTTATCGTTCCTGATAGATTATATGAATATCAGGTTTACTATCTCATCGCATCTGACAAGGTAACTTTCTCCCTTCTAAGAAGTTCTCATTGACTTTGTATTCTACTGATAGATTGATAGAGATACTCTCTTGGAAGCTTATAGCAATTTCATTTGGAGCGAATATGATGAAAGACCAAACGAGTGGCCGAACCCAATCAAAGAGAAGGTATATTTTGATGAAAAATAACTGGACAGGCTTACATGCAACGAATTTAGTTGGTTTCTCTCTATGTGAAGATAAAAGAAACAAACAATGCGTCTTACGATACCTATTTTGTTTTTCCTTTGCAACATATATTGGCCACGCTGGAGGAAGTGAACCGAAACTGCGTGCGCTTCCAAGTCGAAATAGAGAACATCGTGAACCGATTTATGAACCGAAACGCTCAGGTTCCAGTCTTGAACATCTCAGTACCGTTCTGGACAGCTTATTTCTTCGCTGATGACCTCGAAATCCCATTTGATGAGCTATTCGATGCTTACAAAGCGATTTATCATTATCCAACCGATAAGATCACTCAGCAGAACCATACTGATAAATACCTTCTGGCAAATTCGATGCTGACGCTCATTGATTGCTGGCTGGAAGCCGCTTACAAGCAACTCAGGAACGTTATGATTACTGATATGAAAGCCCAGTTTGGGTATATGGTCACTCAGAGCCTTTACGCAAAGAAATTCGAGGTTCGGAACTTGATAGTTGCCCTCAAGGTAAATGATATATAGCTTTTTTGTACTTATTACCTCGGGCTAGGATGACCTCGAGCAAATCCGGGAGCTGAAACTCATGAAAGACGAGTTTATTAGCATGACCTTAGAGTTTATTGAGAGAGTGAGTGTCTCGCTTGACACAATCGTTAAGGAAATCGGCGAAAGCACCAAAATGAAAGATGTGCCTTACACTACTCCTTTATTCACTTCAAAAACCGAATCATTCAATGATAGCATATCTTCTCGCTCCTATCGTTCATTTCGCTAAGACCAATTATCTTGGCTTGTTTTGATTTGATGAAGAGAGAGCCTGTATGTATGAATTTGTATCGTGTGATTGTTTATTGATCTCCAAAAAATTAAATGAAACTTCTCTAGTCAATTTATTAGAATCAATCTCATTTTCCTAACTAACAAAAAAAAAAAATTGCCCAGAGTTGAACAATCCCTACAAATGCTGTCGTATCAGTTGACGCGAAGGGAAAACTAGCCTGCCATGCTATATTTTATAGCTATTCTTACATAACTATGCTAAAGACTCTCTACAGAGCTATTTATATCACATGTGACTTTAATTAAATTTCGATCGTGTCATACCTAATTAAATTAATAATCTCAAAATAAAACTTATTTGACACTCATTAAAAAAATGGAAAGAACTTCAGGATTAGCAAGTACCACCACTGACCCGACTCCTCTCATTCTTTGATAGTTTTGCAAAAGACAAGAGACGCTTTGAACGCTCATGGCGCGAAGACGATTCGAGGCCTTGGTAGAGTATTCCGAAACTTTGACTCGTTTAATGGAGACAAAAAAATTGACGCTGATGAATTTTTCACGGGTTTGAAAGAAATTGGAGTCCGCTTAACAAAAACCGAGTCTGACGTATGTCTAAACCATGTTTTTGTTATAAAACAGCGAAATACTATTTCAGGCTCTGCTCAGACTGCTTGATAAAAACGGAGACGGTCTGATCGATTACGAAGAGTTCCTGGTCGGAATCCGAGTATCAATCAACATTTTGACTGTTGTTTAAAGAAATTTACTTTGTTCAGGGTAAAATGAACTCACGAAGACAGGCGGTGACGGATAAATGCTTCCTTAAATTCGACAAGAATTTCAGCGGAGCAATCGATGCTAATGATCTCAGGTACTAGCAAGCTACGGCTTTGATAATATTTTACTCGTTTTCTCCAGAGGTGTCTACGATGTTAGCTTCCATCCGAAAGTCAGAAGCGGTGAATTGACCGAGAATGATGTGTTCCTGGAGTTCCTTAGTAATTTCGGAGACACGAACAAGGACGGGACCATTACAAAGGATGTATGAAAATTTCATTTTTCAAATTCGTTTAATGAAACTATTAGGAATGGGATGAATACTATCACGCTGTGAGTGCTTCAATCGACGACGATGATCACTTTATTCAGCTTATGATTAAATGCTGGGGTCTCGATGCGAAATAACGCATGCAGAGAGACAGCGCGCTAGTTTAAGATTATTTAGTCTGTACATAATCAAATAATGACATCAGAAAGTCAGAGTAATTTATACATGATGCTTTTATTGTAGAGTTTCAGAGTAAATTGACTCCTGCTCAACGTTTGATACAGACTAACAAAGTAATAATTTCTGATTTTATTTGGAAAAGTTAGTTCCATGAGAATTAATACATAATAATATAAATAGATGAAGCCAATTAATGGGAAATCAAAGTATCGCTTTACCTAATAGGTCCTTTCTTAGTGAATACACTAATATTCTCATCGAGAACGAAGCAGAATAGATATAGTCTGTATGCTCTCTCATGTAGAAACAAAGTTGAGAGCGTTCTGGCGGTGCGAAGAAAGTAATGGCTCAAAGATGACTAACTCCTTTCCAATAGGAATTATATTTTTATATGAATATTTCAGAATAATGTGTAGTGAATTCAAGTTGTAAAGTCAGCAATTAATTCGAATAGCTTTTCATCTAATTTGATTTCATATAGAATTAGTTATTATTAATCCTTTTTGATAATATTTTCTGAGTAAAGTGAGTTAGCCCTTGATTTAGCGCCTCTTTACGCGGCAGCAGTGGCACGATTCTTTTCCACCGAATCAACCAATTTAAGGAACTCTATCATCTTCCCTGCTGGTAAGCTTTTTCCACTAGCTCCGACTCCTTTTGTTCCCACATTCACCTGTCCTCCAAACGTATTTCCTTTGGGGTCTGTCACATGTCCTCCCACTTGGACATTTCCTTTGCCAATAGTTGCTGATCCTCCGACTTCAACGCCCTTAGCATTCACTTGACCTGTAACCGTTACTGTTCCTCCTGTGGTCGGCTTGACACCGTTCATTCCAATTGAATTTTCTTTCGTTACACTGCCTTGGACTTGTACTCCTCCAGCCTTTACGTTCCCATCGACGGATATGCTGTGTCCTGCGTTTACGTTGGTTCCGGCTTGTAAACCTCCCTTTCCGGCGTTCAAATTTGCCCCTGCATTCGCTGAAACTCCATTCTTCGCGTTGACTCCGACTTGTACTCCGCCAGCCTGCACTGATATTCCGCCGTTCACGTTAGCTCCCGCTCCAGCGTTAGCACCAACGCCGACTTTTCCTCCTCCAATATTTGCGTTGACTCCAGCATTGACATTAGCTCCGGCACCGACGTGTGCCTCAACGTGTTTTTGTCCAACTGTGATTCCAGCGCCAGCTTGTATGCTTCCCGAGGCGCCAACTTTACCATCAATGCCTGTTTGTTTTCCTACTTGGGCGCTGCCGGCTGCATTTGCGGATCCTGACACAGTTATGTGTCCATCGATAGTAACCTTTCCGATATGGATTTCTCCTCCAATGGTCTTCGATTTTTCAGCTGACTTTTCTGTTCCAATATTACCAGTTGGTGAAGCTTTCTGGGCTGTGCTTGATCCTTGAGTCGTTTGTCCATTGGTCGAGGTTGAGGTTCCCTTTCCGTTGTTTGTGGTTCCGGTGCCTTGACCATTGGTTGCAGTTGAGGTTCCCTTTCCGTTATTTGTGGCTCCTTTTCCGTTACTTGTGGTTCCAGTGCCTTGACCATTGGTTGCGGTTGAGGTTCCCTTTCCGTTATTTGTGGCTCCTTTTCCGTTACTTGTGGTTCCGGTGCCTTGACCATTGGTTGCGGTTGAGGTTCCCTTTCCGTTATTTGTGGTTCCCTTTCCATTGTTTCCGTTATTTCCGTTGCTTATGGTTCCCTTTCCGCCTTTTCCGTGACCTTGTCCATTGTTTGCGGTTCCCTTTCCGTTATTTCCGGTACCTTTTCCACCTTTTCCGTTACCTTGTCCATTGTTTGAGGTTCCCTTTCCGTTGTTTCCAGTTCCTTTTCCGCCAGCACCGTTACCTTGACCATTTGTTGAGCCGCCTGCATGACCACCGTTCTTGCCGCCTCCAGTGCTGCCACCTTGCTTGCCGCCGCCGTTCTTCCCACCTCCAGTGCCGCCACCACGATTCCCTCCACCAGTAGTAACTCCGCCTCCCCTTCCGCCGGTGTTTCCTCCACGGTTTCCGCCGCCATTTCCTCCACGATTTCCACCTCCATTGCCACCACGGTTTCCGCCACCATTTCCTCCACGGTTTCCGCCGCCATTGCCACCACGGTTTCCACCTCCATTACCTCCACGGTTGCCACCTCCGCCTCCTCCGCGGTTGCCACCTCCGCCTCCTCCGCGGTTGCCACCACCACCTCCACCACCGCCACGACCGCCTCCACCTCCACCACCGCCACGACCGCCGCCGCCACCACCACCGCGACCTCCTCCACCTCCACCACCGCCACGGCCGCCGCCTCCGCCGCCGCCACGGGCAAACATGATTTGATTTTTCAAGAAATCATCTTCAACTTCTAATTCTGCGTCAATACTTGCGCAGACCGAAATCGCAAGAAAAGTAAAAATCGCAAGCTTCGAAACTCGCATGCAGGTTTTTTCAATTTTGAAATTCTGATTTTATTAATTTACGAGTGGCTCAAGACTAAATACCGCTCAATTTTTTTATTAAAAATAAGGAAGTACTGTCTACTTCTGCTAATTTATAGTTTCTTTTAAGAAGCTATGTCACATCCTGCAATGCTTTAGAAAATCACTCTTTCCAGAATGTACAGACCGACAAGACGTGTTCTAGGCAACCTCTGAATTGGAAAATTTACGAAAACTCATGATTTGTTACTGAGAACAGAATTAACACTCTCATTTCTAGAAACATTCAACAGGGCACTTAGTCGTGCTCAAAGAAGCGAGACTTGCCCTCCGAACGAATTATCACCAAGAATACTACCTAGACAACATCGATTCGTAAAGAGCCTTGCACTTTTCTCCACAGAGCTAAATGTGTGTTCTGCCATGATGCTTGCCATCAAAACGAAAAAGCAGCTGGTTTTTGCTAGAACAACAAGGATCTAATTCCAGATCATGAGTTGATACAGAATTTATATGCAACGCTGATACCAATGTTAAAGAAACCCAGCAAACTCAAAATTCCTTGAAGGACCATTTTGCTACAAACCCATAAGAAATAAAATTGTCGTAATGCGCTAATTGATTCTTACTTAGAGACATCCATTTACACTAGTATATTGGAACATTGGTTTAAAAAAACGAATAGGAATAAAGTAATGAACAAAATTGAAGAAACTTTAAAACTCGGGCTTTTTTACTAATCTAACTATTAAAACTCACTAATTAAGACTGCAGTCCTAAACAAAATAAATATTTGTTTTGGACTTCTTTGAACTACTATTATTCGCATGAAGCGACCCCATTGACAGGTTCGCTTGATGCGGACTCCCCGGCTGAGAATTCTTGAAAAATGAGTTAGTATTTCCTCCTTGCGGAGAGTTCAATGTGTAAACCTGTAAAAACAATAAGTTATCATTATAAAATCTTCCCATTAAGGATCTTTTACTTTGTGTTGACTACCAAATGCTTCATCTTTCTTCGGTGTCGTCTCGACGAAGCTCGCATATTTTTTCTTTCGATCAAATGAGTCGAATTGATCCCCTTGCTGCTGCAGGACTGAATACGCGAACATATGTCTCTGACCATTGCTTATAAAGCTCGAGCTCTCAATAAACTCTATTCGAGAGTTCTCATGAATAAAGGTATCGCGAGAAATCCTTGGCTCGTAATTATTGAGTATATTCTGAATTTTCTGCAAGCTGGAAGACAAGGAGCCCGTCTTAGAGACTGAGTTATTGATGTCTTTGGACTCCTTGCTGCTTGTTGGCGTGTTATATTGCATAGAGTCTTTTTTCATCAAGAATGAGTAGCTATTGCTGTAGACAGGGTTCACTTTCCGCGGCGTTACCATATCGACGTCAGGGTCACCATCTGAGTCATAGTCCGTCCCCTTTTTTTCCTCTCTCTGATTGCTTTTCAGCTCGCTCGCTAGTTTAGTCGAATCATAAGTCGCAGTGTGGCTGAGAGCGTTGGCTTGGTCCTTCTCCTCTCTGGTGGGATCAGTATTATATGATGATAACTGACGAAATTTACTTGAGAGACAGAGCTCCTGAAGTGCATTCAAAAATTTTTAATTTCCCTTCCAGCAGCCCAATAAGCTCATTTTTCTCTGTTATTAATGAAATCTGATCCCTTAGCTTCGCTTGCAACTAGTCCAACTTATCAGTTGCTTCAGTGATACAACTGTTACCTCTGCATCTGTTTTTTTAATTCCATTCAGCGTCGATTTTTTGATTTTATACTCAACACATGCAGTTATCCACTCGAGAAGTATCGTTGCTCCTTTTGAATACTCCGCAGCTTTGGGCGCGATGAGTTCTCGGTTTTTCCACAGCGGGATCATATAATCAATCGTTTCTTCCTTAATATTATCAACATTGAATGCATTCATCAGCGCTTTCAACGAATTGTAGTTCTTTGTTATCGCCTAATGAGAAAGATCAGCCGAAGGAACCAAGAGGACAACGGCACCTGGAAAGTTTTCCATCCTTTTTCTTTCTGACCGAGAATTATCATGAAATTATCCGCAAGCTCAGCAATCTCTTGAGGAGGTTTCTTCGCTTTGCCTAATTGAATACAGAGCTCCTTTGTAAATGCCCAGTTCGCGTCTTTCATTTTCTCCAGCATGCAATTTGATTCGTGTTTGTAGATTTCTATAAAAAACTCAGGCTTCGGACCACGATGGACAATATTACCCATTTGATGCTGCGTTGAATGGATTTTTTCCTTTATTTTCTCGAGTTTCTGCTTCTCGCTCTTCAACCTCTTCCGCTGCACTGACAGCTCAGACTCAAGTTTCTATAAGGGTAAAATTCAAGGGAAATATAACTGAATGCGAACTTGGAGGGTGTCGAACTCATTGGTGTCGAGGTAATGCTTCTGCCCTTCATTCAAGTCCCAATCCTTTTTGAGTGTCAGCGTCCCGTGTCGGTTGATCATCATCTGTTGGAAGATTTTTAATTAGTGTCTGCGTTTAGTTTAAGTGAGGGTAAATATCAGTTTGGTTTCTGAGAAAATAAACTCAAATGAACATGTCGAAGGAGAAGAATGGTCTCGCAATAAAAGTGGCGCTGGGTTGCTATCGTCAGAGATGAGGATAATATATTAACATTGGCCATCAAACTAAAATTCTTAAGTGAGCAACTATATTACTAAAACGCCATTTGGCATGGATTTATGTGTCATAGGTTTATCACGGGCAGTTATTTCGAGCAATAATATATGGAGAACGTTATAATATCATGCTGATCTAAAATTTCTAAGATTATATATTTAAGATATTAGTTGTAAAATTGAGAGAATATGAAAACGCTATGAGGAGTTATGCGCTTTCTCGCGCTATCTATACAATTACAGCTCATTGTTTTCAGAATCAGATCTCTCATTGCTTCTGTTGAGCAATGCCGTTGTGTCTTCGTTGTTCCTGTGCTGAAGCTTCTGCGACCCTTTGTAGTCATAAATCTGTACCAAGAGCCCAAAAAGCAGTCTGACCATACCAATAATCAGCGCCATTGTGAATACCCACGTGTATCCATACTCATCGAAAGTCGCGTCAGCAATTCGGCCTGAAAGGATAGCAAAGACAATCATTTCCGCTGATATGATCACCGGAATTAACGCCGTTGCGATTCCTAGCTCTTTTTCTTCAATTAACCTCAGCAAACTGCCATATCCTGACACAAACAACGGACCCAACCCTAAACTTAACAGCGCAATCGGAAGAGCCGGCCAAAGGCAGCGTTCACATTTCGATGCAGTGATACTAAAGAAGACTCCAGATTGAATGAGTCCTATTGATATCATCAAGAAAATCGGTAGCTTTCCTACTCTATCCGTCAAAAATCCTGCTATTGGCGTCGCTGCGCCAGTAAGCACCTGCGACACGGCCAAGAACGACCCGGCTTCACCGATAGTAAAATCATAAGAGGTTTGGAGATGCTTCCCTAGATAAAGCTTCACGATGATAAAGGAATCCACGCCGAGACTCGCTGCAGCGAGGAGCAGCCAGATTATCGGAGGGAACTTCCTAATGACTTTGTAGGAGATGTTCGTGTTTCCTTCCTGGGAGGCCGCATCGCCTCCTTTCAGCGTGAGAAGCTTCTTATGCACCATCACGCATCTGATGCAAATCAGTGTAGATACAAAGCAGACGATGACACCGATGAGGAAAGGAAATCCTAATGAATGCGTCATCGAATAAAGATTCGGATAAACAAGATCACAGACGATCGCAGCGCCTGTTTGCAGCACCACTGCCGCTCCTAACGCCTTGCCGATGTCATTGTTAACGTACCAGATGCCCACGATTTTGGACCTGGCTAATGTGGCCGCTTCGCTGGCTGAATTGAATATTACCTTCCCAAGGATGAAAAGCCAGAAGCTCTTTTGATAGGTCGCCATTGTGCAAACCGATTGCCCCAGGATGATGAATAGGTTGGTGGCGAGAAAACTCTTCGATGCGCCGAAATAGTCAACGAGGAAGCCGCCGATCAGCGGGAATACGAATCCCGGCATGGTTTCTGCGATAACTAGGTGACTATAATCAACTTCGTTCATGCCCATTTCTTTTTCGAATGGTACTTGAAGCGTGGGCATTGCCTGGGAGTTGTATAACTGTCCTAATTGAGAAAAGCAGAGGAGCGCGAGAAAGACCCATTTCTTGTTTTCGCGGAATATGTTAGCCTCGATGGATGGTTTGGCTATCGTGATATCTGTTGCCATGGATTTAGTGGGTTTGGTGTCAGTGGCTCAAATTTTTTTTTGGGAATTTATTTTCTTAACAGTATAACGTTTAAAATTGAAATAGCCCTTCGATGTTTAGAATACAAAGGATTATCATTTGTGAGTCTGAACAAAGAAATGTTATAAGCTCAAAATTTGATAGAATCGTTAAATTCATAGTTTACTATGAACATGCCTATAAAAAAAAAGGTAACGATAAGTCTTTTTGAAGAAGAGACCAGATAACTTGAATTTCAAATGATTGTTAGAGTTACCTAAAAAAAAATTTACATGGCTTCTAAAATGTACGCTGTTTGGGCTCGAAGCAGAATTTAAGAGATTTCTTGGCTAGCTTAATAGTTTTCGGCAAATTCCATTTAGATGTAAGCGCCTTATAAGATGGATCATTTGGATCAAATCATTGAAAGATCTCAAGACTTCTCTAAGTTTCCCTCTCAATGGTAATTACAGTATCTGAATATCAAGATGGATTCCGCTAATATTTCAGAAAAGAGACCCAAATTAGATTTATTTTATTAAAGGACGAGACGATTAGAATATCATTGATTCAATTCTTTATGTAGAGGATGACTAGCTATGTGAATTTCATGAATATGAATCCTGACGAAAGTTATTTAAATCTTTTCTTCTCCAGCCCACTTGGCGTATGGTGGCATGAAGAGCTTTGGATATTTCTCAGATTTTCTGTAAGCTTGGATGCCTTCGTTGGCATAGATTCTATCGTGGTATTTTTGGAGATTTGGGTAGTCCTTAAGAACCTCTGGGCTCATTCTGACAAGAGTATCAAGGAAGAAGACAGCCCAGAAGTCAGCCCAGGTAAGATATCCAAGAGGATATTCTTGTTCTCCAAGAGCCTTGGAGAGCTTTGCAAGAATTGGAACGACTTTAGTCTTGATGGTTTCATCTTTGATGGTTTCGAAATCATCTTTCCAGACGATTGGAATGTAAGCATTGCCCAAGTCTTTGATGATACTCCAGAGTTGGAAGACTCTGATTTGATCGATGTCGTTCTTGCCGAGAAGGTCGCTATTTCCGCACTTGCCAGCGGCATATTGGGTAAGAGCCAAGCTTTCGGTAAGGACAACTTCTCCGTCCTTGATGTATGGGATGCTTGGAGCCCAGGACTTAAGAGCTGGCTTGTCCTTTCCGAACCATTCATCTTTCTCAAGGTATTGAACCTCTTCAAATGGCACCTTGAAGTAAGAGAGCAAAAGTCTGACTGGATGAGCAAGACCTTGGATACCCCAGTAGCCGATAGTGAGTTTGCTGTCTGCCATTTTTGTTAGATTTTCTGAAATATCTTTTTTGATTATACGAAATATCTTTGTTCGTGATTTATATATAATTTAATTAGTTGGGGTGATTCATTTGGATGTTTTACACGTATTTGATTCCGATATCAGGTTTTTTTTTGGAATTACAAAGCTAGCCAGTATGCTAGTCAGAGAGATCACACGCTAGTTATGAGTTTATGCAAACTGTTGGTGAGTGATGAAGGATGCTCATAACATATATAGCATCTGGTTGCGTTGGTAGAAATTTCTAGAAATTTCCTCAATAATGAGAGCTGGCATGCACTCACACAAATCAAGCGAGTATCTTTCTTGATAAAATCTTTTGTTGTAAGTTAGCCGAATTGAAAAGCATCAGAAAACGCCTTGGAAATTAACTGTTTGAGCAAGAGATTTTAATTCATTTGAGTACAATTTTCGGAAGTAGCAACTAGAAACTGGACTTAGTGGAGCTTTGATCAGTTGAAGCTAAATGCATTCGTCGTAATAACAGAGTTGATAAAAGTCAGAAATCAACACATAATTTCTTAAAATGGAAATATAGCTAAACTAGGCTCCAACTAATTCGTTGAGAGATGTTAAAGAAAGCACAAAGTTTCCCTGAGTTAGCACAGCGGAACCTAAAATGTTGTTTTTACTCGAACGAAGCAACAATATTATGTTTATTGAAGAATTTTTAGGTTCCACAGAGAATACCGCCTCTTTTTTACGCTAGATTTCACTCTTTTCGCCCATCAGTCAAGGTAAGCGAAGGATGAGAGAAACTTTCATCCAAGATTTCATGGAAAAGAAGTTAATTCTTTGAAGGATCCTTTAAAATCAAGAAGATTATTTTAATTTCGGATCACACAACACTGGCCAAGATATTTTAAACGCCTCTAATTTCAAGCTCTTTATTAAAGGATCTCCCACCCGAATTAAATTTACCCCTACATTAAACATCTATATACTCATTCGCAATAGAAGAAACTCACACCGCCAATTATTTAGAGATAAAACTTTTGAGCACAATTCAATGACAAGTAGGACTGTGTAACACTTGACAGGATTCTCAAGTGAGGAAGAACAAATAAGTCAGATGAACCTTATCTTGAAGATCAAATGAACAGGAACATCTATTCATTCTATAAACTGTTATTTAGACCTTTTCTTCTCCTGGCCATGTGGCGAATGGTGGCATGAAGAGCTTTGGATATTTCTCAGATTTACGGTAAGCTTGGATGCCTTCGTTGCTGTAGATTCTCTCGTGGTATTTAAGGAGGTTAGGATATGCCTTCATGGTCTCTGGGCTCATTCTGTTGAGACCGTCAATCAAGTAGACATAAATGAAATCAACCCAAGTAAGGTATCCAAGTGGGTAATCCTGCTCTCCGAGAGCCTTTGTGAGTTTGTCGAGGAAGGGAACAACCTTGGTCTTCATGGTCTCGTCCTTAATGGCTTCGAAATCTGGTTTCCAAACGATAGGAATGAAGGCAGCAGCCAAATCTCTTAGAATGCTCCAAAGTTGGACGATTCTAATGGTATCGAGATCATTCTTTCCGAGAAGATCTTTATTTCCAGTCTTTCCAGCTGCGTATTGAATGACAGCCAAGCTCTCAGTGAGGAGGAAGTCTCCGTCTTTGAGGTATGGGATGCTTGGAGCCCAGGTTTGAAGAGCAGGTTTATCTTTTCCGTACCATTCGTTTGGATCATTGTACAAGATGTCTTCAAATGGTACCTTATGGTAAGCGAGCATGAGTCTTGTTGGGTGAGCAAGACCTTGAATGCCCCAGTAGCCAATAGTAAGTTTGCTGTCTGCCATTTGCTTGTTTAAATATCTTTTTGATTATATAAATCTTTTTGGTTGGCTATTTAAACTACCGAGAGTGATTCAATACTACTTTAAACACACGTCATTTGACTGCAAGTAAGGTTATTTTGACAATTTAGTTGGAAGAGAAGAGTAAAAAGTTATGGATCTGGCTGGTGCTATTAATGGCCAGTAGCTGAATCACCGAAGCAAGCGATTCCATAAAATCCTTCCAGTCTTTAGAAGGAATGACAATTTTTTCACAAATTAAGTGCTACAGTCAAGAACAACCCTGATACATATGGAACCAATCTGAAAGAATTAAGACTGAATGGTCGTGGAGATAGCGACCTGGTGATAGAACATAGGAATGCAAGAAAGGAACTTAATAGATAATTTCGAAAGCAAAAAGCGAAGTACCTTTGCGAATCTTTTAAAATTCAAATGAAGGAATTTAAAATCAAGATCACGAACCACTGGCCAAAATTATTTAGACGCCAAATTCAAATGGATTACTTATGCGCATATCTCTCTTTTTCGAAGCTGGTCCTGCTTCTCTTCACTACTTCTAAGTGTAGAGGCGCTTTGTCGACATACTTTGCTCTTATTTTCGGAACTTCTTCATAAAATAGAGCAATTTGACTTATCTTATAATTAATTAATTGCACTGTGAATTAGATTTTTGTACCTCGCTGAAAAATTTAGTCAAGCATGGAAGGTTCCATTAACAAAATGTCAATAGCAAAGAGTGAATAGGATATTAGCCCCATTTTATGCATTATTGCTGAATCTTGCTCTTCGCCAGATTATTTGGCAAACGGTGGCAGAAACAGTTTGGGGTAGCTCTCAGATTTGTGGCAACTCTGAATTCCTTCATTAATGCAGATTTTATCATGGTATTTTGAGACATTGAAAGAAATTGGAATAGTTTCAGAGCTCAATCTGCCTAACCCGTTCAGTTCATAGGCAATATAAATTCAATCCAAGTAAGAAGGCAGCCCAAAGGATGATCTTGGTCTTCCAATGCCTGTGAGAGCTTGTTGAGGGAAGGAACAATTTTGAACCTGATGGTTTCGTCTTCGATTGTTTCGACATTCATATTCGAAAGGAAGCAAATCTTAAATCTGCTAGCATTGAGATTGTTCTTGCAGAGAAGACCTTTGATTCTACCTGTCCAGCTTCTGATTGGACAACAGCTAAGCTTATGTGGTTATTACAGGTTCTCCGCCCTTGAGGAATGGTATGCAAGTGTGGAGAGTAAGTTTTATCTTTTCCGAACCTTCCTATCACATCGACGTACAAGTTATCATCAAAAAGGATGTATCACTGAAGCTTATTAGATAAGCAAGAACTTGAGTGACTAAGTAGCCGAAAATAATCCTGCTTTCTTTCATAATGCAAAGATTGATTAAGACCCTGATTCGATTTAATCGAAATATCTTTGTCAGATTCTTTTAATTACAGATCACTCTCTCAAATTGATAGATAATTTTGAAAGAGTTATCTGTGATGCTGTTGGTTTATCAAGGGCAATAAAAGAAAGCGATGCCGATATATTAGGAGGAAATCCGATTGGATTACAATTGGTTATTTGGAAGTGCTAATGTTAATATATGTTTTTGAGAAAATGTGTTGCGGTCAACTCTGAGCGAAACCGGAATCTTGATTTTCAAGCATGGAGAATGATTTTGTTCAGGGTTCCAGCACCATGGAAATATCAAATACTTTTACGTCCTTCTGTAAAGAGTAAAAGTATCGAAAATTTAATTCCATGAAAACCTAAAGATAATATAAGGTCCGAGTCAGTTTAAACTCAGTCGGTTCGTCATTTAAAACACTAATTTGCTCTGTTACGTACTTTTAGACGATCTCCATAAAGACCCTCAAAGAGCAATTGCAGGCATTTCCTTTTGCTTTACTGTAAGTTTCTAAGAGACTACTACTACGCACACATCGGTTTTAATTCAGCCTTTCGAAAAGTCTAACCCAGCCTCTAAGAGGTGTAAAAAACATTTTCTGCAAACACTTGTAAAAGGAAAATCACCTCTAGATATCAAAATGGCCTCAAATCGCTGACTCATCAATAATTACTCTTGACTCTAAAGAGAAAATTAATGCTTAATTTAGAGTGTTGATCTTTGAAATAAGTTTTCATGAGTGCACTATTTATAAATCGAAGCAGCAAAATCACAGAAATAAAATAATAAATCTTTCAACCTCATTCACATCGCTCCGATGCATCAATTCATCCTCAACAATTATCACTCTTCCTCCCAAGAGGAAACTATCAGTAATGGCACTGTTTACCAAGGAAAACGCCGAGCCAACGACCAAAACGTAGCTATTTTCGAGCTTCACATCTCCACGCTTCTCCAACTTCAACACTTTATCAACGAATTTGTGACCCGTCTCGTCCTCAGAACTGGAACAGGCCTCAATATTACCGATTGGCATGCTGATCTCTCTCAAAATGCCATCATTTTCGCTGCTCCATTGGAGAAAAAAGAGTCAGCAAGTATGAATAATCCATTTCAACTTCAAGAGCTAACCAATATCCATTAACAGTCAATTTCATCGATGAAATTGTTCATAGCACTCAAGAAATACCCAACAGAATCTCCTCCTGCTACAAGAATCTCAAAAAGCTAGATGTCCAAATGGGCGATGATGGTGATACTCCTCAAGAGATGAATTTCCACTCCAAAAAGCCCTCAGAGATCGACCTAGGAAAGAAAGATCCGGTCACCACTGACTCGAAAATCGGCTCGAACCCGACCGATATGCATGCTCTTCAACTGAAACCTCTTCCGTCAAAGGCTCCTGTTATCTTTGATGTCAATAAAGTGAAACATCTGATCCAAGATGATTTTTCCACCTGGAAGCTTGTTGAGCAAGGTACCTGGCTCTTTGTCTTTAATTGTCTCAGATTTATCTCAATAACAATAGAGAAAAACCTAAACGTATTCGGAAAACTTCATACAGAAGGTGACCCCAAGGTTTACGGAGGGATCCAAGGTGTTTTCCCTGACGGCGATATTGATGTCTGGGCTCAGATGAACCTCAATCCCGAGATCAGAAGGGAATGGGACAAAACTTATCCTAAAATAAAGCAACTCCAAGTTTACTCAGAGAAGGAAGACATTCTCTATCTCGAACTTAAACTGCCTTTCCCATTCAGTAACAGAGATTTGGTCTTAAGCAGGTACTACCTGAACAGCGACAACCATGCTGAAGAAATCGAGAGACTTGGGTTCCCGAAGACCTCACGCAGACGTTGGGTGATTATGCAGCATTCTGTTGACCTCAGCGAGCACCCACCTCACAAGGGAGTAGAAAGAGCTGAGAACTATGCCGTGTTTACCTATGAGCAAGATGCACAGGATCCAAAGATGTGCTATAACAAAGCGGTCTCGATCATGGAACTCAAAGGAAACATTCCTGTCAAAATGATTCAAAAGAGCGTCGGAAAGTCGTCTTTGAAGCAATGCGCTGCCTTCAGAGAGGCTTTCTTTAAGAATAGACAGAGATGGAGTCAAATGATTAAAAAGTGAGTAACAAAGTGTGTTTCTTAAGAACATTTCGTGTAATTTGAACATTTTAATCTTCGAAGATATTTCTCAAAGTTAGTTTCGCCAATCATGAACTAGCAATCAATAAAACGCTTGATGTCTGAGAATAAAAAATTAACAAATCTCACCAATTAAGCTTGAGATCCCCTCTGAGATAATGAGATTCTTAGTTCTTTAGCGACTACATTTTTTTTTTGATGAAATAAATGTAGCATTTCAAGTAAGAGCAATTTCTAATTACTGGTATTATGGAACCTTAAGAAGCAAGGTTTAAAAAGAAAATAAAGTTTACTTTTCAAAAAATGAGAAACCTTTTGGTCGTTTCCGCGCGGAGTGACTGATTCGAGATATCTATTAACAGATAGAGCACCCAATAATCGAACTTCTGCTAGAGATTCGACACAGTGATATCATTGTTATCCAATGCACACAGACTGATTTTCATGAAAACTCGCAAACCTACCAGCATTTCTCTCTCTGAGAAAATAAACCGATTTATTATCAGAGGAATGAGTTTAAAGAATTGTTAAAGATTGAACAAGTCATCTTTGTTTATTACCAGCTCAGTTAATATTATTGACTTCTATATATATGCGATTTACGGTCTATAAATTTTCTTCTAAGGTTTATTGCCAATGAACGATCTCCTTAATGTGGAATGTTTGTATGTAATACTTCTTATTTAAAATCTTCAATTTATTTATCAATAATTTTACTATATTATCTCCTTTTTCTCTTTCATGTTCATTATTAGTATTCCAGATAAACTCAGAGGTTCAACTTCACAAACTTTCGGTTCGATAGCTCCTCGTATTTCGTTATTTGGCTTTGAAAAGCTGCTTTAGAAAGTTCTTTCGCAGTGGATTGCCCAAGTTCAGAATTGTGTTTCAATTCATCTTTAGATTCGTCGTACTTCTCAACCTCGCTCTCTGCTATTTTTGTAAAACGTTCAAGTATTCTCATGTTTTCATTTGATATAGTTATTTTATCAATGTTAATACGATTTGCTGTGAGAGGAGCTTCACAGGCACTGAGGACCTTATCACAAAACCATTTGCCTTCGATATTTATCCAAATCCGAACTGTTGTATCCCACGCAGCTGATACAAGCTGCTTTCCATCCGGACTCAAACTCACGTTGGTCACATCTTCTGTGTGTCCTTCAAGTGTTGCAAGACATTTGAAATTTTCTAAATCCCAGATCTTCACTGTTGTATCATGTGAGCCTGAGACTAAGTACTTTCCGTCTGGAGAGAAAGCCACGCTACTAACATTATCCGTATGACCTTTAAGTGTTGTGAGGCATTCAAAAGTCTGTGCATTCCAGATCTTCACGACGTTATCATCATCTCCATCTGAATCTCCTCCCGTTGCTGTCGCAAGATACTTTCCATCGTTGGAAAAGCATACACACTCAATATCTTGATTGTCAAATTCAAGTGTCTTGAGGCATTCAAAAGTTTTCGCATTCCAGATCTTCACGGTGCTATCCTCTGAGCCTGAAGCGAGGTAGTTTCCGTCTGCAGAGAAGCCCACGCTATTCACGCGATCTGTGTGACCTTTAAGCGTTGCAAGACATTCACGGGTTTGGAAGTTCCAAATCTTCACTTCGCAAACTTTTTCTGAATCGACTGATTTTGCATCTTTTAATACTTCCTTTTTCTTGCTTTTTTGTAAACATTCTTCATCTGAGTCATCATCATCTGAGTTATCATCATCTGAGTCATCTGAATCATCATCTGAGTCATCATCATCTGAGTCATCATCATCTGAGTCATCTGAATCGTCTGAATCCTCATCTTCTTCATCTTCTGAGTCTGGGCCTATTTCTCCTGTAGCTAGATACTGTCCATCAGGAGAAAAGCTCATTCCATAGACACCCGAGTTGTGACCCTCAAGAGTTGCAAGACATTTGTAGGTCTTCATATCCCAGATCTTTACAGTGCTATCTTTTGAGCCTGATACGAGGTACTTTCCGTCAGCAGTAAATTTAACGTTGTACATATCTTTTTCTTTGATGTGACCTGTGGTGTTACCTTTAAGAGTTGCAAGGCATTTGCTAGGATTGTCTATATCTCAGAGCCTCACTGTACCTTCCATTGAGGCTGAAGCGAGATACTTCCCATCAGGAGAATAGCTCACGCCGTATACGTAGTCGGCGTGACCCTCAAGACCTGAGAGAGATTTGGAGCCTTGCACCTCCCAGATCTTAACTGAGTTATCGTTAGAGCCTGATGCAAGGTACTTCCCATCTCCGGAAAAGTTTACGCAGAAGACATAATTTTTATGACCTTGATGAGTTGCAACACACTTGGAAGTTTTTACCTCCCAAATCTTTGCGGTGTAATCTTCAGACCCTGATGCGAGATATTTTCCGTCAGAAGAAAAGCATACACTTGTCACTCCTGCCGTATGTCCTTTGAGAGTGGCATGACATTTGCCAGGGTTGATATGCCAG
>ENA-UOTZ01000389-UOTZ01000389.1-compost-metagenome-genome-assembly--contig:-NODE-389-length-37379-cov-5.690017_pt1 | contig 37379 bp, 10 predicted proteins | sample MGYA00238144_ERZ746983 | MGnify/ENA primary metagenome ERZ746983 (study PRJEB28759, sample SAMN06268863) | compost metagenome | isolation source: single cell | place: USA: California, Emeryville, Joint...
CAACAGCGATAAAGTCAATTCCGTTGGAGAACAGGCCAGTTCGGACGTAGTTAAGCCAGATAGGTTGAAGGTCGAACCCGAGGAATGAGCCTTGGTAGTAGGTGTTCAAGAGCTGAGTGAAGAAGCTGTTTGATAAGATCAGCGAACCGCCGGTCAAAGTGTTGAAGAGGGACCCGACGCCAACGTTGCTGAAAGTGAGAGCGACTTCACCGATACCCCATTGGAAGGCAGCTCCGGTAGCACCGATGGCAGAGAAACCGAGAACAATTTGGCTAGAGCCAAGCGCAGCGAATTGGATTTCAATCAGTCTGAACTCATCGACACCGCTCAGAATGCCGCTGAAGACGTTGACTCCGTTAGCAGTGACAGCGAAGTTGACGTTTTGCCAAGTGTCGGCCATGAAGAGAGTGAAACGAAGAGCAACAGCTTGGGTCGATGCGAGAGTGTTGATGACTGTGAATAATGAATCACCCACACCGAAAGGTCCAATACCAGAAATTCCTCCGAAGTTGGCAAGTGCCAATGAATTTACGCTGCTTGAGAACCATGAGCCAAGTTGGATATTAGAGCCTGTGAAGAGGAGCGAGGAAGTCGAGGCGAAGAAGTTCGCCAAGTTTCCTGAGGATTGAAGGGCTAAGAGCCCAACATTGGTGCTAGCAAGAGCCAAGCTGTTACCGCTAACTGCAATGATGTCGATGACGCTGCTGAATTGGCCGTTCAACACGTATCCCAACCAAGAAGGCTGAGTGAGAACTCCTGGGAACACGCCGCCGAAGAACGTGCCGATTAACTGGGTGAAATAGCTGCTGGAAACGACGCTGAATCCTCCAGTAACACTGTTGAAGATGGTTCCAACTGGAGTTGGGCTGAGAGCGAAAGCAAATTCGCCAATGGCCCATTGGAATCCGAGCGCAGAAGTGGCGATTCCTGAAGTTCCAAAGCTGAAACCTAAGGCGATGTTTGAGGCACCAGCAGAACCGAATTGGAGTTCAACGTATCTGAAGGTGTTCACGCCAGTCAAGATAGTGTTGAGGACTGTGATTCCGTTGGCGGTAACGACGAATGGAACGCCAGTGCAGGCTCCGGTGAGGAAGAGTGTGAATCTGACAGCAACTGCTTGAGTAGAGGCAAGGGTGGCAAATGATGTGGAGAGGATGCTAGTAGCAGAGAGGCCACCTAGGGCAGTGAAGCCTTGGATTTGAACGAGTTGAAGAGCGGAGTTGCTGCTGCTGAAAGCAGAGAAACCGAAGGAGCTGCCAAAGAGCTGCAAGGAGGTGAGGGAGTTGTCGAAGAAGTTCGCCAAGATGGTGCTTGTGCCGAAGGTCGCTGCTTGGAAAGCTGAAAGGCTTGAGAAGCTACTGGAGAGAACGACCGTAGCGACGTTAGCAGACTGGAGAGCGAGGCTAGAACTCAACGCAAAGGAGTCAAAGTTCACGAATTGGTTGTTGATGGCGATGAGATCGAAAGCATTGCCGAATTGTCCGTTCAAGACATATGAGAGCCAGAAAGGTTGGACAGAGTATCCAGCGAATGAGCCTCCGAAGTATGTGGACAAGAGGGTGGTGAAGAAGCTGGTTTGAACGTTGATGAGGCTGCCAGTAACACTGTTGAAGATCGTTCCAACGGCTGTGCTACTCAACGCGTAGGCGAAGTCACTAATGGCCCATTGGAATCCAGAGTCACCAACGAAATTGAAGCCCAAACCAAGTGTGCTACCTGAAACCGCGAATTGAGCCTCGATGAATCTGAACTCATTGACTGCGGTAATCGCTGATGAGAACACTTCGATTCCGTTAGCGGTGATAACGAAAGGAGCATTGGTGCAGGTTCCGGTAACGTAGAGAGCGAATCTGATTGCCACGGCTTGTGTGCTAGAGAGCAGCCCGAAGCTTGTGCTCAAAAGTGATCCGGCACCGAATTGACCCAAAGCGGCGATTCCGTTGAAGTAGGTGATGCCGAGAGTGCCTGAGCTTATAGACCAAGAGGCGAAGTTCATATTCGAGCCGATGAGCGCTAAGCCAACTTGAGTGGATTGCAAGAAGCCTGAGGCGAAGTTAGTGAAGGCAGAACTGGCAAGCGCGATGCTTTCAAGAGCTACGAAAGAGTTACCAATCGCGATGATGTTGTTCAAGCCATTGAAGTAGCCTCCGACAACGATTGGGAGCCATGAAGGCTGTACGATGTAGCCCGCGAACTGGCTGTTGCTGTAGATGTTCAGGAGAGCTGTGAAGTAGCTGCCCTGGATGGCGAGAGCGCTGTTGGTAAGACCGTTGAAAATCGTTCCAACTGCAGTGCTACTGAATGAAACAGCCATTTCACTGACCGCCCATTGGAAGCTGCCGACGGCGTTGGAGAATCCGAAGCCAACTCCGAGAGATTGACCTGCGACAGCAGCGAATTGGACTTCGATGTTCTGGAAGAAGTTCGTGCCACTAAGGACAGTGGAGAAGACGTTCACTCCGCCGACGGTGATGCCAAATTGTTCGTTCAAGACGGTTCCCGAAACGAATAATGTGAATCTCAAAGCGATAGCTTGTGTTGAAGCAAGGGTCGCGAAGGAGGTGGATAAGATGCTTCCTGCGTTGAGGAACCCGAGAGTGGAAATGCCATTAATGAGCTGGATTCCAAGAGCAGAAGTATCGCAAGCGAACATCGAGAAATCGAAATTGTTTCCGACGAGGAAGAGACTAGTTGCCGACTGACCGTAGAAGGCAGTGAGGCTGGTAGCAGTCTGGAGAGCCGCCAATGTCTGGTAGAAGGCAATACTGGAACCGAAGCTTGCGCCGGATAAGCCGACAAGGTTGGAGCCAATGAATGTGCTTCCGAAAGTAAGTGATTGTCCTCCGACGAAGATGATGTCAAAAGCGCTTGAGAATTGCCCGGCTTGCACGTAGGACAGCCAGCTTGGAACAATTGAAAGTCCTGACAAGGTCGAGGCGTAGTAGCTATTGAACAAGGTCGTGAAGTAGCTGTTTTGAAGCGCAATAGCAGTGCCAGTGCCGACACCGAAAATCGTTCCGATTTGAGTGCTACTGAGTGCGATGGCGACTTCACCCAAGGCCCATTGGAATGCGGCAGTAGAGGCGCCGAGTGAAGAGAAGCCGAATCCTAGTGTGATTGCTTGGCCAGCGACAGCAGCGAATTGGACTTCGACGAGTCTGAATTGATTAAATGCGGTCAATGTAGTCGAGAGGACGGTGACTCCGTTGGCTGTGACGAAGAATGGCGCGGAAACACAGTTTCCAGCAACGTAGAGCGTGAATCTCAAAGCAACAGCTTGAGTGGCTGCCAAAGCTTGGAAGCCAGTATTTAGAATGGTGCTATAAGCGAAAGGTCCAGCAAGAGAGATACCATTGACGTTGTAAATGCCCAGGGTGGCTCCAGTGCTAAGAGACCAAGAGGAAAGAGACATGCTTGAGCCTAGCAACTGGAATGAGAGCGATGAAACACCCAAGAAGTTTCCAATAAGCTGGTTATAAGCCTCGAGAGACTGGAGAGTGATTAAGCTTCCACCAATCGCAACGAAATCGAATTGGCTGTTGAAAAGCCCGTTGACGACGTTGAATAACCAAATTGGCTGCTCAGCATAACCAGGGAACACCCCATTTAGTCCGGAATTCAGAAGAGCAGTGAAGTAGCTTCCTTGAAGAGTCGTGACGACTCCGCTTGAAGAGAGGATCGTTCCCACAGCGGCAGTGCTGTAGGAGATAGCGACGTTGCTGAGACCCCATTGGAAGCCTACTGAGCTCAAGCCAGTGCCAGCGAAACCGAAGTTCAGAAGGATAGCTTGTGAGCCAAGAGCCGCGAATTGGAATTCAATGTTGAAGAGTTGGTTCGTGCCTGTGAGGAAAGCTGAGAACACATTGGCTCCGTTAGCAGTGACCACGAATTCCTGACTGCTAATTGCTCCGACCACAGAAAGCGAGAATCTGTAAATCACGGCTTGGGTATCCGCAAGAGTGAAGAGAGTCGAAGTGCAAGGGCTTCCAGCCGAGAAGAGTCCCAGAACTGCCATATTGTTCAGGTAGTAGATTCCAACGCCTTGTGAAGAAGCGAAGCTGGCGATATTGAAATTCGATCCAACGAGCTGAAGGATAGTGTGGAATGATGATTGAGCAATCGCAAGGGACTGAATTCCTGAACCAAGGAAAGCGGAAGTACCAACGAAACCAAGGCCAGAACTGAAATCAAGGATGCTTCCGCCAATAGCAATCAGGTTGAACGAGCTGGCGAAGTTACCGGCCAAAACGAGTTGTAACCAGGCAGGTTGAACTGCGAAGCCAGGGAACTGAGCGCAGCTAAGAGTGTTCAAGAGGGCGGTGAAGTAACTGGTGGAAATAGCGACAGCTTGGCTGTTGGCGAGGTTGAAGATGGTACCTACAGCGGTTGGACTGAAAGCAAAACCAACATCACTTATACCCCATTGGAAGGTTCCGACTGCGGATGAGAAGCCCATGGAGAGTTGGATAGCGGTGCCTGAGGCCGCAGCGAATTGCGTTTCGATTTGGTAGAAGCTGTTAGTGCCGGACAGGACAGTGGAGAAGATCGAAGCTCCGTTAGCGAAGATGCTGAAGGCTTCGTTTGTGACTGTTCCCACCAAGTAGAGTGTGAATCTGTAAGCAACAGCTTGAGTGCTCGCTAGGGTTGTGAAGGAAGTCGTGAGAAGGCTTGCTTGGTTAAGACCGCCAAGGATTTGAGCTCCATTGAAGTAGGAACTAACCAAAGTGGCACCGGTAGCGGAGAATGCGCTGAGGTCGAAGTTGTTGCCAACAAGTTGGAGGAACATGGCGTTTTGACCCCAGAAGGAAGTCAAAGCTGCAGCTTGACCGAGTTCGAGGAATTGCGATCCAATGGAGAAAAGACCCAGGTTGTTGATGGAGACAGCGGATTGGAAGCCAAGAGCGACGCCACTAACAGCGATGATATCAACGAGATTGCTGAAAATGCCATTAGTAACGTAGTTCAACCATGCAGGTTGGACTGCGAATCCTGGGAAACCAGCGAGGTAGTAGCTGTTCAGGAGAGTGGTGAAGAAGCTTGAAGATACCGCGCTGAATCCTCCGGTGAGCGAGTTGAAAATGAATCCGACTGGAGCGTTGCTGTAGGCGATTGCGACGTCAGAAATTGCCCATTGGAGAGAAGAGAACTGAGCAGCGTTAAACGCAGATTGAGCAATCGAGAAACCAAGGACGCATGATCCGAGACCTGAACCCCAACCGAACTGAAGCTCGATCTGTTGGAATGAATTGAAGCCAGTCAAGAAAGTGTTCAGGACTGTGACGCCATCGCAAGTACCGACGAAAGGCACGTTAATCCAGTCGCCAGCCATGTACAATGTGAATCTGAAGGCAACTGATTGGGTGCTTGCCAAAGCGACCAAATTGGTAGAGACGACGCTTCCATAGTCGAACATACCCAACACCTGAGCTCCATTGAAGAATGTGAGACCTTGGCTACCTCCGAAAGCGAAGGCGCTGAAATCGAAATTGGAGCCGACCAAGAAGAGTTGGGTGGAGATCAGACCGTTCAATGAAGTAGCGAAGAATTCTGAAGTCACAGCAACAGAAGAGAGTTGAACGAGACTGGAGGTAAAGATGATGTCAGTTGCGCTGCTGAAGACGCCGAGTTGGACTCTGTTGAACCAGATTGGTTGCACGGCGAAGCCAGGGAAACCATCCAAGAACACGTTGTTCAAGAGAGAGGTGAAGAAGCTGGTCAACACGTTGTTGAATCCGCCAGTCACGAGGTTGTAAATCTGGCCGACAGCGGCGTTGCTGTACACAATAGCCACATCGCTAATGGCGTATTGAAGACCGAGGGTTGAGTCTACCAAACCGAAAGTGAAAGCGAGCTGTTGGCTTGCTACCGCGGCGAATGATACTTCAAGGTCAATGAATTGGTTGGCACCGCTGACGAAGACTTGAGCGACTTGAACACCGCCAAGATTGAAGCCGAAACCAACATTGTTCCAGATACCAAGGATTTGGAGTCTCATTCTGAAAGCAACGCTTTGAGTGCTTACGAGAGTGCTGAGGGTAGTCGAAATGACGCTAGCACCTGTAAATAATCCGTAGCCAGCGGCACCGTTAACGAAGGTCCATCCGAGGCCGACGGTGTTGCATGAGAAGGCGCTGAAGTCTAGATTGGATCCGACCAAGAAGAGTTGGGAGGAGATCAACGATCCAATGTTCGCGAGAGAGGTCACAGCGCTACCAAAGGCGATAGAAGCGCCATTAACAACGATAAGATCGGTCGCAGAGTTGAAGAGCCCAAGCGCAACGTTGTTAAGCCAGATAGGTTGGATGGCAACACCAGCGAATTGTTGGTTGTAGATGGTGTTGAGGAGACTCGTGAAGAAGCTGGAAGAAACAGCAGTGAACCCGCCAGTAGCAACGCTGTAAATTTGGCCGACAGCGGCGTTGCTGTAGGCGATGGCGAAATCACTAATAGCCCATTGGAGCCCAGCATATTGTTGTAAGATAACTGAGGATCCGAGGCCGATACCGAATGTGAAAGCGGACTGAAGGCTTGAGCCCATAGCGAATTGGAGTTCGATATCAGTGAAGGCGTTCGTGGCGGTGATGAAGGTGCTGAAGATAGTGTTTCCGCCGAGAGCAAATCCGAAAGGAACTTGGGACCAAACACCGGTTGAGTAGAGTCTAAATCGGACGATAGCAGACTGAGTGCTGGCGAGGGAGGAAAGACCAGTCGAGATGATGCTGTTGCCGCCGAAATATCCAAGGGCTGGGACTCCGTTCAAGAAGACAATTCCAGCAGATCCGATGCCAGAGAACATTGAGAAGTCGAACTGGGAGCCGGTGAGGAAGATGGAAGTGCTGATCAAACCGTAAATGTTTGAAGCAGTGACTCCAGTGGCGAATGCGTTGGCGCCTCCCAGAATATTGGCGTAGACGAGGCTCGTGGCTGCGGTTGAGAAGGACACCGCGACTCCATTGGCAGCGATGATATCGAAAGCAGAGTTGAAGTTACCAGCCATGACGTAGCTGAGCCAGACAGGCTGAATAGCGTATCCAGGGAACGCTCCACCGTAGACATCGTTGAGAAGAACGGTGAAGAAACTGCTGCTTGAGAGTGAAACGAATCCGCTAGTAGCAGTGCTGTAAATTTGGCCGACTGCGGCGTTGCTGAAAACGAGGGCAAAGTCGCTGAATGCCCATGGGAAGGCTCCTGAAGCCAAGAAAGCGGAGTTAGCTCCAGCGACGATACCGAAGGAAAGAGCAAGCGATTCTGAGGCACCGACTGCGAATTGAACTTCGATGTCTTGGTAGATGTTTGAGCCTGTCAGGAAGGTCGAGAAGATCGTGGTTCCGCCGGCTTGGAAAGCGAAAGGAACATTGAGCCAATCGCCAGCAAGGAACAATCTAAGTCTGAGAGCAGCAGATTGGGTGGTGGCTAACGCTGTAAATGAGCTCGACACCAATGTCGCCCCAGAGAACATACCGAAGACAGGGAAGCCATTGAAGTAAGTTAAACCTGCGCCGCATCCGCCGCAAGAGAACGCTCCGAAGTCGAAGTTCGAACCAACTAAAAGCAGGGTTGAAGAAATCAGGCTCGAGATAGAAACTCCAGTTGTTCCAACACCTCCACCTATGATTGGACTACCTATACCGATGTTAGGAATACCAACATTAGGAATGCCAATGTTTGGAATACCTATGCTGCCGAAGTTAGGGGCCCAGACTGGAATATCAGAAAGGCCCTGGAAGAACGAAGAGCCAAAGATACTGGATAAGCCTTGGAAGATGTTAGATCCGATGTAATTGCAGCCTCCAGTCAACGGGTTGAAGATGCTGCCGAGCTCGCAAGGGCTGAAATGGTAGCCGACATCCGTGATCGTCCAAGCTGAAGAAGGTAATCCAGCGCAAGAGAATGCCAGATTGAAGGGTCCTTCAAGGAATGGCACTTGGACTTCGATATCTTGGAAGAAGTTGTTTCCGTAGAAGGGGGAGCTGAAAACAGGAATTCCTCCAGCAGTCACGACGCAAGGCTGACCGTTCCAAGATCCAAGCAGATGTAATCTGAATCTGAGGGACATCGATTGAAGTGGGTTGTAGAGCGATTGGAACGCCAGTGGTCTGACGATTTGCGCGTTAGGAGCTACCAGTCCAAGTGGGAACTTTTCGGAAACTTGACTTGCGGGTCCCGACAGGACGTAGTTCTGTGATCCACGACCTTTTTTCCCGAGCTCGAAGAGAGTCACACCTCCGTCACTATTGGCCAGGTTTCCCGATGGCAAGCCGCTTTTAAAGCTACTCAAACCATCAGAAACCATTCCGGAAACGCTTTTTTGAAGGTGTTCTAAAGGAGAATCGAGGACTCCTTCGTTCTTCGAGTTCTTGACGTTGATCGCGCTAACGGTCGTCACACCTATGAATGCGGGAAAAAAACAATTAGAGGGAATCAATAATGGATTGGTTACTTAGGATAAGTGCAAAGAGAGCAAACGTTGAGAGAGTTGCTTTCATTTGATACAGATATATACAGTAGTATCCTTTTCCTAAGTATTTTGATAGAGAAAACTTTTTTTAATTATGAAAATTGCATTCGCGTATTTAAGCTCCAGGAGTCAATAGATCTTTCGACGTCATACCCGCTGTTAGAATAATCTCGACTATTTCAAGAATGATTCTTTCCAGAAAAAGAAAATCCTTCGCATAACTATAGTTCGATTATTCTTCAACCGTTTAACGGCTTCCGGATATGTACTTCGAACCGATTCTAATCAAAAAAGAACAAAATTTTTAGAAAAAGGAACTTTTAAACGGTTAAATGTGAATTACTGAAAGAATAAATTTTTCGGTAACGGGTCTTTTTTTCGAAAAAGTGAAATTTTCCGAAACCGCCTCCTCGTCTTTTCTTCATAATAGCAAATGATTATTCAACTCGTATACAAGGATCTGTAGGCACTGGATCAGAAAAGCATAACTTGAGGTCCAGAATTATTTTATAGACTTAAATCGATTCTATCAGTTTAATCTTACTTGATGTAGTTTCTAACCTCTGGAACTCTGCATCAAAAGTTGATCAAAATGCTATTTTAAAAGTAGATTACCGTTGAGAAGATCAGATGAACGGCCATTAGGTGTGGCCCTGCATCAAGAGGGAGTCCATATCCCCGACGTGCGGAATTTTAACTTTATGCTCATGAACTGTTCCGATACAGTAGCTACGCGTTATTCGAAGGATTCCTACCAACACAAATTCACATCTGAGACTGCTTTACGATAAATAACCAAAAACTCGTTTTTTCATGGCAAGAACGTCGGATTGCTTTCAATTTGAATTGTGAACTTACATACAATCTCTTTTCTGCAGCATACATCCTTCCTACGAATCTCAAATAAAATTCAACATGATTCTCGAAAGTTTTCTTTTTCTTCAGCTATTTTTTGTAAGCGTAAGCTGTATTTATGTATTTTCCCAAACTTTTCAAGAAGAAGAAAACCATTATTGGTGTCTCCAAGTTTTTTAAATGGTGTAAGTTGATGACTTATTGATGAATGTACTCCAAAAATTAGTGGAGGCTTTTGCTCAGCGTTTTGGATACAAACTATCAGGACCTAGCTTCTACCGAGAGCAAAGCTTTCATTCCGATGATGATGCATAACATTTGAATGAAAAATAGAAATTGTGATTCGATGAAGTTTTGGATGCAATATACAGTTCAATTAGCATGTGATATGTATCTCTTTGATTCAGCCGGGCTGTTTTTTACAAGGTTCTGACGGATGAGTACCTTAAAAATTAACGAATTAATTTCAAAGTACCTAATTTTTTTTTCAACGCGAAATCAGCTTAAAGTGAATTATTAGATTGATTCAAGCAATGTTAATTCTAACCATTCTTATAGCCGACTAGTTAAACTAAGAAAAATAAGAGTAGGCTTGACTCTTGAATTAGATAGATTTATATCAAAAGCTAAAGACGTCGGAATTCAGCGAGAATGCTTTGGGCACTTTTCAAATTAGAATCCATATTGATGGTTCTGATTTGCTACTCTTTTTTGAAGGATTGAAATGAGAGTCAGCCTTAGAAAACATGTTAGTTTAACCAACTGAGGCCATAATGGCAATCTATGCATCATTATTTGATCGCCATGACGCAACATCAGTAAAATAATTGCCAAAAAGTAAGTAAACAAGTCTTTGGGTGTCTGGTTGCGAGTTCTACATGCTATCTGGGGTTTGTTGCAGAAAATGTGTATAGTCGGGATAACTCAAACAAGTGGAAGGAGTATACTGAACTTAATAAGAGAAAAACTAACCGTTGGAAAGACTTCTGACGCTTTCCGAGTCCAGAAATAGCAAATGTCAGAAATTCGTTGTTCTCTTGGTCAGATGCTCTACCATTTTCTATCAAATCATGGAGCCCTTCAGATAGTTTTATGGTTTTTCATGCTGATATTTTAGAAATCGAAATTCGCCATCTTGGTCCATTAGAAGTCAAAAATCGTCATTGATGCAGTCTTTGCTGAAACAGCAGAATGAAGGCGAACAGTGGAATTTTAGCCATAGCAAATCCCTTTTGTTAGAGAAAAAAAATTTTCTCGCTTGAGGATTAATTTGAGTCTGAGTGTTGTAACTTCATTCACCAAAAGGCAAGGAGACTGACTGAGAAGGCTGAGAGTAACTTCAAATTAGGTGCTAATGCTCTCATTTATTGCTCCTTTTCCCAACTAAGTAGTTTTTTTATAAGTAGGAATTTTTCCTCAATAATATGATATGCGCTAATGCATCAGCTGAATAGAAAAGCAAAGATTTTTTAAGGCGATGTCGTACTTCAAGAAAAGAAAACACTGATATGGTGAGTTTGTAATTAGTTTAGTAAAACGGAGAAAGAACTTAATCTCACAAAAATTACTTCTCTTTCCCTCGAACTGATGACAAAATACTAGTCAATGGGTTCCGAAGTTAAAAGATCTGTACAGGCTATTGCGTTTTTTGGGTGTTTTTGATTTTTGCAATTATGTTGTGTTTCTCATTGTAAATTCAACAATTCCTCTTGACCTTTGCGAGAAAATAAAGTCGGGTCACTACATCTGTGGTTTTCATCTTTATCGTTCAACTGCCATGGACAATAACAGCACGTTTCAAGTGGAAAAAAATATACATTCTGCTTATACCAATATTTAGACTGTTTTTTCCGAGTAACTTATTCGGAGAAAACACATCGCCCAGGACTCATTTTTCTCGAAGAGGTCAGGACAAAACATGCGAGAAATGTATTTGGAAATGAGCTGCTTCTACTTATTGAGTAGATCATTAGGCAACAGAGATTCTCTTTGGAGCTTTCTAAAATATAGCCATTAGCTTGCTATTGAAATTTCTGCCTCCTTATCATAAGGACATTCCGAAAAACGACTCTCACTCTTTCAAATCGGCAGCTTTCATGAATTCTCGTTGGTCACAGGCCAACTCACCATTGATAGGAATACAAAATTATTTATGCTTTTTATCAACAGGAGAGTACCAAAATGATAGGGACTGAATCTACTAATTTGAAACTGGTTTGTAATTTCATCGATGAGAGAGAGATTTTGATTCTCAGTTCATTTCATTAGCAATGCGAATCTTCCTGATGCCTTTTTTGCAAGAAGTTTGATATTCTAGTAACGAGTGTCTCTTCTTCATAACCGAAAGCAGTTTTATTGGTTTGAATGGATTTTATGGCCGCCAAAAGTAAAGATTCCAGTAATTTACGAGGAAAATGAAAGAAACACATGCTCTTTAAAATACCGCTTTATGAGTTATTGTCAATGATGCTTCTCGATATGATTTGGCGCAGCTTCTGCGTGTTCCTTGATAGATCCGAGAAACGCATTCACTCTCAGAATACAGTTTTCTGAATCAGTAACATCTGAGACTTGATACTGTGAGTATTAATAAATTTTTTAGTGGGTTGAGTAGTACTCGTATGAAAGAATAAAAAATACAAAGAACAACACTAACCCTAAAAGTTACTTTAATTATACAAAGAAGGTTAGTTGTACATGTTTCAAGTAAAGAATCATTGGAGAAAGTTAATTCCACAAGAATAGATGTGAAAGATTCGAAGAATGTTGATCTGATTCATTCAAAATGAATCGCTGATTGTTTTGGACCTCTAGTACACTTATGTTTGGGCAGAGATCAATGTTTTGATCGTCAAAGACATTCGCAATCTTCAATTTTATTGAAATAATAGCATGATAAGTTCTAGGCGTTCTATAAAAAGTAATTCTACAATACTGAGTCTGTCAATCACCTTTTTTTACGAGGCTTGACAGCACAATTACTAACAATGTGAAGAGCAATGTCCGCCTACCGACGAATAGTGTTATTATCAATTAATATATAGGCTCATTGAGTTTGATAAGAAGTTCATTCAGACCTTAAATTCAAAAATATAGAAAAGACCACTCAGCAAATGTTTTCATCTGATTTGCTAATAGCGAAAGACAGTTTAATACCCTTTTATTATATATGATATTATTTTTCAAAAGCTAACGTGCAGAATCCCATTCATTCAAGAACAACAAAGTATGAGCATGAAAACAACGTAATTCTGATAAAATTTCAAGTATCCGCTAAAAATGAAATGGAAATTTTCAGATACGGAAGCTCCTTATTTCCAAACACGACAATAGGAAACTTCTTATCAAGCATTTCCTTTTCTATTCCCTTTTTCTTGCTTTTCAGGAGGAATATTTCATCGAAATCATCCAATATTCTCGATAGAGCACCAAGTTGGTTCATTGAATTAACGGACGTTCGTTCGTCCAAAGGAATTGCTTGGCATGCTCAGAAACATCGGTTCAGGAAAGATGAAACGTTGATGTAAACAGGCATGATTAATATATTCCTTCATGAGAAGAGGTTGTCCACAATATTCGCATGGAACTTCCACATAATCCTCAGTTTGAACTGGAGTAGAAGAGGAAATCATTCTGTTGGCTTGCTTCTTTCTTTTTTTTTTTGGTTGTTTGTTGGTTTTTAATTCAATCCATTTTTCGCAATTTAACAGTGAGGTAAGTTGTGATCGGTATCTAGGCCCTATGGCTTCATTAATTTTCTCATAACGTCATTAACAAAAAAATTCTACTAGAGGTTTCTCTCAAGGCTAGCAAGCTTCTTCTGGTCTCCGTGAGTTTCATAAGATTTCCTCTTCGTCCTCACTATTCAAAGAATAAATCTGGCTCACCACTCAATACCCTAAATTTTGCCTATTTCCCTCAAAAGAACCAGTTTTCTCGCTTCAAATCATGGTAAAATTGTATTTGCGTTGAAAAATATTACTCATTTGTAGAATTCTTACATCAAATTTGATCAGAAATCAACTGATTAATAAATGACTCTCACTCTTAGATATTCTCAAGGCTTAGTTATTTTATAATTGCTTTAACTATATTATGATATTCAAGGCTTTGTGTGTGTGTCTCTCTCTTTAATTTGCTGAATAAAATTCATTTGTTTGAAAAATTTGCTGAAGAGTCAAGTTGAGCATCATCTTTTAATAAAATTTGCAAATACTCGTAATTTTGTCTCTAGAAACGAATGATAATACTTGCCCAAGGCTCTTATTCGTCCAACACCACACCACTCCTTCTGAGAACCCCTCTCTAAATCGCTTTTATTCAATGTTTTACACACATGCTTCGATGGCTCCAGATTCAATAAACTCATTCCATTGCTCCTTCTCGGTATATGAAGCACAGTATTAAGATTCCAAGGGTTTTCAAGAGTGCAATTCCATTCAACTAGCTCTCTTGCTGTTGTATATCCATCAATGTTGTTATAGTAAAGAGGCTGGAGATCGGTTCCCAAGACGACAATGCTCTCAGGAACAAGGTTCAATATCTCGTCCAGAATTGCTTTGGTGTCTTCAAGCTTTGAGATGTCTTCTTTAAGAAAAATACTCTGGACTCTCAACTGTTAGAGCGGATACAGTATATTATTGCTGTTATTCTTGAATCATTTGACTTATTTTCCCATTTCCTCCATAAATCGAGGTCAATTATAGCATTTGGTAGGGTAGGTTAAAACTTTCTCATGAGATAGCTCTTATCCGTGGATAAAAGGCCGTGTCCCACATTTTCACCGTCTCAGTTGCAATTTTCGAAACCATATCCAGTCAGACCTTCTGGATTCCAAGGATTTACTCAATAAATTTGATGCCAACTTATTTATATAGACTTGATATCTTTCGCCTCGGTCACAAAGCTTGTTCTGCAGAAATTCATTGTTTTGCATTGAGCATGTTCCTCTTCTTTTCAAATTTTTCCTGTATGTAAACACTACAAATCCCACTCAAATTTAAGAGAATTTATTGAAATTTTCCAAAAAAATTTCAACTTAGTCGAGAACAAAAAAAAAGAATTTTATTTTGTTGTTCTAAAGCTGAACAAATTCACAAACCTTCCAGATCTCGCAAGAATATCCCCTCAAAAATTACCTTTGCCAGATGATCCTAAGGACTAAACTAATGCATTTCAGATCTTCTTAGCGAGGAATATCTCTTCCAGCAACTCCAGCGTGAGGATATTTGAGATTATTTAAATCTTATTTGATTTCTCTTCATATGACAAGTCAACTTCTCAAACATTTGCACTTTCAGCTGACTCCGAGTATACTAAAACACAAGTCTTGTATTATTTCCCTTCTCTCCTCCTTTTGGTAAAAGCCGGCAAGGAGGTATCTTCTTCTCTCGAATATAGCTTGGCTTCTTTATATGGTTATGAAAAGGATGGTACAGAAGAATGCGGTAAGTTATAAAAGCCTCGAATCAAATTAGTATTTGGTCTCGAAACAAATGTTAATTGTTGTCATGGTCATAAATTTTGCAATTTTGGTTTATGAATCTTTTTACGAAAAAAATTCGCGACTTGTTAAGCCAATCAAAACGGATCGCAATGCTTTTTATACAGCTCTCTCTCGAAATTTTATAATCAATTAGGAAGTCCCTGCTTGAAATTTCTGAATTTGCGAGATGTTAGCACAACTGTATACTTTAAACGTGAGTTCGTTCTCTGGAAAACAAAACGAATTCGGGTTATACGAAGAAGAAGAGCACTCGAGTCATGGTTGCTATCAACATGCTTATCAAAATGCGGATATCTTCTTAGAATCAAATAACGTAGATATTTCAGATCCTGAGCCTTGCATAAGGATTTCAGGTCTGACTTTGCTGAAGAAACGCAAAAACATAGTTTCTTCATCCAATTTTGAGGAGCAGAGTGCCTTCATTCAAAACGCTGAGTCGAAGCTGTTGCTACGAAGAAAGCTAATGCCAAAAAAATTAACTCTTTATCCTTAATATTGAAATTCAATTTCGAGCATTCTTGTTGCTTTGATGCAGTAACTTTTTTTTTTTAATAGATACTGTCCCAGCTTTTGTAATCTTCTATGATTGTGGTAAAAGCGAGTTTTGAATTTATCTGTTGTATTCCTTCTGAAACTTGGATGAAGGTTGATTTCTCTGGTTAGTTTCCGAAAATGGCTTACTCCACATGTAACAAATATTGAACTTAATAGAGAGTCATGGAAATATTGATATTAGAGTTATTGTGAATCTTTTCTTTGTATTCTGTTTTGAAGTCTCCTTCGATCAAACTTCTTATTCGTATTCTAGAAAAAAACTTAATTAAGCTGATTAATTGACTGAATAATACAAATTTGAGCATTTTCTCTGGAGGAGCTTCGTGCTAATCTAATTGGCCTCATGAATAAAGCGATGCCTTTCAGCTTTGAGAAATTCATTGTCACAACCTCTCGATAATTAAAAAGACCACATCTCCTTCAACTCAATTTTCAAAGTAATTTTCCATACACTTTCGCACAGGATAAATTACGACAACATTTCTGAAAGAAAACTTTCTTCTCATTTGCTGACTGATAGTCAGTTTTCAAGTCAACTCTAACATACTATCAGGTGTTCAATATACTACAAGATGTGATTTATTTGAGAAAATTCCATAATCAAAAGATCTAACATTATGAAAGAGAAACATGGACATCTAGTATTGATAGTGATAAACCCCCTCATAGGTGTATTCTCTCGATTTCTTTACGCCATTCATCCGAAAAATTCTCAAAAAGAGGATTTTTTTGCGTTTGCGTTAAACAGAACCACTGCAATTAATTGACTCTTGAATTTAATTGAATCCTGATTCATCCTGGAATCGCAGATATAGCTTTTTACCACAGCTCTGGAATCTTGAATAAATATTTTATTCGATTTTACCTCCAAAATCGCATGGCTTTTAGACTCGAACCTTGGCCCTTGGAAGCTCTCCAAGCTGACAATCCCCTCTCTTTTGTCGATGAAACACCCAAAGCCACACCAAACAAGCTCGAAAATTTCGAAACCTACCAAACGGAAATGATTCCTATCAATACAGTTACTGATGAGAAGGAAGAACTCTCTAAAGGTCAGAGAATCATTCATATAACGTCATCTGGCCTTCATCAAACACCAGTGACTGGGTTTGACCACAATGATGTTGATAAGGATTCTACCACCGTATTAGATGATCAAGTCGATCCCAAACCAAGCGCGTTCGAGAGAGCTTGGTTCTTGAATAGACTTCATTATTTCTACGCTGTGATGGCCGTTTTCAAAACGAGAAAGAAGGGTCCCGGACGGAATCTTCAACTCGAAGATTTTCCACTGCTTGGAAGAACCGAGGAAGTTGGTTATAAGACTCTCGAATTCGAGCATGCTTACGAGAGACACAAGAAAAAATACGGAAAACCTTCGCTTTTTTGGCCCATTGTGAGAGTATTTTGGCTCCTTTGTCTCAAGGAGCAGCTCTGGACTTTCGGGTCTAACGCGACTAAGCTCACCTTCACTTATTTACTGAGTCAAGTGCTAGAGTATGTTGCAGTAGGGGATAAAACCGAAGCTTATAAATGGGCTGGAGGTCTATTTGCCACTGTAATATTCGGAGTCTATAGTTTTCACTATAGCTTCTATCAAAGCGTCAAAATCCTTGGGCATCTCAAGCCTGCCTTAATTGGGATAATCTACAAAAAGATAAACAGACTCAGCTACTTCTCAATCAACCAAGTGAGTATAGGAAAGATTGTTAACATCGCTGCGAACGATTTGAACTATTTCGAGTTCAATATTTACTTCGCTTTTTATGTCATGGCTTCTCCAATGATTCTCGGAGCTGCTTTAGGCTTACTCTGGAGTTTCTTTGGAGTTGCCTGCCTTCCTGGTATAGGTTGTCTGCTACTAATGTGGCCAGTGCAGTATTTGCTCTCGAAATTGACTGGAAGCTATATGAAAGAGAAAAATTTAGTGACAGATGAGAGGATTAAGCTAACGAATGAATTGATAGAAGGGATCAGATTGCTGAAGATGTACGCATGGGATACGCAGTTCTCAAAGATGATTGAGAAGTCAAGAAATCGAGAAGTGACGTTGCTCAAGAGAATTGGATACACCGAGTTATTTTCTGGGCATCTATTCTCAAGAATACCACCAGTTTTGGGTAGCTTCCTGATTTTCGTTACCTACTCGCTGCAAGGAAATACGCTGACCACAGGAAGAGTCTACGCGACGATCATCGTGATGTCCTTCTTGAGAGTAGCTGCTGTATTCTTCTCGAATATGGCCTTCAAATTCATTATTGAAGCCCGACTGATCTTTCAAAGGATCATCCAGCTGCTAGAAATTCCAGAAACCAATGAAATCAAAGTCGCCGAACCCATCAATCCTGACAATGGAGTCGAATTTTCTGATTTCTCTGCATATTGGGGAGAAAAACGAAGAAATACGTCAGAGAACAAAAAATCGGCTCAAATCACAATCGATGAGCTCACTTTCGATAACCCTACTCTCAAGCATATCACTTTTTCTGTCAAGAAAGGAACGCTTTGTGCTCTTGTTGGTAAAATTGGCTGCGGGAAATCCACTACACTCATGTCATTCTTCAACGAAGTGCCCAAAACCACAGGAGAGCTCAGGTATTCTGGACGCCTTGCTTATGTGGAACAAGAAATCGTTATATATCCGGGAACTGTGAGGAGCAATATTCTCTTTGGCCGACCTTACGATGAAGAGAAATATAAAAGAATAACTGAAGCGTGTTGCTTGCTGGACGATTTCAGAGAATTTCCAAATGGAGATCTCACAGAAATCGGCGAAAGAGGCGTGAATCTGTCAGGAGGACAGAAAGCAAGAACGTCTCTGGCACGAGCGCTCTATTCTGATGCAGATGTTTACTTGTTAGATGATCCTTTGAGTGCAGTCGATACAAAAGTCGCAAAAAACCTTTTCAACAACGCGATAAGAGGAGTTCTTAAGGACAAGACTGTTATACTTGCGACTCATCAAGTGCATTTTGCAAGAGAGGCTGAAAAGATTGTTGTTCTCGAGAACGGAGCTCTCAAAGCTGAAGGCACTCTCGACGATATCATTCGGCAAGATTCGTCAATCCTCGCGATTTTTGAAGCCAAGCAACGAAGAAAAACGAGTGACAACAATGAAATTCAGCACGTGGAACCCGAAGCTAATGGCAAAATCTCTAAACTCCAAGAAACAGAAGAACAAAAACAACTTGAAAATCTGTTTGAAGAGCAGGAGGCAGAGGAAGAAGTCCTCAATGAAGAGCAGAAAGCTCGGCAGGCTAAAGAAAAGGAAGAGAAAGGAACCCTTGTCCAGAAAGAAAAAGATGAATCAGCTGAAGTTGGATGGAGTACTTACCGCTTTTACCTAAAGCATCTTGGCAATTGGTTCTTAGTCTTAATTTTTATCCTCGATATGGCGGCTATCGAAGTCCTTGCTGTGCTGTATACTCGTTTCCTTGGATACTGGACTCAAGGTGTCTGGTCACCAGAATTATCCATGAAAGTTCTCGGTGGCATCATTGGAGGGTTTATCCTCTGCCTCTGTGTAAGAGAGGTCTTCTTTGTGAATTTCTCAATGAAGATTTCGGCTACATTGCATAAAACGATCCTCCATAGGATCCTTAGAGCTGCAGTTGAATTCTATGACACAAACCCTGCAGGAAGAATCCTCAATCGCTTTTCGAATGATGTCGGCGTGTTAGATAGATACCTCCTGCAAGTCTCAAATGATCTCATGGATGCCGCGTTTTACTTCTCGTCTCTCTTCATCACTGTTTGGGTTGTCTTTCCTTGGCTGCTCATTCCTGGGTTTTTCTTGATCCTGTTCTACTTCTTGTTGATGAGGTTCGTAAAGCGAGTGATTATTCAATCTCGAGGTGTCGAGCTGTTAACCAGAAGTCCCATCTACAGCTTGTTTTCAACAACTCTTTTCGGGTTGATTTCGATTAGAATTTACGGTCAAGGAAAGCGATTCGTTCGAGAATTTATTCATCTTTTGAATCGCAACATCAGAGCGTTCCATTTATATTATGACGCAACTCGTGTGTTTGGATTCTATTCTGATTATTTCGCTGCCTTGTTTGCGTGCATAGGGATCGCGATTATGCTCGCTTTCGATATTGATCCTGGACTCCTTGGATTGGTGTGCACAAGCTTGCTATCAATGACGGATTTTATCCAGTGGGCCATGAGACAGATTTTAATGCATATAATGCAAATGGCGAGTACTGCGAGAGTGCAAGCTTATACTCAAATTCAACAAGAAGCCGAATTAACTTTGCCTAATGATAAAGAATTAATAAAGGAACAATGGCCAGCGAAGGGTGAAGTGGAATTCCATAATGTCCATATGAAATACCGCAAAAATATGGATCACGTTCTCAAAGGACTCACCTTTTCAGTTAAAGGAGGAGAGAAGATCGGATGTGTCGGCAGAACAGGAGCTGGCAAGAGCTCAATCATCCAGGCTCTATTTCGTATGGTTGAAATAGATAAAGAGTCTGTTCCTGACTCCTACATCAAGATCGATGGCACTGACACTCAGCAAATCGGATTGCATCTAATCCGAAAGAATATTTCCATCATCCCTCAAACGCCATTCATTTTCATGGGATCAGTGAAGAGAAATCTAGACCCGCTTCAAGAGTACTCAGAACAACAGATCATAGAAGCGTTAACTGAAACAGGTCTCTGGGACTATATCAAAGCACTTCCTAATGGCCTGGACACCGATATGAGCAATGCGTCATCCGTTTTCTCTGTGGGACAGAAGCAGTTGATCTGCTTGGCAAGAACCATTTTGCAGAACAACAAGATCTTGGTGCTCGATGAAGCAACAGCTAACATTGATTTCGAGACGGATAACTTTATTCAGAAGAAGATAATGGAGAGATTTAAGCATGCGACAATCTTTACAATTGCACATAGACTTTCAACAGTGGCGAACTATGATAAAGTGCTGGTGATGGATAAAGGAAGAGTGATCGAGTTTGATCATCCTTATAGATTGCTTGCGAAGAACGTTGGTGATAGGTCTATAACGAATTTGGAGGGTGTATTTGCTTCAATGGTGATGAACACGGGAAGTAAACACGCCTATGTCATCTTCGAAATTGCGAGAAAGAGTTATTTTCACTCGAAAAGAACTGAAAAGCAAGCTGAATGTTAAATCATAGAATCATTGCATAATAGAATAATAATCGATTTATATAATTTGCCTATTGGATTAGTTAAAGCTATCAATGAAAATATCAAATTTGTTCATTTGTAGTGAATTTTGCCAACGCACATCCTATTGTTATCTCAATAAACAATGAACAGAGGGTAAATGTTTGGTAGATGAAGAGTTATATAAAAAGATCACGTTTGCTTAAAAAATTAACTTCAATATCCTCATTCTCGTAATAAGATTCAAGAAAAAGTCATCGTAATCTTTTGAATAATCGATGGATCTCTCAATCTGATTAATGCGTATACATAATGAAAGCAACGAGCAAGGTAGGTAAAACGAATGAGTATATTGTTTTAGAATCATCAAGCCAGTTAATTTAATCAACTTAGTCATTACTACGAGGCCTTAAATGCCTTACTTGGCATCATCTCTTTTTCTTGTCCTTTTTTTCGATGTTATTACTTGCTTAAACAAAGCAGACCGAAAATGCAGGATCTAACCAACAATCAATATCAAAATAATAGCATTCGAATGCTTCAATTTATTTACCTCCTTCTGAAACATCAAAAGATTGAATGAGCTTTCCGGTCGAATAATCCACTAACTGCACTTTCCCACGAAAGCAGCTCGATGCTATTCTATCCCCATTTGAATCCCATCGTACGCAGCAGACATTTCCTAGAGGGTGATGATCAAGTCATAATCATTGAAGAGGAAAACTAAGAAATAACATATATGCATTATCAGCTCCAATGTTGTCGATTGTCCTAGCAATTCTAGGCACTCTCTTATCATAAATCTTAATATTTCCATCTGTGCCGCCAGCTGCTAATAAATTAGCATGGCTTTGACAAACATCTATCCAATTAGTGGACCCCACTGGCGCATAGTTGCGATAAATATTAATTAGAAAGATGAGACAGCTATGATTACTTTCATCAAGGAGAACCGGTACCTTTAGAATTTGATTTTTTTTTTCTACATCTACGATGTTGAGTTCATTTCTATGACGCTTGGTGTATAACAAGGCATCGCCAGGCTGAGAGATCCATCTACAAATACTTTCATCATCTAAATGATGGAAAAATTTGCCACATTACGTTGATTAATTCAATAAAAGAAGAGTAGACAATTATTATAAGTTAATAAAAATAAAGCATTTCAAGGTTACCAGACAGAACCCCAATTTTCAGATGAAAGTTGTATTTGTTGGTGTCCACTTTGGACATTAAGCACACGTCTTTATTATCAAGCGTGGCAATAGACTCTCCAGTTGGGTTGAATTCAAAATGGGTAATGCGGCCCTCTAAACGCGAAGAAAATAAATTTATTAGCCAATTAATGGTCCTTTTTGGGAATGTATACCATATTGAAAATGCCATTTCGATTTCCGGAATGGTTTTACGATATTCCTCACCTTCGAAGTGTGTTGATCGATAAAGAATAAGTAATAAGTTATTTTTCCAAAGATTGGGATAGCTCCAAGAATACCTCTACGAGCATTATAGGTTAAGTCACCAATGAAAATAAATAAGAGCAAGCACTATACTTTTCATGAATAGTAATTACCTCCAAAGACTTCCTAGAACATATAGCCTTTTTGAGGGTTTGCTTTTCTCGAAATATCAAATAGGCCACATTGACAGATTTTTCATCTCTGTAATTTGCAGAAGCAAGATATTTCGAGTTTGGGATTTCTTTAACTTTGATTTTGTTGGAGGCTCAAAAACTCTATGCAAGCAAAGCTGGAGCTGCAGCGGCTCCGTTTTCTATCAGAAGTTATGAAGTTTGAAGAAACATCAAAAACTTTAGCTAGGTCATGAAATTGAAATACAAGGGAAGATAGCTAGAGAGATATATTACTGGTAGTTTTTCTATTTTGGTAAGAAATGCCGGTACCTGCAGAAAGCATTGGGTTTTGTTGAGTTTGGAGCAATTTTAATTTATTCGCTTAGGATTGTGAGTCAAAGATCTATAGATCAGATTATCAAATCGAAATTGAGATATATTTCTGAATTCGAAGACATGAATGTACTATATTAATTTTCAACAACTTTCTGTTGATTAATATTGAATCAGTAGAGTGAAACATGTATGAAGAGGAATATTAATATAGATCTTCTCTATGCGCCTTCGAACGTCATGTTGGATTGCGTATTCTTTTGCTCTGTTAGGTTTTTCCAAATCATTTGATGTATGGCTGTGTTCATTTTCTAAGGAAAATTTGGAACCCCTTTTTTCGGAATTAATAAGTGTACAACAGAACTGTAACGGTAACCGATTTAATTATTCTGTGCTAGCAATCTCGAGCACTCCGAAAGATTCCTCTCAAATTGAATACTTTCGTACGATTTGAAAACCCTATCACTCGCATTCGCGATCCTTGATTTTACAAGAAAGTGGAAAATCAATCGGAGATACTGTTTCTTGGGAATCGATGAATGATCAGAACTGAGTCTGATCTAAGTGTTTAAATCATCAAATCAGATCTCCAGATTAAATTTTGCAAAATAATTCAAAACATAAAATAATTTCCTTGTGACCGAGATTATGCTTTCTTCAACGATATTGAGAGAATCCCAGCAGATGCCCTCAGATCCCAAAGTAAGAAAGATGAACTTAGTTTAGTGGCAAGTCATTTATTAGACCATGAATGATGATATAGCCATTCATTTCGAAGAAAATATAACTGATGAGCATAGCAATTCGCCTTCTAATCCCAGCCGCAGCAATATTCCTAAGGTTCTTCATATCAAGATTCACAGCAAAAACACCGCTGAGGACCAAGACTCTCAAAAACTCATCAACGCAACGCAACCAACAATAAAAAATGAAAAAACAAATTTCGATTGCTCGATTTGTTTCCAATCTCTGCATATTGTCCACCTCCTGCCTCTTGGCTGTGGACACCAATTTTGTAGGTCCTGTTTCGAGAAATACATCAAGCAACTGATCTCAGAAAAAAGAGTAAATTTCTCAATTTGTCATCAATACTGAAAATAACCTTAAAGGTGAAACGGATCATGTGTCCTTTCAAAAAATGCGAAGTTGAGATTACTGAAGATTTCATTTCTGCACTCTCTACCGAATTGAGCCGTTCTTATCATTACGCCAGACAGTTCATATCTCCAAATGTTCGGAGATGCGTGGGAAAAGATTGCGAGAAATTTATTGAAGGGTCAGCTGCAAACCCCCATTTAGTTTGTGAATGCGGAGCCGAGCTATGCTTTAATTGTGGTGCGAGTTGGCACCCAGACTTGACTTGCCAGAAAGTAATGAAATCTTGTAATATTAAAGACTGAAAATGATTAGGCTCTAGAGAATGACCTTCAAGGCTACCTAAAGAAAGTGCCTGTGAAATTATGTCCTCAATGCAAGATAAGGATCCACAAATTCGAAGGCTGTGATAATATCACATGCTAGTAATAAATTTATCGTTATTGTTTTTGCATCCTTAGCCATTGGTGCTCTCTTTTACAATATGTTTATATTATGGAGCTCATATTAAACACTGTGATCTAGTGTGTGTCAATCAACATGGTGTTGGAATTGTCAGGCGATGCTTGACAAAGGACATGCTGATACCTGCAGGCATTTTCGACCTCAGAACTTAAACAGTAAAGAGTTTCATCATTGAACATGCACAAAATCAATATTTTTTTCAGTTGTTCAGAATCAACCAATTGGTACCAGAAGGAAGAGAATCACAGATGCACTTGCGAAGATCTGCAATTGCTTATTTCGAATAGTTGTGGTCACCGTAATAATAGGATTTATTCCATTTTTTCTAGTGATGTTGGTTCGGATGGGAAACAGAGAGTCAGAGCATTAACATTTACTGTTAAGTTTATTTTGAATACTATTGTTAAGAAATTGAAGTTCATAATTCATTCATTCATTTTTGTCAAAGCATTTATCCTATAATTGAGTATGAATTGATACCTTGTGCGGTGAGGAGCAATCCTGATCACAACTTCTGGAACTTATCATTTTGCCTTTTTGCTATACAGATTTGATTCCTGAATAATTGTTGTTCGGATTGTCATTGCCAAATTATTTATTTATTACCTGAATCTATTGGCAGATTCGCAAACCATTGGAGGCAAACAGTTCAAAAGTTTTAGATTCTGGAAGGAATTTCCCGAATGTTTGCAAAATTTGCCAAAACTTCCGAAGTCCCTTTTTCGAACAAGATCATTAAAATCCAACAATATCTCTCTCTGTGTTAAAATTTTCGTTAATTTTTATGATTGTCTACTTTGTTAAATAAAATAAATAGTTTGAATCCTTAGTTCTTGACAGAATGGTCAACTTTATTGTACCACAGATCAGAGAGCTAATGGACAAGCCTGACAACATCAGGAATACGACCATTATCGCTCACATGAAGCACGGAAAGTCTACTATTTCCGACTCTTTAGTCGCTAAAGCTGGTATTGTCATTTACAATCAATACGAAGATGCAAGATATACCGACTCTAGGTGTAGCGAGCAGGAGCGGAGAGTAACTGTCAAGCCCACAAGTAGTCCTTTATACTACGAGCACATTACCTCCGAAAAAGAAAAAAAAGATGCCTATCTCATCAATCTTATCGATTCTCCGGGACATATTGACTTTTTATCTGAAGTCACAGCTGCTCTCCGTATCACTGATGGCGCTCTCGTTATTGTCGATTGTATTGAAGGAGTCTGTATGCAAACTGAGGCTGTTCTACGTGTAGCCATGATTGAAAAAGTCAAACCAATTCTGATGATTAACAAGCTCGATACACAAATCCTAGAGCTGCAAACCGACGCTGAAGAAATGTACAAAAACTTTAGCAAGATCATAGAATCAGCTAACACCGTCGTTTCTAACTACGCACAGGCTGATATGGGTGACGCTTTGTTCTACCCAGGTAAAGCCAACGTTGCCTTCGGATCAGGTAAAGAATGTTGGGCCTTTACACTTACGACATTTGCTCAAATCTATTCCAAAAAATTCAAGATTGATTTGGAAAAAATAAGAGAGAAGCTCTGGGGTGATAACTATTATGACCCCCAATCAAGGAAATGGTTCAAAGACTCGACTAACGAAGAGGGCGAGCCTCTTTCACGAGCTTTCTGTGCCTTTATCATGGAACCTATTATCAAGCTCTCCCGTTCTATTATGGACGGGAATACTGAGCAAATGAACAAAATATTAGCTTCGATTGAAATTTCGCTCAGTTCTGAGGAAAAAGAACTCAATGGAAGGAAACTTCTCAAGCTCATCATGTCAAAATGGTTGAATATTTCTGATACTCTTTTAGAAATGATGATGCTTCACCTTCCTTCACCCAAAGTCGCCCAGCAATACAGAGTGAACTATCTCTACGAAGGTCCACAGGATGATGAAATCGCTGCTTCGTTTAGAGACTGTAACCCTAAAGGGCCTCTCATTATGTACGTCTCCAAGCTGGTGCCAACCTCCATTAGACGATTTTACGCTTTTGGAAGAGTCTTCGGAGGCACTATTCAAGCCGGGCAAAAGGTGAGAATAATGGGCCCGAACTATAAACATGGAAAGAAGGACGATCTTTACGAAAAGAGCATCCAAAGGACAATACTGATGATAGATAAAAACATCGAGGAAATCTCTGATGTTCCTTGCGGTAATCTCGTCGGGCTTGTCGGCATCGATCAATATCTGGTGAAGACAGGCACTATCAGTGACGACGAGAGATCTCACTGCATCAAAAGCATGAAATTCTCTGTCGCGCCTGTGGTTCAAGTAGCTGTGGAGCCAAAGAACCTTGCTGACTTGCCGAGATTTATCGAAGGTCTTAGGATGCTATCGAAGTTCGATCCTCTTGTCATGGCGTCTAGTGAGGAAAACGGTCAACATCTTATTGCTGGTAGCAGCGAGCTTCACATCGAAGTATGCTTGAACGATCTCCGGAATGAATATGCCAACTGCGAGATCAAGAGCTCTGATCCATTCGTGACTTACAAAGAAACCGTCACGACTCCTTCTAAACAAGTCTGCTTTACCAAATCTGCGAACAAACATAATAAGTTTTACGCAACTGCTGAGCCTCTTGTTGATGAACTAGCTGATCTCATCGATTCCAGAAAGCTCGGGCCGAAGGATGATATCAAGGAAAAGCAAAAAGTCTTATGTGGAGATTTCAGATGGGACAAGACTGACGCTGAACGTGTCTGGGCTTTCGGACCTGATCAGCAAGGTGCCAATATCCTCGTAGACGCTACGAAAGGAGTTCAATATATGAATGAAGTCAAGGACTCTATGATATCTGCCTTCCAATGGGCCACTAAAGAAGGTGTCATGACCGACGAAAGCATGAGATCAGTGAGAATCAACATTGTTGACGTATATATGATGGTAGACGCAATCCATAGAGGAGGTGGCCAGGTTATTCCAGCGGCCAGAAGAGTCTACTGTGCTGCAGAGCTTACTGCTGAACCAAGAATGCAAGAGCCGATCTTCCTGACCGAAATCACTTTTCCTGCTGACACTAAGAGCAGTGTCTACAAATGTCTAAATGAGAGAAGAGGAGTCATCATCGAAGAAGAGCCTATTTCCGGAGTCCCGTTGATCAAGATTAAAGCTTATCTTCCTGTCGCTGAGTCCTTTGGTAACTTTGTAGTGAATCTTATTTGTAATAATCCCTTCCTTTTTTAGGTTTCACAGCGTATTTGAATACAACTACTGGCGGTCAAGCCTTCTCGCAGTGCGTGTTTCATCATTGGACGCAAGTTGATGGTGATCCATTCGAGGCTGAAAGCAGAAATGGTATGATCATTGCTGAAATCAGGAAGAGAAAAGGCCTTCCTGAAGGAATGCCTGCTCTGGATAAGTTCATGGACAAGCTGTAATGTTGAAAGAACAGTAGACCTGTGTTCGAGGGGGAGAGAGCACTCAAACTACAACATTATGAAAGTGAACACAATCATGATTAAATTAATCAATGACGGTTCTTGCCACCTTTATTCTTTTTGTTTTGTATTTCCGGTGGTAAATAAAGGATTCATAGAACGAAAAGACTAGCAAATTTAATTATACAAGTAAGATGATATAATCGAAAACGACGATGGCTTGCTTTTGTGCCAATGCTCATGTGTGATTATGAAAGCAGCAATCAATTAAGGTCGATAAGGACAATCTTTCTTAAATGTGATTTGACTAATAGTAACTAGGTGTAGCTTTGCGTTGAATTCTATAAAAAATATCGTGTTCAATGATCTTATATTATGAATAATCAAATTTTTTCCTTTTTGTAATCTGTTTCATTTTATTATTTCCTCTCAAATTTATGTTATTTCCTTTAAAAATTTTCTGGTTTTATAGTTGAGAGCTCGAAATAAATATCATTCAAATTAACATGCTTAAGTATAGTCTCTCCTGCTTTCCTTCAGCCTAGATGAAACAAACAGACCGAGCAGCTTCTAATAATTGAATGAGATTATCATTTATTTAATCATCAGCAGATACTTCCATCTGGGGTGGCTCCTGTATAAAGCACACGTCCAGTCTTGAAATCAAACACCTTGACAGTCTTTTCACTTGAGGCACTAGCGAGCAGGTCTCCACTTGGATTCCAGCGAACACAGCGAATACCATCTAAATATAGCGGTTAAGTCGGGAGGTCACTTAAAAAGCACATCAGAGTGGTTACCTGAATGGACCCCATAAAAGATTTTGGCAAATGCCTCTGGCTCTCTCTTGTCAAAAACCATAACATTCAATCCCTCGCCACTGATTGCCAATAAATTTCCATCGCTTGGGCAAACATCTATGTAATAAACAGGACCTATACATTGCAAATATGAAAATTAGAATATAACACTAATATCTCAGGGTGAAGAAGAACAATCAAACCAGCCAAAATGATTGATTTTCTTTTCGGGTTGAGTGCTGCCTTTCAGGCAAGAAAATAAGAAATAGAGGAAAGATTAAAGACGAATTGCCATTACACCCGTCATCAAGTTCAACTGATTCCTTCAAAGTAAAGGTCTTCTTCTCAACGTCTAGGAGATTGAGCGAGTCATTCCCATAGTTCACGAATAATAAAGGTTCGCTTGTGTTTGTACTCCATCTGCAACGACCGTACGCATCTAAACAATGATAAAGGAAGAAGAGAGTTTCCGAAACCAATTAATAGGGAGAAGAAATCAGTGATAGTGCAACAAAAGACACGGATTTCGAAAATTGAAGCGTACTGTATCCCCAGGTATGCAGATGAAATCTGTAGCTGTGAGCGTTGATATCAGATATTAAGCATGTTCCATAGCTGTCGATGGTTGCGGCAGTTTCTCCAGTAGGATCAAATTCAATGCCAGAAATAAGGTTCTCGCCTAACAATGAATGAAATCAATAGCACACAAAATTGCTATTATTACTGTGCCTACTATCCCTGTATTGTGAATGCCATCCCGATTTTCTAAGGAGTTTTACTTTATTATCGCTCTTCAACAAGTCTATATGAAATATATGAAAAGCGGCATCTTCTGCAATAAAGATCGCACCAAGAATGTTCCTTCTACAGTTATAGGTCACATCTCCGAAACCAGTCGCTAGAAATGGTAAGTATTATGAGCCAACCCCCCGAAATTAATGTTACTGCCCAAGACCTCTTCGAATTGGTAAATTTTCTGAGCTTTTCCTTGCCGTGAGATGTCAAAGATAGCTAGATTAGAAGAGGTGTCCCAACAATGGATCAGCGATATGAGCAATCTTGTGTTGGGGATTTCTTTCACAGTGATTGCCTGCAAGTTCAGTGCGGAGTGAGAATTGCCATGGATGGATCAAATAATAAAAAGGAGATACAAAAGTCCCATCTCTGATAAGAGGACCAAGCAAGTAGCTTTGGAGCGACACTTTCTAAATCATAACATTAACCTGTTAAGCTCATAAAAGCTAAAAAAAGAAAAAAGAAACGAACTTAATGCGATTTCAAGTAAGATAAAGGTAAAACAAAAAGACATTGGCGGAAAGTAAATTCTTATTGAGTGATATTGATTATTGCCTTGTATCGCTTGTCGAGATTGCTTTAATTCCTCAAGAGCTGAGTTGTTGGTTGAATCTTGTGATTTTCCATCATTAGATCTAAAATTTATATGTTTAGTTTAGAGAGAGAGACAGTGAACTTCTTTTGGTCTTCCATGTTCACTTGTAAGAACTTTTCCGCCTGCGATAAAATAAATTTATAACTCTACTAATTAATTTGGAACCTCATTACAATTTGATAAACTGAGTCGAAACAAGTCAGAGCTCAATATCGCTTAACTTGTTTAGAAATTTTGATTGTGTTGCATGCTCAGTTAATATATGTGAAAGTTTATCTCATTCTAAATTCCATCCACTACATTGATTGGCCTAACATCATTGTATGCTTTGGACTTTTTGAAAAATTGAGCATTTTTTATAGCAGAGTTTGAAATATGGTAATATACGCTTGTTCAGCTTCTAATGAAAGCCAGCATCACATTATTAGCATTTGATCGTTTGCTTGTGTTTATTTAAACTTAAAAGTCACTTTTTCATTATAAATATATATGTGCATACAAGAAATACTTAATACTAGGTAGTTGCACTTCAGATATTGAATTCAAAATGCAAAATAATAATAGCAATCGAGTAACAAATAAGACATGTCCTAAATATTAACGCATCAAACTGATTTCGTTCAACAGCATATTCGCTTCTGTGGTTTTCAATTCTACTATCAGCCTTTTTGAAAGCATTAATTAGAGGAAGCAAACAGATTGACCTGTCTCTAACAATCCAATTAACAATTACACACATGAACGAGGAATTAATATTTACGTCTATTTACAGAGGTTCCTTTATGAATCACCTTCCAAGACCTAAAGTCTACTACCGTTGCAGCTCCTTTGGGGTTAGTAGTAGCAAAGCCTATCATGTTTCCAAAGAAATCCCACCTTACTGAATGGATGCCACCTAGTTTTTGAAAAAAAAAAAGTTTAACTAACTAACAGAAGACGCATACCTTTCGTAGTTTGTAATACTTTTACAATTGTTGAACTACGTCGATCAAAAATCTTAACAGAACCTCCCTCGCCGCCTGCTGCGACAATATTTCCGTTGATTGGGCAAACATCCAATGATCGTGTAAGCCCTACTCCAGTTAATATAAGCTAAATCAATGATCATTAGAAGTTATTTACATCCTGCCTCGTCAAGATCTAAGCCGTCTTTTAAAATTAGAATTTTCTTCTCTACGTCCATCATGTTCAGCAGATGGCAATCATATTTCAGGAACAAAAGCGGTTCACTGTGATTAGTACTCCAACGACAGATATCGTTAAAATCTACATTATAAAGAGATATTAAGCGAGAGAAATGGAATTAATAAGTTAATTAGGTATGAAAAGCGATAATAGTCACAGCATGAGATGAGGAATATTTCAGAAAATTCCACAAAAGTCAAAGTTACAATTATTTGTTTTTCTGGATATTGGGAGATAGAACCTGCAGCTTCCAGTGCTTACGTTAGAAACCAGGCAAACTAAATCTGAGCTCATGGTTGCAATGAAATCTCCGTCCGGATCGAAATCGAGACACGTCGCATCGTTCACTAGGAAAAAATATGATTTATTAACAATTAGATTGCTGCTCATGAAAAATAGCCGAATTGGTGAAAATAGTGAATTGATTAAAAGTACACTGAAAGCACTCGAGGAATACCATATTGGGAGTTCCATGATGATTTTCTCAATAACTTCATTCTCTGATTCATGTTACAACCATTTTGCTCTAATGTGAAGAGGTAATAAACTGGACTGGGTTGACAACTTATCCCAAGTATATTTCTTCGCTGATTATATGCTAATTCCTTCAGTCCTCTTGCTATGAAAAAAATATATCAAGGAATTCGCCATCAAATACTAGAGACGATCAAGTTTTACCTTTCAGAACTTCTCCAAGACCATATAATTTTCCCGGCTTACTCACATCGAATGTCTCAACACTGGCAAATTCAGTTGCTGAATTAAGAGAAACGAGCAATTTTGTATTGGGGATTTCTCTTAGGAGCAACGTAACTGCAAAATCTTGGAAAGAGATTTTTATAAATAATCGTAAAAAGATCAAGACTACCATTCCGTTGTACATTAAAACGATGATGTTCTTGCTTCGTATCGAGGTCGGTAATGATTATCTGCTTGCTTAGTGTGGACCATGCGAACAAATTCAAAGGCTTTGGAGCTAATTTTAAAAAATTATTTATCAGATACGTTATTTTCATATAATAAAATCAAAAAGAGAAAATACAAATAAAGACCCAGATCCAGTATAATAACATTACCGCTGGTTCTTGATGTCTTAGCTCCCGCTGGTTTCTTTTCAATAGCATATTCCGACCCCTTCGAAACTAAGATCGCTGGGAATTGAATCTCCGGCACTGATATGTTCAGTTCTCCAAGTCGAGGTAAATTTCTGGGATCTAGAGCTAGTATTCTCTCCAACAGATTTTGCAACTTCTTGGAATCGCCGAAACTTTTCGATACCATCTGTCTAACTTCCAATTCGTATAGCTTAGGGTCAACATCATGTTTTTGTCTCATTATTTCGATTTCTGAGAAGTCTATTTTATTCAATTTCAGAACAATCAGCGCCAAAGCTCTGATTTCCCCTGCTAATTCTTGAGAACTCAGCTTCTGTTCCTTTCTTACTGCCACTTGTATTACTGCGCTTGCTGAGAACTTTCGAATCCGAGATTCGAATATCTTAGCCCAATTACTCAGGAAGAAAGCTCCTTTCTCTTTGATCAAGCAGATATTATCTGGTCCTAGGACCTCTAGAATATTTCTAGCACCAGGATTCTTCCATAGAAATTGCACATCAGAGAAAATATCAGTGATGAACTTTTCGACAACTCTGACGTCATTAAAATTCACTATTTCTTTATTTTCGTACAGAGTGCTGAGTTGAATATAAGGAAGAGTAGCAACAGCGATTTGCTTTCCGTCTTGGCCTGTTTCAAGTGTATCGAACAAGACGAAGCCCGGGTGAAGTTGGTGAAGACGAAGGAGCTCTTGATTGAAGAGTGCAGCCGCGTGGTCATAATTTTTTCTTACGTACTCTTTTGAAGCGTCAAGAACTCGAATCATGTGCTTTTCGCGAGAATTTCGAGAGCTCGCTTCAAATACAGTAGACGAAGTTGTTTCTGTTATTACTTTGAAGTCTTCATAAGAAAGGCGAAGCTTAGGGAAGTCTGTGAAGGACTGACGATCTTGTTTTACCGGCTTCTTGGGAAGAATGGTGAACATAGTTATCACTCACTCAGATATTGCTTTATCCCACAAATCAAATGATATTAGAGCCTTCATTTGAGACGATCTTCGAATTTATGTTAGAATAATTCGCCTGTTTCGAATCGATTGTTTTTCTATCAAGACAATCTTATGGAATATTCGAAAGAAGTATACTGATTTAGGAAGGATTCTCGTGAAATGTTAATTCATGAGTTGATTAAATAGCATCAAGCAACAATGATGATAATACTCATCGAAAAGTAACTAAAGAGGCCTTGGATCTAAGGTTGGTGCATTTCAATGGAACATCCCATTGTGATCCAACGGCAGTCTTTGACTTTTCGTGCATAGTACTCTCAAATCAGAGTAAAATTTGACTGTGGACTGTGTCTTAGTTTAAATGATTTTAGGAATGGCCAATCAACTTAGGAAACAGAGATTTAATAATTTTCAATGTTTAATAAAATTTTCAGAAAAAGACTTAAATGATGAGTTGTATGTGTTTCAAATTCACAATCTTTCGAAAAGAATCATAAGAGCCAGGTATTTAAAGGTCAGTAACAAAGAAAGACTAATAGCAGAAACAAAACTCTCGCTACCAAATATCTCGAAGAGTTCTATCGAGTCACACTTCCCCTCAAATTCAACACAGCCAGAAATTAATTGATAATCACATCATACGCTGCCTCAACAGCTTCACTCAGCGGCAGCATCAAAGTTTCTTATTTTCCAATTGCTCACCGAAGCAATAATGTCATTCTGCAGTTCTACAAGCGATTTTCTTGATATAATGATTTTTATATGTGCTCCCAACGAGCAGAGATCTCTCTATTCATGGCTTGTTGTCGCATTGACTCGTCGATTCTTCCACTAAGCGAACGCTTCAAGCAGCTTGGTTTGAGCATTGATTTACTTAATTTTATTCATGAAATATCAGAAACTGTCGGTATAGATGAGCTAATTTGAGATAGAGCACATGGAAACTATATTATAATTGATTAATTAACTTGTTAGTTACAAATTGACTACTTCGTAATTTTATCTGAATGGAAAAATCACAAGAGAAATCGGAAAAACAAAAAGTTATCGAGGATGCTTTCCAAAAAGACTTGATTGGCTTGAATGTGAGATTAGATGATCCCATGCAAATCAAGACTAGTTTCAAGCTTTGTCAACGAAGCAATTCAGCAGCTAACTTGAAACCTTCCTACGTGAATATCCAAACTATCGAAGAAACTAAACTTGACTACGTCAACAAGAACAAAAACGAAATAGTCTCCAATAAAGATACAAGTCAAAGGCATACTGGTACCAACTTGATCCTTCACAGTGCTCCTGGTGTTATTATTTTCAAAGCTCATGAAAACGAAGCAGCTCGTCGAGGTTCAGGACTCCTAATAGGGCCAGACCTCGTCTTAACGGCTGCCAGCAACATCTACGATAATCAGAAACCGGTCAGGAAGAGATATCCATATCTTAAATTCATTCTTGGCGCGAACAATGACAAAGTCCCTTTCGGAGAGATTGAGATCGAGGACGTATGTGTACCTGAAGGCTATATTAATCACGAAGGAGAGAGTGGGGGAAATGATGCAAATTCCAATAACTATGCTCTGATAATCTTGAAAAAGCAGATAGGGAGAGAAATCGGATACGTTGGCATGCATGCATTGGCAGCAGACACAACTCTCATTCAAACAAAAGAAATATCTGTTGTTGGATACCCGAGAGAAATCATCAAAGCAGAGAGTCAAGAGAAATTTGAGCAATGCGAGGAAAACGGGAAGATTGTAGCTCTTGACTCTCAGCAGGGCCTTATCCACTATTCTACTGACAGTAGTCTTGCTGCTTTACCAGGGAGCGGCTTGATTTATAGTGGAGGAATGAATTTGCTTTATGTGATAGGAGTCCATATTGGCAGCGTTGAAAACTTTCACTTGGCCTGCTGGATAACAAAAGAGAGGTTCCAGCAGTTGTATGAGTGGGTAAGAGAGGCTAAAAAGAAACAGCTCGAGAAAATTATTGCAAGGGAAGAGAAAGAAGAAACAATAGCAGAAGAAGGTCTCAAGACAATTAACTTGCCGAAAAGATCTCTCGGGCAAGAAGGGCTCGAGATACTGTTGGGCTACAGGTTAAAACACTTAAAAGAGATCAATTTGGAAGGGAATTTGCTTGATGAAAGATGTGTAGAACGATTGATTGTCAACTCATCATGGGAAAGCCTTGTCAGTTTGAATTTATCATCGAACAAGGTTGGGAAAAAAGGACTCAAAGACCTAATCCGCAAGAATCCTTGGAAAAAGTTAAAAGTTTTAAAACTAAGCAAAAATGAGCTCGATCACGAAATTGCTTTTGAGCTTGCTAACAGCACAGGTTGGGGTGGTCTTGAAGAACTTGATTTAAGCTCAAGTAACCTAGAAACAAAGGGGGCGGCTGCCATAGGAGCAAATACAACTTGGAAGAATCTGAGGGGACTTAATTTATCTAACAATAACATTGGAGATGAAGGCGTGCTGACGATCGCAAATAATACTTCCTGGAATTACTTAGAGGGTTTAGGGCTGGACTCCAATCAGATAGGAGATATAGGCGCCATTGGCCTTGCAAGAAATACGACGTGGAAAAATTTAAAGATTCTTTGGTTGGAAAACAACAACATTGGCGAACAAGGAGGAGAAGCCTTAGGAAAGAACAGCACGTGGGTTAAGCTTGAGCACTTGAAGTTAAACAAAAATCACGTCGGAACCTTAGGTGCTAGAAGCTTAGCATCCAACACTGCTTGGACCAATCTCAAGAGGATTGATTTGTCAAGAAATAAAATTGGCGATGATGGTGGTGAGGCAATTGGAGCAAATACCAGTTGGAGCGAGCTCGAAGAGTTGGAGCTTGATGTGAATCAGATCAAAGTTCGAACAGCTTTGGCTATAGGGGCGAATACCACCTGGAAGAAACTGAGGGTTCTTGTAATCATGGTTTCGGATATTCGTGATGAAGGCGCAGAGACAATCGCTAAGAATGTCACGCTGAGCAAGTTAGAAGAGCTTTGGCTTTGTTATGCGGGAATTAAAGATCAAGGAGGCATTGCTTTAGGTAGCGTTCCTTGGAACCATCTGAAGCGACTTAATTTGTCAAATAATAATCTTGGAGACGGAAGTGCACTAGCAATCGCGAAGAATCCGTCGTTTATGAACCTTCAGGAGGTAATACTATGCAATAATAAAATCGGAGTCGAGGGAGCCGTAGCAATCGGGCAGAACTCAACTTGGATTCACATGAGACGCTTGTTATTGAGGAGCAACAATATTAGTGATGAGGGATGTGAAGCGATTGGGAAAAATAACGTTTGGAAATATTTGACCGAACTTGATCTTGCCAATAATACAATCGGAGACCTGGGTGCGATAGCTCTAGGAGGCAATACAACGTGGAAGTACTTGAAGACACTTTACTTACAAGACAATAAAATTGGTGAAGAGGGGGCTGCAATGATTGGAAAAAATGTGATATGGAAGAGTTTAACAACTCTGGATCTCTCAAATAATCAAATCGGAGATAAAGGCACCGTCAGTATCGGAAGCAATGTTTTGTGGACCGGGCTGAAAAGCCTTTCGTTAGCTAAGAACCTGATCAGTGACGAGGGAGGAGCCGCAATCGCGAGGAACTCCAGCTGGAAACATTTGGAATTCCTTACACTTGAAAGAAATAGGATCGGATGGAAAACGGCAATATTAATCAGGTGTAATTATCATAGAGAGAATCTTAAACAAATTCGGTTTGATAATAATGAAAAACTCACCCAAGAGAGATTAAATGCGCTTAAAGCTCTTGCGAAGGATTCAAGGGTTTAAGAATTGCTTCAAGGTTTGAATCAGGGCCGATTTGGTTTTTTTTTTTTTGTTAGTGTTCAATGCGTTTCTCAATATCAATTTAATATCTGCATCAATCAAAACCGATAAATAAATGATTCATAACAAATCTAGAGTTCTCTACAGACTCTATATTGTTTACATTTGCGAAGGAGAGAATTCTGATTATCAACTGGGACTCTCCATGTATTTGAAAATCTGTCAATCCGATCGATATCATAGAACTGATCATTGAATTGAACTTTGTTAAGCGAACAATTTGAGTTTAGATTCCAACTTATAGAAAGTTTGGGTTGTCTTAACACCTAAAATAAAGTGCACAGCGAAGTGAACGAAGCTTATCCTATCCAATGAGCTGAATTAAGGTCTTTCTACCACTGTCCTGCCGACATTCATATTATCCTCCTAAAACCTACTTTAAATACCATTTTCTTCTCTAAGGTAAAACTCATTTTTGAAATTTTTGAATAAATGGATTTCACACGTTGAGATTGATCACAAAATAATGAAATATCGAGATTAATAACTTATCATGTATGTGATTTTTACAAAATGGATAGATGAAGTTTCTCAATCATATGCTTAAAATTCTTTGCTTACAATTATCTTTCAAAAAATAGATTAATACTTTAATATTTAAGGTTGGTAGGAATCAGCACGAGGTCCAACGTAGATCACACCTTTATTGTAGAACTGGACAGTGAAGTACAGTTCATCAATGTTTTGGAAGTT
>ENA-UOTZ01000390-UOTZ01000390.1-compost-metagenome-genome-assembly--contig:-NODE-390-length-37349-cov-7.576572_pt1 | contig 37349 bp, 24 predicted proteins | sample MGYA00238144_ERZ746983 | MGnify/ENA primary metagenome ERZ746983 (study PRJEB28759, sample SAMN06268863) | compost metagenome | isolation source: single cell | place: USA: California, Emeryville, Joint...
ATTGGAACCATAATAGGGAACTAACAAGCGTTAAGTTGCAGTTAAGCGATATCATACACTGTTTGAAATTAGTGATCAGGTTCTATCTCTTATTTTGAAACGGAATAACTGTGTTAACGCAAAACAGATAATAAAATTCGCCCCCCTAAATAGCCCATCAATCCAAATTGATTAATAATCCTCAAAACAAAATACCAACACAAGCTTTTCAATGATCAAAGACGCCGCCAAATTGAAAACCAAGGTCGCCATCATCGGCGCCGGTCCAGCAGGACTCATGCTCTCCAACTTACTTCACGTCGCTGGTATTGAATCCGTCATCTTGGAAAGAAGACCAAGAGATTACATCATCACTCGTAACCGTGCCGGAAATCTTGATAGCGTTGTCATGCAAGTCGCAAAAACCATTGGAGCCAACGAGCGCATGGAGAAAGAAGGACTTGTCCACGATGGTTTCAGAATTGCCTTCGGCGAGTCAAACAATCTCATCAATACTAAGCCATTGACTGACGGAAAACAATTCGTTATCTACGGTCAATCCGAGCTTATTAAAGATCTCTTGCATGTTCGTGAGAAAACAAATGGTAACATCCAATTCGGCGCTCAAGTCCATGACATCCAAGACTACTGGCATGGAAAGCCAAAACTTATCTTCGAGCAAGATGGTCAACAGAAGGAGCTTCAAGCTGATTTCGTTGCTGGATGCGACGGATTCCACGGTGTTGCCAGAAAGGTCATTCCTGCTGACAAACTCCAAGTCTTTGAAAAAGTCCTTCCATTCTGCTGGTTGGGTCTTCTCGCTGACGCTCCACCTGTTCAAGAAGAAATTATGTACACCAACTCTGAAAGAGGTTTTGCACTTTGCAGCATGAGATCCATGACCAGATGCAAAAATTACATCCAAGCCGACGCCGACGACAAAGTCGAAAACTGGACTGATGACCGCTTCTATGATGAGCTTAAGCGCCGTCTCCCTTCAAACCTCGGCGATAAGATCAACAGAGGAAAGCGTATCGAGATGACCATGACCAGACTTAGAAGTTTGGTCACTGAACCAATGAGATTCGGCAACCTGTTTTTAGCCGGTGACGCCGCTCATATCGCTCCACCAACCGGAGCAAAGGGATGCAGTCTTGCTTCCTCTGACGCCTGGTACCTCTCCAGAGCCTTCATCGCTTACTACAGCCAAGGCAGAACCGATCTCATGGACAAATACTCTGAGTACGCTCTCAGAAGAGTCTGGAAAACCATGAGATTCTCCTGGTGGGCCACCTCTCTCCTCCATAAGTTCCCAGGAGACGATCTCCACAGAAAGCTCCAAGTCGCTGAGCTCGAATACGTCTTCTCATCTAAGGCTGCGTTGACAACGGTGGCTGAAAACTTCGTCGGTTTACCTCTTGAAAAGTTTGAATAAGTTTAGAGAATAGCATTTATAGATATTATTTGTTACAAAATCTATATTTTGTAAAATATGGATATGAACCGAGTCGAAACGTCGAAGTTTATCATTGAAATCAGAAAGCCATAATAAATTTTCTGGGAATATAGGAAGCCAGACACTCAAATATAGAGTACCACTGCCAGTTAGCTTTCAAGATAACAATTAACTATGTGAGGGAAGGACTAATAACAGGATATTTACCGCATAGTAACAGAGAGAAATATGAGGGAGTATGCCTCTTGATCAGACACTTAAGGCCCAACAACTTACCATTAGATAGCCTAGCTTCATCCTCCTTTTGTCTTAGAGAGTTGATTTACAGGTCTAGCGTTTTTATTGAATGAAGAGGACATCAAATGGAGAAGGTTTTTTATTTGATTCAAATGAATTCTCTGATCAGATAATGAGAGGTTTTAAAACCTGTTTTTCTGTAACTCTGTATCCAAAGAATTTAAAATTATCTTTTCTGTGCAATGGAATCAGAACGTCAAACGCGATCGCGCTGTGGTCCTTATTTGATCATAAAAACCATGGGTGCAGGAGCTTTTGGAGTGTAATCACTAATTAGAGGATTCTTTTTTTATGTATCATACTTATAGAGTCAAAATGGCAGAACATGAAGAAACTAAAGAGCTAGTCGCCCTCAAAATTTTAAAAAGTAGCGACGATCTCAAGGACATTGCCAAGGAAATAAGGACCTTATCGAAACTCAAGCACCCTCATATCACTAACCTTCTTGGTTATGACATCAACGCTTCTTACATTAAGAAAGATGGCAAAAAGCTTGAAAGACCCGTTATCGTCATGGACCTCGCAGAGCGAGGAACGCTGTTCGATTTCCTTAAAGCTTCAAACTCCCTTAATAAAAAAGGCTTTCCAGAACCTGTTGCCAGAAGATATTTCCAGCAACTAATTACTGCAATCGAATATTGCCATGCAAACAAAGTCGTCCATAGAGATCTAAAACCGGAGAATATACTACTTGATTCCAAGTATAACCTAAAGGTAGCTGATTTTGGCTGGGCCACCATTGCGGATAAACAGAAACATATTACTCAGGCTGGAACAGACAGGTAAATTCAAACACTTTATCCATCCTTGACAACATGATAACTTTTATTCTTCAGGTACCAGGCTCCAGAAATGAGGAGTACACAGGGCTATGCACTAGAGCCGATAGACATATTTGCTTGTGGAATCATGTTATTTATGATGTATGCAGGCCATCCTCCTTTTAGAAAGGCTTCAGAGACAGACAGGTGGTATAAGGCTTTCTCCTCAGAAACCCCCGATTCATTTTGGGTGTATCATTCTTCCATTAAAGAAAAGTCATATGGACCTGGGTTTTATTCAGAAGAATTCAAAGCGCTCTGCAATGGCTTGTTTCATGCGAATCCATCAAAAAGATTCACAGTAGAACAGATTAAAGAGAGTGCTTGGTATAAAGGAGAAGTAGCTGATGAAAGCGCAGTGGTTAAAGAGTTCGAGGGATATCAAGCTGAATTGGCTGCCTATTTCCAAGCCGACAAAGAAGGACGTAAACAAGAAAAGCTCAGATTGATTCAAAAAGCACAAGAACGATTTGAAGAACCAGTGTTCACAGGTGTCAAGATATACCGAAGTTTAGATCAAGTAAAATGCATATTAGGTTCATCGTTCCAATAATTCGTTTTTTCACCAAGGACCAAAGGGTCGATATGCTCTTTGAAGGTTTGGATGAAGATCTTAAAATAGATTTTGCAAGCAAATATTTAGAATACGGTGGAAATGTGGAAGTTTCGAATACGTCTCTTGTTCTCACCGCAGATCCGATATTTATTTTTAAATGCTTGGCAGTAGTTTCTAAAAAGCTGCTCATTGAGGTTTCCTATGGGAAAAATAGTTACAAGGTACATTCAGCTGATCAGTAGATGATGAAACAATGTATAAACAGATCAAAGGAGAATTTCAGCTGAATAAAGACGATGATAAGTTTGGAGAGCTTGCTATCAAAATATTGAAGAGAGATACGCCAGATGTCTATACAGTTGATTTCAGATTAATTCAGGTAACTAACTTATTCATGGTCTTAACTGATATAATATCATGGAAAGGGAGACTATTGGGACTTTATTGGATTCCTTTCGGAGCAATTCCATCCGGAATTGCAACAATTAATGGCTTGTTCAACATTGCTTTCGTGTAAATTCTAAGTTAAATTCAAATTAGACTCGCAGAGATCATTTAGCATTAGAGATTGCATAGAATTAGCAAAAAATTAGAATGCAGTTATCTAATAAATCTCACAAGTTTAAATGTCTATCGATGACGTGCGTTAGAAATGATTCTCTCTAAGCATTTCATCCTAATTGAATGAATTTTTTTTATTTGATCAACATTTAGTAAAGTCCCTGTTCTTAACAGTTTTAGCAAGATAAACCAATCAAAATGGGACCGCATTTACCCCAAAAAACTAAACTAATTATTGATCTGAAGTATTACTCGTTAGATTTAATCAATTTATAAAGAGTGTATCATAGTTTAGACACATCATTACGATTTATATTTGAATTTTCTTCTTAAACCTTAAATTTAAATGTCTAATTGTTTTCGTGCATATACACAATTCTATTAGATAATTACTTATTTTCTTCACTTTTTCTCATTCTTTTTAGATTTCTCCACAACTTCTGTCAAAGGCTTCAAAGCTTCTTGAACTCCATCAAGTTTAAGCATTCTATTAAGCCACTCTTTCAACTTTGGAAACTTGCCGAGATCATATCCAAACGGTTCCAGCTGAGAAATCTCTGAATGCGCGCTCAAATCAGCAATTGTCGGCTGGTTCGCAGTGAAAAGGTAAGGATTTTTACTCAGTAGCTCATTCTCGATTCTTTCGAGAGCTGGCCGAAATATACTCTCTTCTTTTGCTTTATCGAAAGGAGGTTCCTTGCCTTCCCATTCTGCTAATACGGCTTTTACCCACCAAGTGATTGGACGGATATTGAAATGGTGCCAATCCAGATACCAGTCGACTTTTGCTCTCACCTTCGAGTCAGCAGGATACCAATATTCAGGGATCTCTAGGGTGTTGCAAAGATATCGCAAGATCGCATGGCATTCAGCAAGGGTAAAATCTCCGTCTTTGATAGCGGGGACTTGTCCTGAAGGGTTTATTTTAAGAAATTCAGGCTTTTTGTGATCACCCTGCTTGAGATCGATGAAAACTGTTTCGTAAGGGATTTGATTTATGATAAGCAAGGCTTGTATAGCGCGAGTACCTTGAGAAGGTGGGAATGAGTAGAGTTGTAGGGTCATTTAAATTGGGTGGATTGGATTGATACTGGGGTTGAAATTATGAAGGCGCGAAATAATCAAATAGCTCCCTTAAATTATCTCAGCGAATAAATCTGAAGAATCAGTAGAGTTGAAGCATTAATATTGAAATATTTCTGAAAGCAAAATATTAGAAGACCTAATTTTATTAGTGCACTCGTAAAATTACGTAAGGAATTATATCGGGGTAGATTCACAGGCAGTTGTATAATAGTGTATCATTCTTATTCAAAACTTCATACATCCTCGGTCAACAGAAAAAGTGCTTTAAAGATCCCTTTTTCGGTTTTTCTGGTTCTGATATGGTGACAGTTCAGAAACGATATGTTTAACAGAATAAGAACGGATGCTAGCTCGCCTCACCTCGCGAGGGTTATCTAAATCTCTTAACGTAATCTGTTTAGCAATACACATAGTATTTTCGTCATCATATGGATTACTTTAGTGAAGACTTTGTTGTGACTATCCTTAGCAAATTCTTCCGAAATTACAAACTCATTCAAGCTTGTACGTATCCAAATTTCGAGATTTCTGAGTAGATATAGACAATTGTGCTGTGAAAGTTATGATTCCTACAAAGAAACACACAACAAGAGAGCAAAATTAGGAATTCCAAATAAGTTATATTAATTAACTCCCAAAACTTTAATTTCATAGAACATGCTCTTAGAATCCAGGAATTGAGATTCTTATTGCTGAATAAACACACTACAAAGCCCAAATCATAAAAGGAAGATTCCTTCTGCAGAATATTGCTCCAAAGTCAGAAAAATGGATCCTTTAAGTCAATGAATTCGGTATTAGCTGATTTCTTTGAGAAGCTTAGGATGTTACTCACGGTGTTTTTGGCAGATTTGATCTGGAAAAGACTCTTATTATTTGTTCCTGCACCTGAATAACTCATTCATATCAAAACAACTAACGATTGTCTTTGCGCGGAGAGAATCGTTGAGAATTATATCCAAAGAAAGATAGATAAATTTTTAGCATAAAGTGCATCGAAAAATTGAAAATCCTTCACAGTACTGCCAGCATGTCTTCAGCTTGCGATACCTGTAGTTGTCTAGGCAAACACCATATGGCTGAAGGAGCTTCTTCATTTCGGTTTCGATCTGGAAAGTTGTTAGGAGCAATAGGATGGTAAATTCGAGATTTATGAAGTGATTTGATTTATTTGAGCTAAGTGTGAGAAACTGCAAAAAGTTAAAGTTTATGAAGTTGATACGAGAACAAATTTTAGTAGAGGGAAAAGTAAAACGGAAAAAGTAGCAAAATTATCAGATTGAAACTGAACATGCCCTAAGTCTGAGAAGTGTGACCTTAGAAGATCGTCATGTAGTAGATTTAAACGTATTTCAATAATGCAGCCTGGGCCTGATAATCTATGTAAGGTTGCTGTAAAGATAAAATGCCGAAGTTGCGAGTTAGATCACCTATGAAGGTTCAAGTGCAGCGTTGGTCATGCATGAGCAATCCATTTCAACAGGAACAGTTTGATTAATTCAGCAAAACGTGGTTTTGATCATTAGCGTTTGCGTTAAACATTATTTAAGAATAGAAACGGCTGAAAACAGGGTTTGAGAAATAGTACAGTACACTAAAGAGAACTCACAGAACCAGAAGAAAATCAAAAATAAATTGTGTTAAAGGACCCTTGAAAAGAGTAATCCAAATAGTGAGACTACATTAGCGAATTAATGAGGATAATACTACATTATTAGGAGCAAAAACTCATCTTTTTTAGTATAAAGAAAGAAGCAGAAGGCACTCGTATGAATCTTGTAATATTTTGACTGTACATATTTCTTTAGGAAGCGTTTTGCCCTTGAAAGTTTAAATTACAACGTTTCCAGTCTTATCCTAAGGATCAGAAGGCGCTTCCCACATTTCTGTTCTGACAGCCCTGGTATTTGAATGGGAAATGAAGACCCTTTATTCTTCGACATGTTCTGGAATGAAAAAGCTTAGAGAGAGAGAAATTGCAGTTGAACTCCGTCATAAGCCTGGAGTTCACTGGAAAAATATTATTTGGTCAGGAATTACGTCCATTTCGAACGGAGTTTAAGACAGAAGCTCAATTGGTTATCCAGAAAAAATAATTAATAAAATGACGCATTCTGAAAGGAGTGTTTATAGTTTCTAATCTCAATTAATTAGAACATTTTTTTAAATCATTTAATTAAAAATCTCACCGTTGGCCGTAAAGCGAATCACGTCAGTAGAATTTTAGAATAATCAATTTTTGCGATAACTTCAAGAACAATTTCCCGACTACGAATTCGGAATCTTTCTGATCTGAAAAAGAGGCAAAATACTTCTTTTTTTGTTTTTTTTTTGCAAAGCTGTCGTTGACCTGGGATTTTATATGCTCCGTTTTCAAATTTTTTATTCTCTGCATGCTCTATTTGGGAATACTGAAATTAGAGCGAGAAATTAGAATCTTATTCGAATACTGGCGGCTTACTTCCTAATTTGATGTGGGAGAATTTTTCTTAGATCCTATGCTCAATTCGGTGAATATTTCCCGGCACTGAGGTGTGTGAGAATAATAATCATAAATCTTTAATTTAGGAATGGAAGGGTGTTATATTTCTCAATACTAATGAAGATAGAGACGTTAAAGCATTTATCTATAGTTCCCTAGTTATTTAGAGCGTGTTAATCAAAAACGTTAGAGTTTTTTTCAAAAATTAATATCGATCATTCGTATCGTCCGAAAAATACAGCAACCAATAAATCAATATAACTACTCCGGAGCAGAGACTGAAAAGATATAATTAGAAATGAATTTTGATTTAGCGTCGATGGAATTTGACTGTTATTTCAAGCGTAAAGCCTTTTTTGAAGTGGACAGCAATTTCCCGCGCTACAGAAGACGTCCAAAAAGATCAAAGAAGCGGAAAGCTCCGGAAGCTCCGCGAATTCGGAAAAGAGCCTTTTATATTTACCATCACATCTCCAATCCGGTTCGACAGGAAATCATCCGAAGGATTATCTATGAAAAAGAAAAAATGAATCAGGTAATACTATTAAAGCACAAAAAAATTTATCTTTTAAGGTTGCTAAAGAGCTGCAAGTAAATTATTCAACTGTCAAAAGCGTTATTCAGACCTATCGGCTGCATGGGAGGACAGAGAAGATACCGCATGGTTTGAGAAGACTAAAAGGAAATCGTGGACTACTATCTGAAAGAAGCAAGGGAAATAATAGCCAAGAAGAATTCAAGCAAAGGATCCCGCAATTTCCTGTGAATCAAGAAAATAAAAATAGCATGACTGTTGAGCTTTCAGAGGGGTACTGCATGAAAGACTTCGAGTGGAAGGAAAGTTGCGTCGATCCAAATCTGCTAGAGATGCAAGCAGCGGTCTTTCGTCAATATCAATTCATTAGCGAGGTCAATCTGCTCATTTGTCGGCGTTTATATAATAACTCGAAATTAGGAGATAGAGTATTAATATAATTTGTGATTTATTACCATGAGTAAATCGGATGTTAAATTATGTTATTATTTTTTGCTGCTTGGTGTGCTATATTCTCTTACAATAGCATTGGATTTCATTATTATTTTGTTATTTCATGAGAGTTTAATACTTACGAGTATAGTCAATCCTTGAAAATTTGTTAGAAGGTTTTGAGCGAAATATTATCCAATCTTTGAGCCAGCATTACTAAGAAAGAGAGAGAGAAAACAACCCAAAAAAGCGATTCTAGCGACGTCGACCTACATTTCTTTTGGGTTGAAACTCTCCTCTTTAAAGTAATTCGTAAAATAATAATACTATTACACTCTTGGAGAAAATTCTAAAGATATTGCCATTCGAAATTCACTACCAAGCTAATTTTTTTTTTGGGATCCAAAGATATCACTAATTGGAAACTTGTATTCATATGGCTTGTTCACTCTCCAATTCTATAAAATCTGTACCTTATAAAAATATTATTATGGCTATTTTTTCAGTTGTAATATAATTGATTTACATGCGAATAGCTGTAATAGACATAAATATCTATATAGTGTATGACTTATAGCCATAAAAGTGCCTACACACTACTTACAAATTCAACAGATTTTTAATTAATTAAATTGTGACAGAATTAAGCATATTGAATTCGAATTCATCACTCAATTAAAGTCTTGGTAGTTCTTCTCTGTCGAATTTATCATGTCTGGAAAACCCGATTCAAATGGATTTCTAAAATCTAACGTAAGCAAATCAAACCCAATGAAATTAATTACCCCACAAAGGTGTCCACATCATTGAAAATGTCGTCATATTTTCCTCCTTTATTATCGTTAATTATCTCTTCGGTACTTAGTTCATGGCCTGTCTCATCAAAGACGAATGAATTTGAGTTTTTATATCGCGGTTGGAAGATCTAGTCCAGAATAAGCTCAAAAAAACAATGAAAAATATTACTTGGACAAAGTCGTCTTCAGGGTTGCATGAGGGCTGCACCTTAGGCGCCATCGTATCCGTAGTGAAGTTTCTTACATGCAACTGTGGCTTGAAGAAACTCTGATATTGGCCATTCTTCGGACATCCCATAGCATATTCAAGTGGGATCTCTCGACCTTGTTTGCTTTGAGGCTGTAATGTCTCCTCTCTATGTCAAAATAAGTTTAGTATAGTGCATTTCAAGCATTAATTACTTGAGAGAGCCCAGCCAGTTCCTGAGACTAATGTTCTCACGTCGTAATTCTTCTACAGCGGCTTGTAAATGCGCTAATCGAGCTTTCATGTAGGATTCATCATCTCTCTCGATTTCTTTGAAGCTTTGAGCCGATCTCTCATCTTTAATCGGCTCATAGGCACTTCTGTGATTTCTTTGGATTTTTTCAGCTAAATCCCTAATGGATGTTCAATTAAGTTCAAACGAAAGAAGAAAATTACTTTCTTCCTCTCTGAAACTGCGGATGATAGTAAACTTTAGCACTTCCTCTACGTGAAGTTCGCTTAAAGCCATAATAATTTAGCTAATTTAAATTGAGATAAAAAAACATTCGCTAAACAAAGAGGATACTTGTCGAATGAAGGATGGAAATTTCATACCACCGAAATAATATGAAAGGACCTTGCTGGCAATCAAACTAGCATCCTTAAGCACGACCAAGGAGCCATCACCATCCCAGCTGATCGCGTCATCATTTTCTTTATTCTTAGGACAAGTAAATCATCTAGAAACAAAACAGCCTTAATTTACCTCGAGGACTTTGAAAAGTGTTGGTAGGAATTGATTTCGTCTGGGTTTAGAGCTGTAGCTGCGTTCAACTTCCAGATCACATGGCAGTTGCTGGAAGGAGTTTGCCAAATTGTTCATGATGGGAGATTTGGAATATTTATTAAACAATTTTCGATTATAATCGAAATATAATATTCTCTTATATAGGAATTGGAACCTTAGAACTGTTCTTTGAATTCACCCACATATCCAACTCCGGTTTTTTTTTAATCATCCGATAAATATTTTCTAAAAATAAAGCTTTTTCTAATGCTGTTACTGACTGAATAAGGTTCGACTGTGATGTTCTGCTGAAAATATTTTAATTAGTTAAAAGCGAAAGGAAAAATTCTATCGCGAAAAAATTTGGTTGGCTGGCTTGGAAGATTTTACAATGTTCGTGCATATGGTAAATGGGAAAGATGTTGGCTACCAGACGTAATAATATTTCAAGAAGAGATGGGGCAGTTGCAAACACAACTCCACTACTGACTTGAAATTGTTGAGAGCTATTGTGAGATAGAAAGAAAAAAATTAAATTAAATTAGATTGACTGTCACTGTCAGCTAATAAAAATTAATCCTAAAATCAAACCCATTTGGTTCCTAATGGAAGCTGTTCGGATTTATTTTGTTTATTCTGGCATTTTGATTAAGGTTCAATCAGTAATCAAGGCACCCTCCTATAGAATATTCTATATCTTCTACAATGAGCAATATTTCTGAAAGTAGCAGTAAATGAAGCCATTATCCACATATAGAGAGATAGCGAAGATGTGAAGAGAAAGCGAGTGTACATAATTTTCAATTTTACATGAAATATTACATGGGATATCAGTGAAACAAATCGATCAGATCTCATTGTTATTTTTTCTCCATGAGAGTTTCTATGAGCTATATTGAAATTTCATGTGCCTTTTTGAATTTACTCTAAGAGACCACTTATCACCAATTTCCTTGTTCAATACGCGAAAATTTAGTCAAATAGGTAAAAGCCAAAGTTCACAAAACAAGAATAGGAAGAGAATTGAAGAAGTTGCTGTTAGAAATAGAACCGTATGGCTCGCTGTGGAAATATCTAGTTCATAGCTGGTAAAAATGATGAACAAAACCTAAAATGTTTTTGGGCGTAGCAGTTTTAGTTGCTATGGAAACGTGAGGTTTATGGCAACATTTTTCTAGAAAGTTTAACTAATTTCGATATCAGTAATTTCATTTCAACTGAATTTACTGACGCACCGTTTTTAGTCAAATATAAATTTTACCTCTTGGATGAAGTTAGAGGTCAATTCAAATAATTACATTGAGGACCAATCTTGAGACATTCGCTTTCAATCACTAAACAATCCATCATCTTAGCATAAGTATGGAATTATCAATGAAAAAACATTGAAAACTTATTTGAGTTAAGTAGAATTATCAAAAGATTAGAACATGAATTGTGCCTCTTAACACAATAAATTTAATACTTAGTTCTACACATCATGCCATGCTTTCGAGGATGCACTTCCGGAAGGACTAATTGCAATTTTTTATTTTTGGTTCGTCGCGTGAAGTCAAGAAAATTTCATTGAAAAGTGGATACCTTCCAATTTTTGAACACAACACAAAGGAACTCCCCTTAGCTTTTGCTTGGTTCGTTGCTTACCAAGCTTTCAGATTCCAATTTGTGATCATCAAGGCCAATCTCTTCTATAACACCATCTTGCTATTTAGAACGAAAGAAGTAAGGCATATTCAATCAGATTCGCAACTATTAAGACCTGTCAGTCTCATTTTATTCTTTCTCAAAAATCAAAGAAGTCTTTAATTCTCTCTCAGAAACCCTCTTACTCAATACTTGAAATTTCTTTGAAGATTCCGCGATTGTTTCTCACGCGACACTTTTCAACCAGAAATAGCCTCAACTTGGATTGAAATTTCTATTGCTTTGTCTGTTCCATGAGTTATCTTCAATTTCCTATGATCTCTTGCTTTACAATCCGAAAGTTTCCAAGCAGCTATCTTCGGTTAACTAAATTAATGTGGTAACCAGTGTGAAATTTAAAAAAAAAAAACAAAAACCGAACAACTCAAAATACCCTACTGAGAAAAATTAAAAAAAAATTTTTTTTTTTTGCTTGCAATTTTTTAAGGTTTGAATCACTTTACAATTTCAGAATTTCGATATATTCTGAAGCTGATGAAACCAAATACTGCGGGTGTACGACTTAATACAGTCCAACCGATCCTCGGAAACCCTCATTACGACCTGACCATCACCACTCTAGACACTTTGCCTTCCTGTCAGCGGCAGCACACAATTAAATCAGAATGTTCACCTCGGGACTCAATTCGCGCTAACAAAGAGCAGATAAAAGCGATTCAACAGTTAATCAATGAGGACGCTGCAAATTTTATTGGAATGAATATCTGCGGCATTGTCATTGCCACAATCTTCATTCTGCTTTCCTGCCTGGTGTGCTTATTGGCATTTAAAGATCATATTTTCATGCAGGAGCAATGCATTAACAACGAAGGCACGATCGAGCTTCCTGAATATTGTCTTTTGATCAAAAGCATCGTGATAATAATTACAACTTCTATCTCAGGGATGGACTTAATATTGATTTTGTCGCATTTAATTGGGATAAGAGCGATGAGACAGATGAGTTATGCCCAAATGAAATTTGCGAGGAGATTCTACATGTTCTGCTTTGTTCTTTCCATCTTTATGGGAAGTCTGTGCTCATGTATTTTGTATGGAGTATTAATCGGACAAGCAGAGAAACTAAAGGAATCTTTCAGAAAGCTTAAGGAAGTGCAAACAATGGAACCGGCCTGAAATTTGCTGAAATAAAACATATTTTTTCAATGTGGAAATCAAATTGTCTGTTGATAATTAGTTCTTTTATAATGAACTTTATGTCCAGTTTCCTATATTATGATTTTACATTCCGAAAGGTCAACGTTAGTTGTGTGAATTATGTGTTATTATTATATTGCTTTATCGATAGGTACCCTTCTGTCTATGAAATTCAAAACTATCAAGAGGAATCTGAAAAATTGTGCAGGAATTCTGTTCGATGCTATCTTCAGTGCTATCAATTATTTAGACATTTAAGCCATGGTAAGGTTGATTGATTTTGCAATCCATTTCTAAGCTTAAAACGAAAATGAAAATCGCTTTTAGAGTTTAGTTTTCAAAAAATTTAATTGGTTTCTACAGAGTTATCGATCAGTTATTATGAGTTAAGAGCACCAGAACACTTCGATAACACTGCCTAAATGAAATTTACATATTAGAGGCAAATCTACATATGTTTAATCTAGATGCCCGCATGATTCTCTGGTTTTTTGAGAGTTTGGGATACCAGCTGACAAGATTAAGCGCATCATAGTTGTAAACTGGGAAGCTATTGAAAGGAATGGCCAATAGCGGTTTAGATGAGCCTTTTAGCAAGAAATTTTTGCTTATCATTATGGATTTCTTGCTTTAATGTTGAATCTTTCATACATTTGGCCATTGCATTCTTCTTCTTTCAATTATTTGCAAAATGATGGAATAAAAATTCGTTCTGCCTTGAAAACTTCACAGAGATGAAAAGCTCATTGTAGCGTGGAAAATTGTTCAAAATTTTCAATGTTTCTATGAACTGAGAACAGATTTATGATGGAGTGAATAATTTCCCGAATTTATGAAGGTTCTCTTCTTCAGAGTAAGTAAGAGGCTGAGCATTTGCAATCTATTTTGCATCTGAGGCCATTCAAGCTCTTTTTTTCTTAATCAATCAACTGACTGTAAATACATTTCAACTGGCTCCATCAACAAGCGTTCTAATATGAATTTTATGTGCTAATTCAATGTCCTGTGAAGATGCACTTAAGAAACGAACGCTGTAGGAGCTTATATAACTAATCCCAACGCCAAATCCAACGCTTAAATTGATATCTGCTTTCTCCTTCTTTCCCAACGCAAATTTCCCGATCAGAAAAGTTCAGAAGTGCGTTCAGGAAACTTGATTCTATGAAAGAAAAATTTGCTTCATCGAATTGCAAAATCCATAGGCCATTCATAAGAGGTCGTTTCGTTTCATAAGTTGTCCTATACAATTAACGAACAAAAAACTTATAAGTGTATTTAATCCATGTATGCAAGCTATGATCCAAGAGAATGGCTAAATATCGGAACCAACAGCGAGCAAATTTTCAAAATAAGCGATAGACAACATCACAACCTCATTCTTCAGACAAATATTTGCAAAAAATAAAAAGCAAAGACATGTTGATCTCTCTCGCAACAGAAAGTGGAATGTTCACGGATAGAAACAACTTTGCAAACCTTATGAATCATAGCTCGTTTCGAAATGATAAATATTGCAACCACAGCTCCGCTTTAAAAAGGGACCACGTTTCAATTGCTTAGTGTTAGTATCTCGTTTATAATGCTAAACTGAAGGAAAATAATTTTTCGGATTTCGAGTAGTGAAAGAAGCGAGATGATCTCTAGGAATTTGATAGCGTAAAAGAAAGCATTAGTGACTTGAATTTGGGCAGCTCGTCGGGAAAGTGGTATTTCTTTTTAAATTTTATGAAAGGCAAATACTTTTTATTACATCCGATACGTGGCATTGTGAAATGCCTTATAATTCGTAAAATATTTCGATAGAATTCTGAACCCTGGTTAAATAGATGTGCCGGGAGGTTATCTGATGATTAATTACTGCAACATCTAGTTCCACACTGAATAATTTTTTTGATTAATTTTTGTTTCTTTACTGTTTAACCAGACTCCGCGTGTTACTAAGGAAATCAGAGCTTAAACAATATGTATCCTATTCTAAAGCTAGTATGGAAGAATATCCTTTCAATTTCTTAAATAATAGTTTTATGACCGCGCTGGACGATTTTGAAAAGATTTTCAAATTAATCCTACGAAAAAAGCGTTTAAAGAAAAATCTGACTCAGTGAAGAGCTTATTAATTTCGCATTATTAAGCCAAAATCTAAACCCACATTTATAAATTATAGCGTTTTTCCGAGTAAATCAACTTATGGCTTCCCAACCAATTTCTGAGAGCCCACTTTTAGAGGCACTAAAGAGCAAAGAGAACGCTGAGGCTGATTGCTTAGATGAAGAGCTTAAGCTCACAAAAAAAGTGCCTTCCAGGCGAAGGAGGGACAATCAGCCTTATAAGCAGATCCCGAATGAAATTAGAGCGGAAATCATTCGGAGAGTGATACTCTTAGGCGAGAAACTCGCTAAGGTAACATTATTTTCCTTATAGACAACGTCTAATATATCTCGCAGGTTGCTAGGGATCTGAAAGTTAATTATACTACAGCCAATTCCATCATCCATGTTTACAAAAAGAATGGAAGAGTCTCCAGAATCCCTCAAAAATTTCGAAAAAAACCGAGCAAGGCCGACGATGATAAGAAAAGTTCTGAATTGAATAAGCAACAGTCTCCAAAAAAACTAGAAGAGATGATGCCAGACAAAAATCTCAAGGCCCACATGGAAGCAATGCAGTGGAAAAGCAGAGAAACTAACGAAATTCTAAGTTCAAGCATCAAAAAGACACTGGAAAACAACATTCAGGCCGTTAATATCCCAAATTTGCTAAAAGACGGGAATATGAACGACTCTAACGCTTTTATTGGATATCAAAACACGAATCCTGGAGCACTTATGATGTTTCCTCATCCTTTAGCAAGCTCCATGCCGCTATTTCAGCCAGTTCAGAGCAATTTTTCGTTCGTTGCTAACTCATTTCCGACTATCTCAAGGCCTTCTCTGGGTGAATTAATACATGCCAATGCAATTTCTGAGTTTTGTTCTAATCTACAAAGAGGATCAGCAAACCCATTCAATCCAGTGATTGGATTGCAACAAAATTTGTTGCCAGGCAATTTGTTCTTACAACCAAATTTTCCTGGTCAGAGGAGTCCCTCTAACAATTCGAATTGGCCCTTTTAAAAATTTTATTTGAAATCGAAAGAATTTACTTATTCGCGCTGTTTTTAATATTGTATAAGCGTCCCGTTTTCAATTTTATTTGGAGCATTAATTGAATAGTATTATTGTGACGAGGGATGTTCATCGTTGTCATTGCCTTATTAACGTTATTGCCTATTAATATATATAATATATTTTAACTATATTACAAAATTTCAATTGATTTGTGCTTATTTGACTTAATAATAAGTAATTGAATGGAATTAGAATCTATCAGAAGAATGGAGCCTCGATCTTTAGTAGTTGTGTTGCAGAATTCGGGATTTGAAGATTTCGTTGCTTTAATATTAAAAATATTTAGAGATTCTTGTAGTTTTTGAATTCGAATATTAAATATTGGAACTTCATAATTAAAAACGATCACCAGAAGGAATTTGATTTTCAAGTGGTTAGAAAGATAAAGGGACTTGTCGACCTTTTCAATGTGGACGCAGCAAAATAAAACTCGAAAAGAATTTTCTTTGGGGCTCCCCTTACGCGCTATTTTCAAAGAATACGAGATATTAAATGAGTTATAATTTATCAAAATGGTTTCATTGATACAAAATATTTCTTTCATAAACCTAAATGTTTTGTTTTGCAAACACGGCTTCATGTTCATCAGGCTCCTAACATGTCTAATTTATCATTGGTTTTTACAAAGGTTTGTTAAACATGCTGTTTTTCTCCTCTTATCTTAGGAATAATTACTTAGTTATAAGAAACAATTTTTTATGCATATTTACTTAAAATGAAATTTTCAAACTTACTAGAGTTAAGCTGAATCTTGAACGCACCCTGGCAACTTTTAAGGAAAGTCGAGAAAACAGTCGAAATTAGGAGAGTTGCTTAAGCTCTCTTTAACTCTTCCGAATTTGATCTCGGGCCAGAAATGCTTTGGCTCGTACTTGTCAAGAAGGTTCGACTCTCTGAGATGGAACATCATCGCCTTCAGTCCAGCCAGCATTTCTTTATAGCACTCGTTGAGCAGTTTCTTATCACACTTACCGCCAACCTGTCCCCTTTGAATTTCAGAAGGAGAAACTCGAAGAACAAACTCAGAAAACTCATTTCTGAATTCTGTGAGTCCATTCCATAACTCCGTAATTTTTTTAATTGACGCCTTGTCTCTCAACTTTTTCTCTCGAATAATCTCATGATGATGTGCCGCAGGGTTCTGCTTACCCTTGCTTCTGTCCGTCAATCTAAATTCGATCAGATAGGCGTCAAAAAGCTTCTTCGAGAAATTTTTGTAGTAATCAGCAATGAGTTTGTTGTCAGAGACATTCAAAGGGACTTTCAGCAGGCGGCTGTCGTCCCCTACATCGACAGTTTTGCTTCTCCAAGAGTCTCTGGTCTCGCTCGGATGGGGTGATTCTTCCAAATCAGAGGGTCCAGTAGACTCAGATGGTTCGCTCATGCAGGTAGTGATTGTGTTCTTACTACCGCTGAAGTCCAGCCTGATCGTCGCTCCGGACTGGTCCCATTCGATCTTGGACCCCTGAACGCGGTGGCTGTCAAGGAAATTGAGCTTTACTCCATATTTAGAAAGATATTCATTGATTTTTTCGAGACCTTCAACAATGTTCGGTCTTTCCTCGTTCGTCATACGGCATGATGACTCCTGGACCGTGCTTGGAGTGGAAGCAGACCAGAGCAACTGGTTTGAGATAGGAGAGTCTGGTTGATGAGTCAATTGGCTCACGGACTTTTCTTCCTCTTCATTTTTGAGGCATTCCTCGTCCCAGAAGGACAATTCAGGTCTGATTTGGTTCTCAGTTGGGTCTAAAGGGTCTTGGAAGCTTTCAGAGTCCATAATGAAGGGTCCTGAGCTCTCAGAACCCTGATATATGGCAAATAAATCATTGTTGTCTTTGAAAACTGGCGTAGGTCCATGGAAGTCACATAAATCACGCTCGGCCTTGGGGATGTAGTTTTTGTTGCTGTTGTAGTCAATAAAGTTAAAGTGGCTTGCCATTTCTTAATAGCTCTTTCGAAGATTTTTTTTTGATAAAAGGATTCGGTGGAAAATTACTTTTTTGAGTTATTAATTTTGCTTTGGGTCTTAAATTTACAAAGGGGCTTTCTGATTGATCTAATTTCAATCAGAAAAAGCCTCAAGACTCAGTAGAATTTCCCTATTTAACCATTCAATTAATTATTTTAAAACATGGGTTCATACTGGAATGATGCTTTTTTCCTGTCTACTTTGGGATACCTCCATGCTCAATGCTGGCCAGTATGGTTTTTTGGCTAAAGTATGCGGGATCATATAAAAAGGGCTCTAAATGGAAAGCACTAGAAGCCCACAAAGTGCTTAAATGGCTACTACACAAAGTTTCCAGACCAAAAACCCGTGAGGGTTTCAGAGTTTTTTGCTTACCACAAATAGGTTCTTTTCGGAATCTGAGGGAGTATTCGAAATACAGATAAAAAGACGATCGCTAAATTTAGTCATGTCGGAAGGACCAAGCATCAAGCCTATAACACGTGAAATTTGTTGTCATTCTTTATTGTTCTGCATAGAGAGTCAAACTAACAGCATTACTATTTATAGTGTTATTCAATCTTTCCGCTGGAACTTTGGTTAAAAAACCACATATGCTCTATATATACACAGAATGAAGTGTCTCTAAGGGGATAGCTACTTTTGGTTCTATAGAATGCCGCAAAATATTGCTTCCGCTTGCTTAATTTGAATTGTTTTAAAATTTTAAATGAACTTTCAATACACCCACAACAGAACAGGTATTTTACCGGTCTCACAAAAAAAGCCCTAAGTTAATGGATAGAAACTACCTCTTTTATTTATTTATTCGCGAGTCGGCTCAGATCCCATGCCAGAAGCTGATTGTTCGCGACTTTTTTCCCACCATCTTTCTGCGCTATTCCAACATTGGCAGTGGTCGAATTCCTTCGAAGGTTTTTCTGCAAAGTCGCTAACGTCGCACTGTGGCGGTCACTCTTGTTTTCTACCGGACTCTTGCCTCCGTCCACATGATTAGCGTTTGGAGTGTTTGTAGACAGTTTCGTATATTTCGTCGGCAGAATAGTCTGCTCTCCAGGAGTCAATGCGAATCTCCTGTGCCCTCTCGGCCTAATTTTAGTTTTCGGTTTTAACACTCTCCGCTTTGACCAGACACTCCTCGCGCCGTCAATAACCATCACCAAAAAATTCATAATGACGATTAGGCACGTAAATATATTGATACCCCACCCGATATTCCAGTTTGTAGTGTAACTGTTAGTGTCGTTAACACTTAACATCATCGCCATTAAGAACAGTGAAAAAATTTCCTGTAGGACCATTTTCCAGGTCAAATAGTGAATTGTATAGGGCTGATAGTACAAGATTAGGACCATGATAACCAGATTCAGAAGAATCAGCATAACGAGCAGAATTTGAGGCTGTTCATACATAAGCACCAGCAAAATAGCGAGAATGAGTTTTCTTGCCATAAACACCGAGAGGAATGAAGCGGTGATTCTCGAATCGAGGCGGAATTCGTGGTAAAATGAGCCGTATCGCTTTCGCCATTCGTCTGAGTTCCTGACCTTATCCATGTTCTTTCTGATTGAGATAATAAACGCTACAGGGACTCCAATATTGACGAGTAGAATAATCGCCGCGAAAATTATGCTAATAATCTCAAAGAACGAAGATGAGCGGATAAAAGTCAGCTGCAGTGCCAAACAAAGCGAAGATGGGAGGTACGTGAGCAGATTGTACATGATAGTCGCGCCCCATTCCGCTTTTTCATAGAGCCAATATAGCGCTTTCGCCCATCTCTTCTGGTTGTTAAGAAGTCGTAATGAACGCACAATCGCCCTCAACATTCGCACGAGTATTAAGAATATTAGCAGCGTTGTAGGGATACCGCCAGCAGTGTCTAAGAAAAAGGCTGATTTTCCTTGATTCGAGAATTTCGGAGGAGTTTTCACATTGTTTGGGTAAGGTTCCATCTCTAGACTTGTAATGATGTAATTGAAGATGTTGGGCAAGAAATTGAAGTCAGAAAGAGATAACGATTGCGCTAGAGCCTGCGTATTCAAGGGAAGGTCCTTGTTGATATATACGATGAAGTTACATTGCTGAAGCGCGATCAAGAAGTTAACAAGCAGATGGAAAGAGTCGGTAAAGATCAACGGGACGGAGATAACAAAACTGGCGATAATGATTCCCATGCCGAAGGTGTTCCACATATTGATAGAGACGTTTTCGTCGTCTGGAATAACGTAGAGCGAGCTGAGAGTAATTGTGCAGTTTAGCGTCCCGTCTTGAAATTGGTTAGAATAACTCTCAGATTTGATTTTTCGGACAGCGAAGACTAGATCTGGCCTTGTGAGTGGCTGGGTAGCAGAGATTATTAAAACGACGGTTTTATTATCTGAATCGGTTTGCGCGGTGACGGTTGCTTGGCTTGCGATGGTTTGGTTGCTGAATCGGACATATATATCGCTCGAGATGATCTGATCAGAGAGAACTAAGTTGCTTGGAAGCCGAATTGTTACGGTGAAGGGTTCGCTTTGGGTGTAGAACTTATCGTAACTGAAGAGGAAATTGTCGCATTCATGGCTGTCGATAACATACATACCCTCCGTTTGAAGATTAATAACTTCTGTTCCTTGCCGATGACAAAAACCATCGTTAAGGAAATAGCCTTTCCCACACAAAGTACATACTGTGGTCGAGGAACATTGCAGGCAATTCGACGGACACGCCCAACAGAAAGACGTCTGTCCTTCTTGGTTGTCGCACTGATACCCTGCGTTTAGCTGGCAATCATCAGAGCAAGCGTCGTTCCTCGCAGAACTCATGTCATCGCATTCTTCATACGCCGACTGAAGAATACCATCTCCGCAAACATGAGTTGGAGTTGCAGAACAGGTATATTCCTCGCCGGAAAGGTACAACTGATTGCCTGTGTCACAGCTGAAGCAATTTATTGAGCCGGCAATATTAAGGCCAGACTTTGACATAAACTCTGGTATCGTAATCATTCTTGAGCAGAGATCAATTTCTTCGCTGCTGAAGTTGAGAAAGCCGGCATTCTGATAAAATTTGAAATCTCGCACCCTTCCAATTAGAAATGAACTGTATTTATCAATCGATGGGTTCCAGCTGGCTCCCAGAAGATATTTATCTGTTGATTGAGAGATCATGCGGTAAACGATATTATCGCTGAAGACTAACAAGTTCGAATAATGAGGTTTTTCAATGGTAAACTTCATTTTTTTAATTTACCTTTCGTGATAGTTGTGGTTCCGTCTATGTTTAGTTCAAAGCGCACGTTAGAATCTGTAGCTGACATTTGGATAAACTGCATTCTTAACCAAAGAGAGTGCCAGACGTCTTTTTACATCATGTTAAAGGGCATGAATTAAGGAATTATTGTACTATCCATTCGGGAAATATGCACGGTAGCATCATAAGAAGCTCCAGTTGGGAATTCCAGTATAATCTTATTGATATACTGAGAATCAGCGATTGCTGCTAATCTAAACCTAAAAAGTGTTGTGCCCGATGATTCCTATGAGCAAACGTTAAACTTTTTCAAAAATTATTCTTGATACTGCAGTTGCAGGAAGAATTGCTAATAGAGTCTGATTCAGACTGTCAGTAGTATTCTTTCTGACAATTCCAAACTGGACTTGGAAATTTACCATAAGTCCTTGCGGCGGGAAATTTATGTCTGCTGAATTACTGCTGAATTCCATCATATTTGGATCAGCCCACGACATCAACTTTGTTCCGTCCATAAATAGTAAATTTTGACCCTTGAGAAGCCATTAGCAAAGCTTTTCTCATGAGAATTTTGTACTTCTGTTGTTACAATAACAGGCATGTAATAAGCTGGATTGCAAACGTTTTGACTCGAAAGAGGTCCTCGGCAGGCCACCATAGTGCTATCCGACCCCTCGTTTTTGATTGAAAGGATTTGAGGTTCTGCAAATTTGAGCCATAATCTCAGATCTGAAATATGTTATTCGAAAAAAATTGTCTTATCATCTTACTCGGGAAACCCCAGCTGTATTCCAAATAGTCAGTTGCAGACCATTTGAATGGACCAGTGCCATAAAATATCTGGAACCTGGATAGAAAATACGTGCTTGGATTCGATGTTGTTAGTTTCAGCTGCCCATCAGTCACTTTTTGAGTTGACCCACCAGCTGAACTCGTTTGAGTAGATGGGTTAGTACCGTCAATAGGCAAAGCTGGTATATATTTAAAGGCTTTAAAATCAACGTTGGTGTTGGTAGTGTCGTCATCACCGGTACATAACAGAAAAACCCATTGATTTTCATTCTATAAAGATCCTCATTATCAAATTCATCACACTTTCGGTTTACCGTTGCTAGAGAAACTGTAAAAACTAAATTCGGACTGCTCATTGTTAAGATTTCCGTGTTAGATGCCCAAGTTAACTCGTAGTTGAACATAACCCTATTAGTGTATCATAAAATGGCCAAATTCTCTTTTTTACGTTCCATCAGGAGCATCCAGAGTTAAAGTTAGCGGCTGATTCACAGCAGCGTAGCGAATCCAAAATGCTACGCCCAAAAAGTTTTGATTCAATACTAATTGTGTTTTGATGTGTTTAGTTTGCTCAGAATGAAAAGGCTAATGTACAGGCAGTTTTTTGATCATAGTTTTCAATAGTGTAACTCGTCAGAGAGGCATCAGTTATCCTTGAAACCACTTCAAACACCTTAATAGAGCTTCCTTGGCTGGATCCTCCTGTTCCTTTGCCATTATCACAAATAAGCATTCAAGCGAGCTTACCGTTGGTCTGGAGGAGGAAAAGCAGAAGATTCAAGAACAGGATCGCAGGTTTTAACAGCTTGAGCATTTGAGTTCTATTTTACACTCGTAATTGAATTAATTGCCAGAACGTATATTAAGGCAGTATATTAAGGCAGCATATTAAGGCAGCTAAATCCAAAACTCATTTTAAATAATTCATTTTCGGAGATTTTGGTTTATTTGATTTTCTCATTCTCGTGTCCAACACACGTATTAAGCTATAGTCACCACCTCCTATCTAGCTCAGGTCTTGATAAATCCAAAAAAATGCAACAAAATCAAATGAAATTGAAGATGAATCTATCAATCAACGCAAAATGTTTTGTAATCAGGTCTGCCAATTCAACCTTCGGAATATAAAGAAAAGTTTGGAATTTGAAGTTGATGGAGAAGAGAGAGAGAAAAGAGAAAAAAAACGAATTCAATTTGGTAAAAAACTCTATCTACCACGATCTCCTCTCTCTATCGGCTGAAAGGTTGGAATCACTTGCATTTCAATGAAAAACATGAGCAGAGGAAGCCAAAGAATTTTTTTTCAACTTTGAGATACATAGTAGAACAAAGTACAACTCATTTTATTTTTATTCTAATCTGTTGACAGTTACATCCGTTTGAAATCCAACTTTGAACTCGTTAAATTTAGAGCAATCTAATGGAATAAAAATAGAGTATAGATGAAGATCTCTTCAGAAAACGAAATACTTGATTGTATCAGGCTGGAAACTTTGAAAATTAACATACCCGCTCATAGCGATTTCGAAAAAGGTAGGACTCTGTTCTGCAGAGAGCAATCATAAAATTAATCAATGTTGGTAAACATCAAGGGAATTCGGCAACGCTGAATTCAATAATCTATTTAAACGAAATTTGAACCATATACATCCATGTCTAACTTCTTAATATCCTTGCTTTTGAAGCTTGACAAAAAAAATACTGTTATGACCTTAATAATATCTCCTGAACAAAAAAATTTTCAAAAATAAGCACTCATGTGCTGCACTTCTCCTTCCTTGGATGACGTTGTTATCCCAACATAATTATAATGCCACCGCTACTTTGAAATTAGCTTAGTTCCCTTGCTCAAAATATTAAGCAGCCTTCGATCTAATTCTTGCGAGGGTGGCCGAATTACCAAGAGCCCTTTTCGGTCAGGACCGCTTCTACTGACAAAATTGTCAGAAGAAATCGAACCTCTTGCGGTTTTAGTTCCATCGGCTTGTAAACCAGCTAATGGAGACTGGGTCGGGTAACTTTTAATTAACAACCCATGGAAAGGCTTTGGAGGTTTTTTGAGAAGCTCAGCTACGAATTCGTTACTTTTCGTTGAAAATTCCCTCCGATAATTGTAAATTTCACGCTTCGTTTTCTGAGGTTCAGCTTTCTGAGAATGTAATCTTATAAACCTGCCTTTTGACGTTGGAATCTGCCGCGTTTGCCTCACTTCACTTGGTTTTTGGGCAATTAACTGGCTCTGGCTTTTTTGCATTTCAGTGCTCCCTTGCAATTGGAGTTTATTAGCTGATTTAGCATTCGTCAACAGTGGATGCGGCTTGGTCTGATGGTCCAATAACAACGACTCCTTAGTCACCTGCGAAGGTTCTGTGCGCACTGAGCTACTTTTATTCAAATCCACACTTTTTCTCGTAATTGTAGGCGTTTTAACCTTAAAACCATTCGCTTCTTCAAGTTTCGGATCCGCCGCCTGAACCTTGTGCTGAACTTGATTCTCTTTTCCAAAGGAATTTTGAGATTTTGACCCTAGTAGCGGTAAGGATTTCAGTGAGTTATTTTGGGCCGGCATCTCTCTTAAAGACTCTCTCTTCTCCGGTGCTGCTTTGATGAACTCAATATTTGGAGAATTGCCTTGTGTTTGGCACCGTTTTGATGGCTTCCGGGGTTTTTGCGTTTTGATTTCGAAGTCGAACTCCGATTTTAGATTATCGAGATTTCTGCTTAAAATTCTTTGTGTGCAACTTTCAGTCGTTTCTTCAACCAACCAAGGAGAGATGTCCTGAAGCGTATGCACTTTGAGACCAGGTTTTTGAAAGACTGGTTTCAAGCTAAAATCTTCGCTTTCTTCTGAATTTTCGGAAATTTCAGCAACAGACATTTGAGTTAATAATTGCTAATTATAACGGACCTTTCAAATCTCATTCAAACAAACAATGTTGAACTTGATTAACCCATATTATTCACCCATGCAGTAAGCATAGACTCTCAGTGGTCATTAGATAGGGCTTAATGACCAATGTTAATGGGCATAATAATCTTAAATAATTCATTGATTTTCCATTGTGAAGTTTCCTATAGCGTTGATATCAATCTCTATGGATAATGTGTGATACTTTGATGATATCGGAATTCAATGTGGTATTGTTTCTCTGGCATCTTTGACAGTAAGGAGAGCTCGTGTTCTAGAAAATAAATTGCTTTTTACAAAAGACTGGTGGCCTTTTGTAATAAAACAAATTCATTTTCTGACTCTTCTATGTTCTAAGACGATTTCAATAAATATTTAAAAGAATAACTCTGCAATGAAAGTGAATGATAACATATTTGAGGATGAGCTCACGCCTTGGGACGTGATGTATTCCTCTCACAGAGGATACGATCTGGATAGTCCAAAATCACGACGGAAGCCCAACCCCCTAGTAAAACTAAGCAATTTTCAAGGAAATCGTCTTTCACCCAGCAAATCTGACAAATCTCTCAAATTTTCATTCGAATCGCCGCAGCCTTATCGCGGAACAATCGCGCTTCCTACAACAAATATCGCTTTTGGGGCCGACAGACCGCTTGAAGTGGGTAAAATTCAGAAGCCGATGACGCATAAACGTGTCGTTTCAGAAGTTCCGCGTTTTAATTTTCTCCAACATGCTCCGATCGATTTGAACTCGTTGATTCAAAAGAAGAGGGTAGGGTCACAGCCAAATATTGTAGATAATGCACCACCAATGGTTTTGGGACACAAAGCGACTCAAGATGAGAAAAAAACTAGGACTGTAACGAGGATAAGGCCGATGACCTCAAAGTTACAGCTATCAAAGGTGGAGCCTCAGAATGTGGGAGAATTTATGGTTTCAAACAGCTTTAAATTTTTACCTCGAGCAAAAACGCCCCAAGCAACTCAAACGAATTTTTCAGTTTTTAATCCAGGTTCAAGGCCGGCGTCTGGAACGAACAAGGATTTTAAAAATTCAATGTACTATAGGTACAAGGATTCGAACTATAGCGATTTTGCTTGGTACCCTGCGAGATTGCAATCGGCTCAGGGGCATCGGAAGAGGAATACAATGGCAAGTATTGATATGGAGCTCGTGAATGATCATCAGCAGGAGCACCTCGAGGAACCGACGAATACTTTGAAGAGATTTTCGATGTTTGATAGTCAGTTGGGAGGTGCATTGAATAATAGCAGTGAACTGCTTGCTTCGCCGCCACTCACGTTTAAAGAGAATATTTTTGAAAGAAATATTTTGAATTTCAGGAAGGAGGGCAAGAGCTATCAAAATATGCTTTTTGAGCGCTACCGCGCAGCTGTGAGGCCAAAGAGGGTCATTCCGAGTTATAAACTGAAAAAACCTGAGAAGCCGAAGCAAGAAATGGCTAAAACGATTGAGGTAAGAGCAACCACAGCGACTCAGAGTATTAGAAGGGATACTTCGAGTTCTCAGCAGAAGCGAGTTCAGAAAAGCAATCAAGAGAGAGTCGTTTTTCCGCCAGAGAGATTGCAGAGCTATGTTCATACTGCGTCCTCCAAGAATAATAGAGATGTTTCAAGTATGGAGATGCAACCTGTTCTCACTTCTTACACCGGTAATTTCCCAAATACTTAAGAAGAATAGAAGTCTGGGCTTAGTTCGAAAGAAATGTTTCAAATTACCTATATCTGAAAGGTTTGAACATAACATACTTCGTGCTATTCACACAGTTTTTTTTTTGTCCTTCTACATTCCCAATGCCTGATTAAGGCTAAATTCTAAGGGAATTGGCACGAATAATTGTAAATTTTAACTTCTATAAGTGATTATAATTCTAGAAGAGTACGCTCTAAAATAGTTTATTTTGTTCCTTTTTGTCTTCTGTGAAGCAATTTGAATATAAAGCACCGGGTTTACAAATCAAGAAGTCTATTCATTTGGTTAACCAATTCAAATAAGACTTAGCTCCCTCCAAAAATAAATTTCTAATCATATCTTTAAGTAGTAAAAAGTGCAACCTTTATTTTACCCGAAAGGAGAGATATCATAACAATTTACCTACTGCTGGTTTAGTTTTTTATTCGTCAAAGAGGACTTTGGCAATCCAATGTCTCTTGTCTTTAGGGCTGGTATGTAACTATCAGATCACACAAATTAATTTGTTAATTCAGAGCGTTGAATTTGACAGAGCGGAAATAGGATCTAGAGTAGTTAGCTCTTAACAATAAAAAATATTGGATTACACTCATTGCCTGTGGGCTGAAGAATAGCTTCTTTTCCATTCTTCCGCTGAATATATTAATATATTTGTCTTCCTCGAAGCTTTCCGGTCATAAGAAGCTGAATTTACAAGAAAAAAAGAATATTCATAGGATTACAGGATTTTCTGCCAAATTTAGCTGTTTGTTAAAGCAACTGAGGTTGGAAGGTTCCATGGTTTAAATAAAGCGTCCCTAGGCCACATTATAGTGAGCAAGATGAAGTTTGAAGTATTCTAGTTCTAGAATGGTTTTTATGAAGCTAATTTTGCTTCTATGTATCCAACTACAACTTAAACAGCGATAGTTAAAACTAACTACCTATTTTACAAAATGTTGAAAATCATTGCTTCTTTCATTGTCTTCAGTTTCTCCAGTCTCTGCTTCGGTGCTATACCAATTTCGTCTCCAATAAGTTCCATACCTGATTATTATCTACACAGCCCCGGCATCACAGTCTACACTGCCTCCAATACTACCGATGCTGCAATTTGGAATCCTAGTAATATCACAGATCCAGGTAGAGGAGTTTTTTTCGCAAGCGTGGTCTTTGGCCCTGGCAGCACCAACGAGACTGCTCACGTGTACGGCTTATTAAATTTCTCGGACGGCTCGGACGGAATACATAAAATATACAAGAGAACCTTGAATACGACTATCCTTAGTTGGGCAAATTACACTTCTCCAGTCACAAAACCTGATGATGAAATTACAGTTACTATTCCAGTGAAAGATAATTGGTATTTCAAAACTGCTGTTGCACCAAATTATCTAGCAGTCTTGTCAGCAGGCAGTGATGGTCTCTATATGCAAATCTATATCAATCTCATTACTGGAACAACTGCCAAGCAAGTTCAGATTACTTCAACCATGGATGTTGAATCTTTCACACTCGGAAATATTTGGTACGACAAGGGTTCTGAAGCTTTTTTCTACACATACAGTAAGACTGTAACAGCTCCTCTCTCATATGAGTATACGATCCATCTTGGAGGTATCTACAAGGACGGAACGGCGTATTGGACCAACCCGTTGACTTTTCAAGTGGCTTCCACAGCAACAACAAATCCCATCTTTTATTTAATGGGAGGTGGTGATAATTGGGCCAAAGCCTCCAATATCTACATTGTTTACAAAGATGCCATGGCAGGAATTATTTATGTTTCAAAAACTGCTTTGGCGACCACTACCACTGCAGGTGGAAACTTTAAACAACTTGTCTCTGATGACATTCCTAATGGTCAGACCTATATACCTATCGGCGTTTGGGCCTCGAATTACACCTATGGAATCGCCTGCTATAATCAAACTCAAGCCGACACAACAACTTTCGTTCACACTGTCATCAATTTCCTCAATGGAACTGAGGTTGGCTCTAATTCCTGGATGACAATGCCGGGTGCCTATGGCGCAAACTCACTTGCAGGTTGGCCAATAAACACTGGGTATACTCTTGTCGTAGGGGATGGCTTTAAATACACAATGGGAACTTTTTATGCCAATGGTACGGCCAACATGGCCTCTATTAATCTTGGAATACTTCATGGCCCTATCAGCCTCTATGAAGATCTAAATGGTGCGATGTGGATAGGCTGGCAAGATGTTGACACCGCCAACGCTGGTCTCACCTACACTGGCTACTTAGGTATCCTTCAAGAACAAATTTACCCTACAGTAATCATTGAGAAAACCAACTATTATTTTAAAGGAATTGTCCTTTCAACTCTCGTCGTCTTTATTGCTCACAATTTGATCTCAATTTGGGCATAATATGAAAGGACTTTCTCTTGTTCCATAAAGGAACAACTGGGAATGCATGATTGATAAAGTTTGCTAAAGAAGAGTCATTCCCATTCATATTTCTTTTTCACAAAAATGCATGCATCATTCTCAAAGGATTTATTGGTTTTCTGAGAGAATTTATTATAGCTGATCACAGAAAATATGGTGTTGTGAGAATATTGAACTTGCGATTTTGAAAGGATTTAGATTCGTTTGTAACTCAAGTATCGCTAATGAAACTCGTCTGAGAAAAATATTGAAATTTTTATAAATTATCGATATCAATGAAAAAGAGATCTGATATCTCTAACATTAAGGTTGATTCAATAATCTCTTAAAGCAAGCTCGAAATATCCATTTGCTGGGAGGATCGAGATGCAAATTTTTCTTAAACCAGTTAATTTTTCAGAATCTTTGAAATAATTCTCATTAGTTAAATGTTATTTCCTTTTCAACCTAAGCAAAAAAGCTTATCATAACTCAACTATCTTAGCAAGTTCCAGTGATCCTCACTCAATTAATAGCTTTGCCCATGAACTTCAATTTCCCAAAGGCAAACTCTCTTTGCCTTGTCCAATACACCGCTCTGATAAATATTGTAACGGGCTTTTTCACTAATAGCAGGACTGATCCTCGATTAATTTATTAATACAAAAACACATTGGCATTAAAAATAAAATGATCGGAAAAAATATTTACGAACCTGGATTCGTAGAACTCCCGCTCAATCCTACTCAGAGCCCAAGGAATCGTGTATCTCCAGACCTCAGCTCTGAAAAATTGCGCATGATCAACCAGACTCCACTGAGACAGAGATTAAGTCCCAACGCCATGAATGGTCCAATCAGATCTTTTATGACCAGATTAAACGAAAGCCATGAGATCCCAAATTTAACCCACGATTTTCCTTCACCAAAGCACTATTCGTCCACCAAAAATTTACTGTCGAAGGTCGAGCTGAAACCTATCGATCTCAATTCCACAAAGAGTTACAGAAAATTGGAGACTACAGTCCGTCCTCGTAAACCCACTCTCAAAGCATTGTTAGAAATTTCAACGACTCCAAAGCGACTTGTAAGAGAAAAACGTGAGTTTTCTGGGGACGATTCTCCGACTTTCTTACCGAATATATCGATGTTTCTCAATCAAAAAGAGCACCAGAGCCCTGTGGCTCATCAACTGAAAAAACCAAATGTAGTCTATAAGCAACGAACTCCGCTTCAAGGGAGAGGTGGAATAACGCCTGCGAGATTGAATCCTAATTTGAAATATAAGAATATTTGCGATTACTCTTTTAACCACCAACAAAAAAGCTTTCGGCAAGCGTCTCCGCAAAATATGAGAAACAATACTTCAGAAGGAGGTTCAAATGAGCTCCTTAATTTACAGGAATCTTACGGTTCTCAGATATTAGACCAAATTTCAGAGATATCTAAAGTAGTAGGTTCGAAGATTATTAAAGAAAGCATCAAAAATAAATCCGGGTTTCCAAGCATCACAAAGAAGAAAAATGAAGAAAGCTTGCCGAAGTTGAATGCTGTCTTACCCGATCCTGTTCAGATGAACAGACAATCGAAACTCCGCAAAAAGCTTCGAGACCACGTTGATAAGATCGAGGAAAATGTAATAGAGGTCTATGAGAACCTTAGCAAAGACGCTGCTGGGCTAAATATCTTCAACACTTTTAATAACTCTCGCATTACACTCGCTCGAGACCCTTCCGAGAAAGTCCCTCAGAAGAATTGGAAAATCATTCGAAAAAAACTGCTTGAGACCTTAAATAGTCTAAAGCGAATGAAGCTTACACCTCGGATAGTCATCAACGAGCCCGTATTTACTGCTGAACCTTACGGAAGAGCAGATTCGCAGCGTTTGTTTCAGGCTATTAAAGCCGGGAACATCAAAGTCGTGAAGAAGCTCCTTGCGAAAAACCGCTATTTGATTCATGATTTTGATAATATTCATCAAAAGCCACTGCATTGGGCAGCGAGGTATGAGAAACTTGCTATTGTTAAACTCTTGCTTGATGCGGGAGCAGATATCGATGCGAAAGACCTCATAGGAAGAACTCCGATCTACTTCGCGTTGTGTGGGAATAATGTGGAGGTAGTGAAATATCTATTCAGAATGAAATGCAACCCTTGGTCGTCTGGAACAGGTGATTACATGGATTTTGTGAAGGACAAACCTTCATTCCGATCTTTGCTTTCCAGAAGCAGGCAATTGCATATTGTTGAAAAGTTCCTCGAACCGAGTGAGAGAGAGGAGTTTTGGAGAGTTTCAGCACTTGATTATTTTCTGTAAGAGTCTTGATAGATAATATATTAGTTTAAGCGAGAAGTCAGTAGAAATGTGTGTGTGTTTAATGTAGTCATAGGAAATTTAGCAATTAGAGTGTTGAAATATGATATTAAATAGTCTTTCGGCAATTAATAATTGCTTAACTAAAGAATTGATTCTAAATTCATAGTCTTCACCATAGAAATATTCATGCTTGGGAATTCCCTCTCATACTTCAATTTCTTCGCCCTAAGAATAAGAGAAGTTCTTCTGTGTGTAGAGGGGCATTTCTAATTAATGTTAAACAAAAAAGCGCGTATTTCCTAATTCGAAACATGTATCTGTTAAAATTCTTACAGATTTAAAATTATTCCACACATCAGAAACACACTCATCGAAGCCAGGTCCTCACATGAGCAAGGCCGTATCTCCCGAAGCGCCACAGCGCTCCTATTCGAGTCATTCTCTGCCCTCTCGTTTCTCTCCTAAATCACCCGCTTATCAGTCTACTCACCGCCGCAACACTCAATTTCGCGAATTCTTAGATGATCAAAAGAACGATCCCACTCTAACAACCAGCAAACAATTTCTTGGAGATAACTGCATTTCCATCCTCATCGAATTTCTCAAAGACCATTTCAATTTCTCAACAATTGACTTATCAGACAGCAGCATCGGTACTAAACATTTCGCGCTGATCTGCAAAGAAATCAAACATTTTCCCAAACTACTGTCTATCAAAGCTCGAGGAAATCTCCTTGGAAAGGACAACCTTGGACTTAGGGCGCTTGCAGATCTTCTTGTTGCGGTTCCAGAAATCAAGGAAATTGATTTGCGAAATAATCAGATCGGAAAGAGAAGCGGAAGGGTGCTCGCTAAGATTATCCAGGAAGGGAAAAACTTACAGAAGTTAGATCTTCGATTCAATCGTATTGGAGACGAGGAAGCTGCTTATATCCTGGAAGCTTTAAGGAGCAATGCTAAGAATATGCAGGTTTTGCTCGGAGGGAATGGAAAGATAAGCGAAAAGATCCTCTTTGGAATCAATAGGATAGTACTAGATGCGCAACTTAACACTGCTGAGGCTGATAACACTGCAAGGGAGGAAAATACCAAAAACTTTGTTTTTGATCTAGATGGGATGAAGTCTGATCGCACTGTGAACCCTTCAAAATATAATAGTCCTCATAGAAAGCAATCAAAGGCCCGAACGCCTAACATATCACCGAACCTCAAAGATAAACAATATGCGACCTTCGAGCCTACGAACTGGTCGAGAAAAGGCTCTGCGAGCAGTATTGAGGCAAAAACTCAGCGTGTTGAGCAGAAGAAACGCAAAAGAGGCAGAGCAGCGGACGTAAGCCAACCCAGAAGCAAGACTCCAGTAGAAAGATTCCGTAGCGGGTCCGCTGAAGTCCGAGATAATTCTTTTGCGAGCAAAAGTTTTGATAAGAGGCAATATTTTCTACATGAATTTGACCAGAACCCCAGTGCAGACGCGATGATAAAAAAACTTCGACAGCTTCTGTATGACGAAAAGCAGCGCAGCAGACAAAATTCTGGAGTCATTAGAGATCAAATGGAAAAGCAGTTAAACGAGGAGAGGAGAACGAGAGCCGAAGTAGAGCGGAACTGTAGCCAACTAGCTGCTGAATTAAAGGAAAGAGGAAACAAGATTGCCCAGCTCGAGCAAAATTATAATAAACTCTTGCAGGAATGTTCGCAAATTAAAGAAGAAAACGCTCGGTTACTGTCTAATAGTCAGAAAAGCAAGGCGGAAACACGATCAAGAAACCCTTTACAAGAGACTTTTGTAGGAAATGATACTTATTATAAAGAGGAGAATCAGCGTCTCGAAAGACAAGTCAAAGAGCTTAAAAGCGAGATTCAGTTGGTCAGCACACAGTTGCGAGAGAAAGCGAAGCAAAATGAAGCGAAGGTGCGGATAGAGGAAAGACAAAGGTTTGAAGAAGAACTTCAGAGATTAAGGATCATGCAACGTGAAGAAGCTGGGTTTAACTTTGATAGCGCAAATGAGAGGCTGATTAATGAGAATAAAGGGTTAAAAGTGTTGGTTGAAAAATTGCGGTCTCAACTGGCAGAGTCATTGACAAAGAATGAGAAAATGAAGGAAGATATACAACAAATGGATGTCGTTGTGCTCAGACTCGAGAAAGATATTAATCAAGCCTATGTAGAAATGGACAGGATTCGTGAGCTCCATCATCACGAGGTGGAGAAGTTGTTATCTGATCATAAACTCGAGAGGTCAAGGTGGCTTGAAACTCAAGCATTTCTTCAGTCGAGGGTGCAAGAGCTCGAAATTAGCCTTGCGCACGCAAAGGATGATACGCAGAGAAGTCAGCAAAAGTTCAAACAGCTAATGAATTCGCTACAAGGGAATGTCAAAAGAGCATTTTCTCAAGCAATCTCAGAAAATGAATAGTGATAGTAATCATAATTTTTCTGACTAAGAAAATTTTTCCTGATCCGTTTGCCTTTCGAGATGCTGTGAAATAGTTAAGCTGTAAATTACATGCAACTTTTTTTTTAAATGAAATTTTCGCGATAATAACTTCGAAAAAGATAATTCCTTGTATTTAACTCTTAATCTGCATGGTTAGTAAGCGCCGTTTATATCGACTCATTGAAAATAATAACCACTAGCTGTCTTCATGCAAATAACTAACTATATACTTTGATCAATCATCAAATACTAATTGCTATTATTCTTCATACCTCGCGCCTACTGTGGAGGCGCCGGGGTTTTTGCAAAAATTTTTCCATAGGAAATCCACCAGAAATGATAAATTTGTCAGGAATGACATATGAAGCGTATTACAGATATGCTTATCTGACGCTGATGCAACATGCAGTTATTCTACTATCCAATAATATTAAAAGAAGAAAATTTAATTCTAACAATGCTTATAGACGATCCTTCACCGCTCCATCCCTTCGACTCCTATCATGGTAATGCTTCTGGACTCGCCAGATGCAGCTCTATATCATATGACCCTCTCGCAAGTACGATCTTATAGAAAACGTCTACTTTGCTAGTTTTGATATGCCTTGGATTCAATAGGTTTGGAGCCAGCTCTGCATCCAGTTTTTCCTTTACTTTGGGATCAAAACTCACCTTCACATTATTTAGAATGCCCAACGCGATTATCCAAAGCTTAATCGTCACAAACCCGAAGGCAAAACTTTTCGCTGACAACTCTCCATAATTCTCACAAAAGCCATAATAATATGTGCACAGACCTAACCCAATGGTAGCGTTCAAGCAGATCAACAAGGTGACGAATGAAATCAAGAGCAACCACTCAGGTATTGACAAATAGAGGAAGACGAATCTTCGAACTGCGGTTCTTTTCGGTTGGTGGTACTCGAGAATAAGCTCTTCCATTCTTCTGATTTTGGTATCAATATAATCTGAGTCTCTGACGAGAAATTCAGGCCATTTGGTTTTGGATGATTCGATTGAGTACATCGCATTTAAATAGTCGTAAGAAATCGAGAAAGTTGTTTCCTTTTTTTCAGGATCGAACTGAACCTCATACTCATCTGTTGGGATATACTCTTCGTCACTTACTTCCCCTTGGTTAAGTTCAATGCCATGATGATCGTTCATTTTTTGGGATTTTTTTCTTCAAGAATTATTTTACCAATAATTCAAGAAACCACTCACCTTGTTATTCGTTTTTTATTTTTTTTTTCTATGCGGTTAGGAGTATTCAATCAGTGTAAAAAAGAAAAGAATCAGGCAAGGAATTTTGCTACAGCGAAATCAAAAGCAGCGCACAACGGTAGGAGGGGAGAATGTCTTAGGCTAAGAAGCAATCGAGTTCCTTAAGAATGACTTCATCCATTTCATTTGTTAACTTGAGTCATCGCTCAAAATTCCGTCCACCTTAATACAAAACACCGAGAAGAATCACGTAATGGACGAGGTATTTTGAAGTGGTCTACATGCAGATAACGGTTGAGCCGACAGTTTAATGAATTTCATCGTACAAAAATTAAATAAAGGAACATAATGAATAATAATCAGAAGAACTTCACCCAAATACAAAAGTGTTTTACTCCAAAACATTTTTATTCACAACAACAAAATTTTTCATGGCTCTCTGTGCAAGATAGCCAGATTGCAAAACTTGGAAGTGCAGAGCCATCTGTTGGGCTCGAAACATCATCAGATTTGCTAAGTATGCTTGTTGATAATGCGCAGGCGCGATTGGTCGGGGATAGAGCGAAGGAAGAGGATAGTACCTTAAATCCTTATTTTCTTCATTCTCTTCCTGCCTTTGTCCAAACTTCAGCTCCAGTTTGCTATGTCCATCCTCTCGGTCATTCTTTTCTTCAAGATGAGGCTGCTGTGACTCCTCTAGACCCCCTTCACTTTTCATCTGAGAGTTATTCTCTTCTATCTTGCAGGAATGCGGTTCCAGTGCACTCTTTCCCTCAGCAGTTCCTTGCAAATTTTTTGTGGCTTTTCTTTGCAGCTGCTTTTTCACCATTGGTGGCTCAAATTCTGCCTCATTTCTCTCTTCAACATCGGCTCCGTCTTCATTAAATTTGATTGTAGTCTTTTTATTTCTGTGTCGCGTCTGCATTCCTCCGTGAGTAGGCGCACTTTCACCACAGGTCATAGCAAATGGTTTTATAGTTCGGGATTTCGAGGCTTTTGTTGGTTCTGTTCTCTTTGACTTAGTGGTCTCACCGTCTGTGGTTCTCAAGGAGAGATATCGTTGGTTCTTTGGAATCTTTTTCGCTCTTCCTTCGGATCGATAAACTTTGAGAATTGACTTTGCGGTAGAGTATTTGATATTTAATTCCTTGGCAACCTAATCGGAAAAAAAAAGTCAATAGGATCTTGGAGAAAGGTAGAAAGATCAGTACCTCTATGATTTTCTCTCCATTTGTCTCGACTCGAGTGATTAGTTGCTTTCTGATATGATTTTGAATATGATGGTACTTCTTCCCGATTCGAATTCGTCGCTTAATTTCTCTTTGTCCGCTAGTTTTGGCCTCTGAATTGGACATATATTCGGCAGAGCTCTCAGATTTGGCTTCGAATTTCATGGGAGTTTTCTGAAATTTTGTAAATAGGTAATTAGAATAACAAAATTTGATAGTGGGTTTGAGAACAATTAAAAGGCTAGTAAATCAAAACGTTTTTTTTAGTTGGTTTTAATTTATTTGAGTGTATATTCTCAATGACACCTCTTTTGGCGGCTGCGACTAAATAGGAGGCTATCTGGACTAATAAGTTGTTCTAAGTCGTTCTGAACGCCCAAAATTAGGCATTCTGCTTCGAGAACACATGAATTGCGAGTTCCTCAGAGCTTCAGCCACAAGTCAATAGCCTTTCTATGGAAGAATGACTCCAGAATAAAAAAAAAGTATCTGATGGTCTTTTTTTATTTTGAGTTTTCGAAGAAGGAGTGAACGCATTCTATAGAATACTTATAACACTGGCGAGATATTGTCGGGTCGAAGCCAATAGACTTGAGAGTCAGGGTTGAAAAGGGATGGAATTTCTGAATTTATCAGAGTACTGAGAGTAAATAGAATTTGTTTGCCATCCAAATCACCAGTTTTGAATCATTCTTGTGAGGCAAGGTGTTACCTTAACTTTTTTTGGAGAACGTCTCTAGCCTTTGTAACTTTTATGAGAAGTTGAATAAACCCATTTTTCAAAACACCAATTAATTCCATGAAAAATCAAATGAATGAAGCCGCACTCTTGGATTCCTTTCAGGATGCCTTTGTTATGTAAAACAGATCTGCAGTCTCCGTTTAAGGCTTATTATTTGTCATGATCATGATTGCAACTAAACGAAGAAGAAGCTCTATCTGCATAGAATAGCTGCTGTGAAGGAAGAAAGAGGTCCTAAAATTATTGAAATCTCAAAAAAAAAAGCAAACCAAAGGAGCGGATGATATGATAATTAGACTCTTGCGTGCATAGGTTACGGAATTGATTCTATAAATTAAATTTTGAGTGAAATGGAAATGGATTTTAAAGTTACTCTCATTATCATATTTTCATTTCCGTCAACGGATGTCTAA